>ENA-UOWO01001820-UOWO01001820.1-activated-sludge-metagenome-genome-assembly--contig:-NODE-1820-length-27516-cov-5.646517_pt1 | contig 27516 bp, 20 predicted proteins | sample MGYA00238148_ERZ761564 | MGnify/ENA primary metagenome ERZ761564 (study PRJEB28885, sample SAMN05720194) | activated sludge metagenome | isolation source: Anaerobic digester | place: USA...
GTTACAAATTATGAAAATGATGAAATGCAGATGATTAAAGTGATGAAAGAATGATAAGGTAAACTACTATTAATTTAATTATATTGAATCAAGATCCTGTCAGTAATGGCAGGATTTTTTCTTGTGTTCAAAACAGTCGAATTACAATCAATGTTATATCAGATACTAAAGCTAAACTCATTACTTCGTATTAATTAATAGTTTGTTAAAATGAGTACTATGTAATACATAATACTAGATGATACATTAGGTTTGCATTCTAATTACGAATCAATATGGCTACTAGCATTAATACTGATAATATTCAAAGCCAAATGAAAAAAGGTGTCTTGGAATTTGCAATCTTATCCATTATACAACGAGGCGAAGCTTATCCAAGTGATATCACATCCGAATTGAAAGAGTCTGGTATGCAAGTTTTAGAAGGTACATTATATCCATTGCTTACAAGATTAAAAAATGCCGGATATCTCGATTATAGATGGGTTGAAAGTACTGGTGGCCCACCAAGAAAGTATTTTACAATGACCGAGACAGGAAAAGATTTCTATAAGACACTCGAAAGTACTTGGAACGAAATAAGTCAAGCAGTAAATAAAATCACTAAAACCAATCAACCTTAAAAAGAAAAAACAATAAAAATGGAAAAAATTATTCAAATAAATTATCAAAGTAGAAGTATCTCAATTGAAGAGAACGCCTATAATGAGTTTCAAAAATATGAAGAAGAATTAAAACAATTTTTCTTAAAGGAAGAGGGTGGAGAAGAAACGTTTGCGGATTTACAATATAGAATGGCTGAAATATTGGAACAACGAAATAATTCAACATCGAATCCTATATCACTTGACGACATTCATGAATTAATCGAAACTATTGGTAAACCTTCAGATCTTGGTTCAGAATCAAACGAAGCGAAGTTTGAAAAACCAAATCAGAGTGCAGGCACCGAAAGAAAGAAGTTATATCGAAATAAGAACAAGAATGAAAAAGTAATTGCTGGTGTTTGTAGTGGAATTGCAAATTACTTTTCAATAGATCCTATCGCCGTTCGAATTGCGTTTGCGGTCTTTACATTATTCAATGTGGCTACCTTCTTTTCATTTAATGTTGGCATACTAGCCTATATTTTATTTTGGGTTTTGCTTGAACCTGCCTATATCAAAACAAATATTCAACGCAAATTATTCAGAAACCCTAAGGATAAAGTAATAGGTGGTGTATGTAGTGGTTTGGCTCAATTTTTTAATACAGATGCTTGGGTGGTTCGCCTTATTTTTTTAGCACCGTTTATAATTGGTATAGCCACCAATAGTTCACATTTTGGCGGAAAAGGAATTCAGATTTTAGGTCATTCCTTTTTTGGATTAGCTTTTATTTCTTACCTCATATTATTAGTCATTGTTCCGGTGGCTAAATCTGCAACAGATTATATGCTTTTAAAAGGCGAACCTATTAATATTTCAACCATTCAAAATTCAACATCTATGACATTAGTTACACAAAATAGTAATTCAGGATTGAGCAAATTTTTAAAAGTAATTGCTTATATCATCATTTTCTTCTTTTTAATCTTTATGATCCCAATTGCTTTTAGCATTCTAGTAGGTTCAGTATTTTCATATAATTTGGCAGGCATTGTTTTGTTTACCACCTTAAATAAAACACTAGCCTTATTTACCCTCATCTTTTTTATAGCATTGCCTCTTTTAGGAATTTTTGTTTGGCTGATACGAAAAATTGCTGGGTACAAAAAACAAAACAGATCATTACGAATTGCATTTGTTTCTCTAAATGTACTTGGTTGGGTTTCAGCATTTGCGCTAGTATCTATTGTTTTAAGTGAAAATAATACTTATGTTTCAAAACCAACAACCCAAACCATTAGCATTTCTTCGGATACACTTTTTGTAGAGCCATTGCATATTGATTCGAACTATAGTGAAAATGTAATTTTCGAATTAAATCAAATGAATTATTTGCTTGAAAAAACACCCACATCGAACAATATTAAAGCCGTTAGATTAAAATATAAGAAAAGTGATGATACCACCTTTTCAGTAGAAATTGAAAAATCGGCCTTCGGAAGAAATAGAATTGACGCAGATAAAAATGCAATGTCAACTTCTTATGAAACCAATTTGATTGGTAATACACTCTATCTCGGATCAGTATTAGGTGTTAGCAATCAACTTCCTTATCATTTTCAAAATGTGAAGGTTACTATTTATGTTCCAAAAAACAAAACCTTGGTTGTATCTGAAAGACTTAAAAAGCAATTAAAACATAGTATTCGAACCAACAATAAAAATTTCTACTACAATAGTCAATCAACAAAGGAAATTGAAAATGATGATATTATCCAATTTGAAAATGATGCAAATGAAAACACAATTACAATTGATGATAATACCATTCGATTTGAAGAAGACGATTCAAAACGTGAGGCTAAACAAATAATGGATGATGCACAACGTGAAGCGCAATTAAAAATTGAAGAGGCCAAACGCGAATTAGATGAATCAAATAGAGAAGCACAGCAACAAATTGAAGATTCGAAGCGCGAGGCACAATTAAAAATTGAAGAAGCTAAACGTAATCTCGAGGAATCGAAACGCGAAGCGCAGTTAAAAATTGAAGAGGCAAAACGATCAACCACTAAATAATATTTTATGTTACAGTTTCTTATGCATGCCATTATCGAATTGATAAAAGGGATTTTAAATTTGCCAGTTTTTTAATACAAGCCAGTCCAATAAGTGAGGATAAAGATTTTCGACAAATTAGAATGCGTCGCACCCTTTTGGTTAAAGAAAAATTTCAAGCTAAATGACAGTGATTTTCTTTATTATCGGTTTTGTAATAGACTTCAATCAATTCAAAGATCATATTTAAAACCGCGTAAAAATACATCTTAAAACTAAGTTTAGACTTAACAATTACATAATCAATATTTCTACAAATTTCGAGCACTAGTTCGCTACTTTTGTAAAAATCCTTTATGGAAAAGAAGTTAGGAAAAGTTATGGTTGTAGATGATGAACAAGATATCGTTCAAATTATCAAATACAATCTCGAAGCAAATGGGTACGAAGTGCAATCTGCATTTAATGGGGTAGAGGCCTTAGAGGTTGCTCATACATTTAAGCCCGATTTAATTCTTTTAGATGTGATGATGCCTCATAAAGATGGAATTCAAACTTGTATTGAATTAAGAGCCAATCCTGAATTCGATGAAACCATTGTCATATTTTTAACTGCATTAGCTGATGAAGCATCAGAAATTCGTGGTCTTGAGGCAGGTGCAGATGATTATATTTCGAAGCCGATTAAACCTAAATTATTAATGTCGCGTGTACATTCGGCATTCAGAAGAATATCGAAAACTGATTCAACAGTTCTTATGTTTAAAGACTTAGAAATTAATCGTGAGAAGTTTGTTGTTATTTTTAAAGGTGAAGAAGTAAAACTCCCACGAAAAGAATTTGAACTATTTGCACTTCTTGCTTCAAAGCCTGGTCGTGTTTTTCTTCGAAACGAAATTCTCAATACAGTTTGGGGTAATGAAGTCATTGTTGGCGATCGTACCATTGATGTGCATGTTCGTAAAATCAGACAAAAGTTAAATGTCGATTATATTCACACTATTAAGGGAGTAGGTTATAAATTTGAAGCATAGCATCATCCTTACACTTCTTCATCAAATAAGATTGTAAATTTGACGAATGTTTCAAAGTAAAAATTTATCTCCAACCAAATTAGCCTTATTTATTTCATTTGTAGTGTCTGTTTTAGTGGCGCTTTTCTTGTATTTTTTTACATCTAATTTGAAAAGTACCATCATCACTTTTGTGAGTATTGCAATAGTGAGTTTTTCATTAGTTTATTATGTGATTGAACGATTTATTTATCGAAAAATAAAATTAGTTTATAAATTTATATCACAAACTAAAGCAACTAAACGTGAAGCTTTTTTTACAAGTGAACTTTTACCTCAAAAAACAATTGAGGAAGTAAATGCAGATGTAGCGCAATGGGCCGAGGATAGGAAAGTGGAAATTGAACGTCTTCAAAGTAATGAACAATTTCGACGAGAGTTTTTAATGAACCTTGCACATGAATTAAAAACACCCATATTTGCAGCACAAGGTTATATTGATACGCTTTTAGGCGGTGCGCTTCAAGACAATAATGTAAATACTCTTTTTCTGCAAAAAGCTGAGAAAAGCATTGAGCGACTGTCAGATTTAGTGACTGATTTAGATCAAATTTCACGTATCGAATCAAATCGTTTGCCAATCAATAAATCTATATTTATTATTCAAGATTTAATTCTTGATGTTTTTGAAGAACTTTCGCAAAAGGCTAGTACTAAAAATATTAAATTGAATATTAAAAAGGGATGCGAGCAAGGTGTTGAAGTTTTTGCTGATAAGACTCGAATTAAACAAGTACTAGTTAATTTAGTAGAGAATTCTATTAATTATGGGCGAGATAGAGGTGAAACCAATGCAGGAATTTATGTGGTTGATCAGAAAGAAGTTTTTATTGAAATTACTGATAATGGTATGGGTATTCAAGAAGATCAGATATCGAGAGTATTTGAAAGATTTTATAGAACTGATTCAGCACGAACAAGAAATGAAGGTGGTACAGGTTTAGGTCTTGCCATTGTGAAACATATTGTTGAAGCACATAATCATTCTGTTACTTGTAGAAGCACTGTTGATGTTGGCACTAGTTTTGGATTTTCATTAGATAAACCTCAAAACTAAGATCTTAAAAATTAGTCTTTGTATACCTTAAACTTTTTAATGAAGGATCTAATTCAAAAGCTTTATTAAAATAAGGTTCAGCTTTACCTGTATTGCCAGCTTTGTAATAACTCATTCCTTTATTGTAAATGACTTCGGCATCATTCGGATTGATTTCTAAGATTTGATCAAGAATCTCTCTACATTTAGAAAAATCTCCTTTTCTTGAATAAACATCGGCAATAGACATATTGATATCTCTATCATAGGGAGCAAATTCTTTCGCTTTTGAATAATAAAAGAGTGCTTGATTATAATCTCTTAATTCAATACATGCAATTGCCCAATTATCATAAAATGATGTTGTTTTATAATAGCCTTTATCTTCAGCTAATTGATAAAGCTCAATTGAGCGTTTATAATTATTGCCATCATAAAAACTCATGGCAGCTTGATATAGTTTAGTTGCATTATCAGGATCAAGTTCTAAAGAACGATTAAAATATTTCATTGCATTACCATAATCAGAAATTTCAGAATAGCAATTCGCTATTTTAAAAGGGATATCTTTATCATTGGGTAAAGCTTTTTCAGCTTCAAGATATAATTTAAGTGCACGTGGATAATGCTTTACTTCAAGAAAAGAACGAGCCAACATTCTATTAATTTCGCCATCCTTTGGCTTAAGTGCAATCGCTCTTTCAGCGTATTCAACACTTTTTATTTTTTTAGGGCTCATGCTATACATCTCAGACAATCGAGCTAAAATAATTAAATTGTCTCTATCATTCTCAAGCATTTCTTCATAAAGGGGAATGGATTCATAAAAGGCTCTTTTGAAATATTGAACCTCAGCCATTTCTTTTTTAAATTCTTTATTTTCGGGTTCAAGATCAAGTGCTTTGCGAAGTAAACGAGCGGTTTCTGTATAATTTTCCTTTGCTTTATACTTCATCGAATTCTCAAAATATTCATTCGCAGTTTGCGAAAAAATTGGACTTGATATCATGAGTAAAATGCCAACAATGATAATTTCTTTCTTCATAATTTATAGTGTTTTGTACTGAACTATTACAACTACTGTGCCAACACAATTTTGTTGTCAGTGTAAGATAGTCATCAAAAAACACGAATCTTATTATTATGAGATAAAAATGGAATTTTATAGAACGAAAATTAGTTCTCCAATGCCTTCACACTTCTGAAAAGTCGTTTCCATCGAATTCCTTCTTTGCCATAGCTCATCCAAATAAACCAAGCTTTACCCACAATATGATCTTCAGGTACAAAGCCCCAATATCTTGAGTCGAGTGAATTATGTCGATTATCTCCCATCATCCAATAATAATCCATTTTGAAAGTATAATTATTGGTAATTTTTCCATCAATTGTAAAAGTGCCATCTGCGTTAGCAACTAGACTATGTTTTTCATATTTAGAAATTAATCTTTCATAAAGCGCTATATTTTGTGGTGTTAATACAACTGTACTTCCTTTTTTAGGGATGGTAAGCGGACCATAATTATCAACGTTCCACTTAAAATTAGCTGTATCTCTTGGGAAACAAATATTTTCACCTCGACCGGAAATCATATTAGGTGCAGTTATATAGGGACCAATACTATCAACATTTGGTAAGGCTTTTAATTTTGCCATATTTTCTTCTGAACCATTGAATATATAATGAACATTTAAACTATTAATATTATCCATGATTTCAATATCGAATTCTCTCAAAGTTTCTTCGTTAAAACCTAGATTGTTTTTAGTTCTAACATAATAACTCTTTTGTACATGTTTAAGCGGACTTGCCGGTGCGTTATTTATGTACAATATTCCTTGTTTAATTTCTAACACATCACCAGCAATAGCCACACAACGTTTAATATAATTATCTGTTTTGTCAATCGGGCGAGATACAATTGTATAATCACGTTTAATATTTTGTTCACCTAACCCAAACTTCAAAGAATAGTAATCTGCCTCGGGTATTTCTGCTAATATGGTATCACCTTCAGGAAAATTAAAAACAACATCATCATTTCGTTCAACTTGCGAAAATCCCCAAAAGCGTTTGTATGGCGCTTTAATTGCATCGCTATATGATTTGATATTAGATAATGGTAATGTATTATGTACAAAAGGAACAGCTAACGGAGTCATTGGTAAACGTGCACCATAATGCATTTTGCTTACAAACAAATAATCGTTCACCAATAACGATTTTTCCATAGAAGGTGTTGGTATGGTATAGGCTTCAATAAAAAATGTACGAATGATAGTTGCGGCAACGATGGCAAAAATGGCAGCATCTAACCACTCGCGACCAACCGATTTTTTTTTCTTAGGTTTGTTATCTACTTGATCTTTATTACTAAAAAACGGGATATGCATATTAAAAAATTAAGTGGTAAAAGTAATATTAAGAATCAAATAAAAAAGTTAAAACTTAATTACGCTCGGTATACCAATAATTGATCATTATAGTTGTTGTTAGAATTATATTTTTTAGGTATTTCAAACGCCTATAAGTGAAAGGAAACTTTAATAAAAGTTAGGATTTGAATAAGCCTAGACCTATAAAATAGTATCAATTTAGAATTACAAATACGATAGTCTGAAGAAATTAGTTTTTAATCATCTTAGTTCTGAACACAATTTTATTTTTATCTTTCAAAACAAGCCAGTATACACCCTCAGCAAAAGAGGATATATTAATGGACATTCGAGAACTTTTTTGCTCGTTATTTTGACTCGTTATAATTGCTCCTAAAGGATTATAGATCTCAATTTTATCAAAACTTGAAAGTGCTGAATTAGAAGTTATTTCAACAGTTTGAGAACTTGGGTTAGGGTAAATATTAAATGTTGATTCAATATCAAATACTGAATTGGCTGCAGCAGAATCAACTACTTGTATATCATCTATCCCCATATCACTTTTTGAATTATTTCCAGTTAAACCTCTAAATCTGAAGAATACCGTCTTCCCAAGATAGGCATTCAAATCTTTTGATTGCAATTGCCAAACATTGCCTTTATTACCACTAATAACCGGAATGATATCTAATTGCCATAACCCATCAACAAAGGCATCAAGATGCAAATCGCCTTGATCAACACCATATAAATGATACCAAAAACTTAAATAAGGTTTAGTGCCATTAGCAAAACTAAAGCAAGGTGTAAGTAATTGTGCTGTTTGGTTGAAACAATATGAAGACTCTAAATAAATATATTTTCCTGTTGCATTGCCAAGGGTATGGTCAATATCTGGACCAGTAGCTGTTGTTGGTGTGGTACCCTGATTTGTTTTCCAATCAAATTGATCCATTAGATTGTTTTGTTCATTTTCCATATTGTTGAGTAAAACACAATTTGTGTAGTCGCATGAAGGAATGCCAGAACAAATTGTATTCGCTTCAAAATTTTCAATCCATGGTAATGATTTTACTACACTATTTTTTAAAATAATAGTATATGAAAGCGTGTCATTTAGATGATATTGATCTCCAGCTAAATTCGACCAAATTTTAAGTGTATTGATTCCATTTACCAAACCTGTTAATGGAGCTGTAAATGTATAATTGGCTGTAGCACCTGCGTTTATTGTCCCTGTATATACCTCATTAATTGGTGTTAATGAATTGAGTTGGTAACTCATAGGTAAATTTGAAATAGATGCTATGCCGTTATTACTCAACGTAATGTTTACAGGAAAATTATTGGGAGGTACACAATCAAGTAAAGTCATATTGCCGGGGCTAGAGCTATTTACGCAGCTTGCATCATTTGATAAAATACAATTTAAAAGTCCAGGTAATTGTTGAACAGCAAAAGCACGTCGACCAACTGCATTTAAGCCGGCATTTTTTGCTTTTACACTAAACCAATGCGAATCTAAAATATTGAGTCCAACAAAATGATAAAACGTATCAGTGGTTGTTGCGATTGAATCCATATATTTAGTTCCAAGTTTCGAAACTTCATATGAGGTAGCGCCTGCGCTTGGAGACCATGTAATGGTGATTGTGTCAGGACAAACTCGTGTAACATTTAAATTTGCTGGAATATTGATAATTGAAAATATTGACGGCGACATTGCAGAATATCCATTACGGCTCACACGGACTTTGCAATTTCCGCTTAATGTACTCGGTACAGTCCAGTTATAATAAGTTTGAGTTGCTGAATAACCTGTTGTGATGGTATTCCATGAACCGCCATTGTCTGTTGAATAATCTAGGCTGAATGTATTGCCATTTGGAATAGCGTCCCATCTTAATGTTTGTGTTTCTCCAGGTTTAAACCCTTCGCCTCCGATTGGATATGCCATTTCAATGGCATTATTTTCAATTATCTCATAGGTAATGAAATATTCTTGAGGTCCAAATGGCACGGCAAAACCATTCACCGTTAGCGTATAATTTCCAGCAACTGGATTGTCGATCGTTACTTGTTCAGCATTATTTAAATGATCAACAGCACGAATTGCATTGCTATTTAAAGCAACGGCATTGGGTGTATGGTTGAGAACCCATGGTAGAAAAATTGTTGAGGAAGGATCTGTAACCACTAAATCAAGATCGTTTACAAGTGCAATTGAAGCCGAAACAGCAGCTTCTCTATCTAACCAATTCAACATAATCTTCACACGTTGAGTATTGGGAGGTATAGTGAGTGTGGTGGTATTTGTGCCACCCGTGCTCACAAATCCTGACGAATAGTTTTGGTTTTCAATCACTTTCACTGCTCTTAATGCATTAATTCTTCCATAACCATGTTTAAAATCTGGTCCAGGATTTCCTATATCATCACAAGTATTCAGCATAATTCCTTTTAATAAGCCTGTATTAGGATCTTGTCCGCCATTCAGTTCACGATAGGCTTGATACATTTGCGTAAATACACCCGCTACACCTGGACAAGACATGGAAGTACCAGTAAACAATGTATAATCATTTGGATCTATGGTAGAATAAACATCTGTTCCAACTGCTGATACATCAGGTTTAATACGGCCATCGGTTGCTGGTCCGCGGCTGCTTGAATTGTTTAAAATATCAATTGACGATAAATTAGCTACAGCAATCAAGTTTTTTGAGGATTTAATACCACCTGTTATATTACCCCAGTTGGCACCTGCTCCATAACTACAATTTGATGTGCCATTATTTCCTGCTGAAAAAATTCGCATTACATTTTCAAATGTTCTAATTTGTCTATCTGCAGATTCAGCACCCGCATTATAACCGGTATTACAACCATCGCTGTATGAAGTTGATACGATGTCGATGCTTGTTGTTGGTGAAGTGTATATCGTATCATTTAAAATATAATTATTTGACGAGATGGCTTCATAAACCCATAAGTCGCAACCAGGAGCCATACCTTTTGCATTGGGATCTAGATTGCCAGCACCCATAATAGTACCTCCGCAATGGTCGCCATGATTACCATTGTTAACAGATAACACAGCATCTTGATAAGTTCTGCCTTGATAGTCAATATGCTCTCCAATAAAACCATCATCAGTTAAAGCCACTCGCACACCAGCTCCATCATAATGTCTACCAGCACTAAAATCTGAATTCAATACATTACTTCGATGATCTGTTTTGTTTAATATATTTTCTTTCTCAAAAGGTGCGTTTATAAAATCAATGAATTGTACAAAAGGAAGCGATGCAAGGATTTCAATTTGTGAAGGATGAATTGAAAGTGTAAGATGTTGATCATTATAAATATCGATGATGGAGGCTTGATATTGTTGAAGAATCGTTTGAACATCTTTCGCCTTAATACCGTTATATAAACTCACCATTAATTTGTATTCATTCCCTTTCAAAGCATAGGATGGTACTTCGCCTTGTTTAATTTTAGAATGAATTTTTTGCAGACTGGTTGGAGCAAAAACACTTTGTATCGAAACATCATCAAAGCGATTTGATTGGTAATTATTTGGCACCCTTACTAAATAGGTATTTTTAGGAAGATAGGTTAATAGCTCAACTGAATTATTCTTTAGTTTTTTTAGTTCGTCTTGCTTGGGAAGTTCCGAAAATTGCACCATAAGATATTTATGTCCATCATAAGTTGGAATTTGATTCCAACTGCTTAGACTAATGATCCCATTATTTTTTTCGGGATAAAAACTGCCGGACTGTGTTGCAACTTGAAATGTAAGTTGGGCATTACTTTTTGAATAAATTGCAATTAAGCAAAATAAGGCAAGGAGAGATCTTGACATTAGAATTATTTTAGGTAAACAAAGTTATCTAAAAACAGTATTCCTTGTATACAATATCATGCCTGAGCAAATTATTGCGGTAAGGTTTGATTATTTGTCGTTTAAACCTTGTCTAATCACTCCATACTTTAGTTCCTTCGCTACAATTCGCACAAATATCAATATTTTTTCGACCTGCAATAAGCGTTTTTCTAAAAGCCTTGTATTCTTTGCTTTTCCAGGTCGTTCGGAGATCTTGCGATTTAAGGTCTCCTAATCGATAATCGGCATCTTTATCAAAACAGCATGGAACAACTAATCCGTCCCATGTAATAACACAAGCATGCCACAATTTCCAACAATGATTTTCTAATGTATTTTTAATTTGGTAACTACCATCATCTTGTTTTTTATATCTCGAAAATTTATCGATGCTTGGAATTAGTGGATTGCCATTTTCGTAATCGTAAATTTGAGCCGTTTTAAATCGTACATCATCAACACCAATTTCTTTCGCTAATTTTTTTACTTCTTCTATTTGATGTTCATTTGGCTTTACCACTAAAAACTGAAAGAAGACATAGGGGGTTTTTGATTTCAATTCTTTTTTCCATTTTACAATATTGCGAGCACCCTCTAAAACCTTTTCAAGGTTACCTCCAATTCGATATTGTTCGTATACATCTTGAGTGGTTCCATCTAATGAAATGATGAGTCTATCTAAACCACTTTCAATTGTTCGTTTTGCATTTGCATCATTCAAGTAATGAGCGTTAGTGCTTGTTGCAGTATAAATTTTTTTACTGGCTGCAAATTTAACCATATCTAAAAAATCAGGATTGAGATAAGGCTCACCTTGAAAATAAAAAATTAGATAGAGCATCTCTTTATGAAGATCTTCAATTGTTTTTGTAAAAAAATCTTTCTCAAGCATACCTATTGGACGAGTAAAGGCACGTAACCCGCTTGGGCATTCTGGGCATCGAAGGTTACACGATGTAGTTGGCTCAAATGATATCGAAAATGGCATCCCCCATTGAATCGGTCTATTAGTCCACTTAGTTAAATAAAAACTTACCAATACTTTTATGCCATTCCAAATTCTTTTGGGTGTTAGTTTACTTGCAAAGTTCAGACTATCAATATAATTAATATCAGGCATAAGTGGCAAATGTAACACTGAAGGAGTATAAAATCGACACTAAAAAAGAATTCATCAAATTTCGAAAACTGAACAAAAAAACTGATTTTGTTTCAAACTCACTGCATCAGATTATCAAAAAGTTATAAGTTTTAATCAACACTTCATCCTAAGTTAAAGCCGTTCAACGCATTTTTCTTATCGCTCTAATATTAAATTGGTTCATAAGAAATGACTTGTTTATATATTTGGGCAATATTTTATTTTTATGAAACAATTTTCTATCATTTTCTTAAGCTTATTTCTTTTTATAAACTCGGCATTTGCCCAAGAAACTGGCTTAAGTGGGCGAGTAATGGATACAACCAATCTTCGACCTATTGTTTTTGCAACTGTTTCAGCTATTCGAAAATCTGATTCGCTTTTAGTGCAACATACCCGAACAAGCCAACAAGGTAAGTTTACACTCAACAAACTACCTGCAGATAAATATGTACTTTTAATTGGTCATAATAATTATATCGATTTTGTAGATGATATTGATCTAAAAGCTGAGGATGGCATTCGAAATTTAGGAGATTATAATATGATTCAGCGAGGTCAGGTTTTACGTGAAGTCATTATTAAGAATACAGCTGGTATTAAAATTAAGGGTGATACATTAGAATATTTAGCAGATAGTTTTAAAGTGCGACAAGGTGCCATGGTTGAAGATTTGCTTAAAGTATTACCTGGCATTCAAGTGAATAAGAAAGGCGAAATTACCGCAATGGGCGAAAAAGTTGAAAAAGTACTTGTAGATGGAGAGGAGTTTTTTGGTGAAGATCCAACGGTAGCAACACAGAATATTCAATCAAAAGTGGTTGATAAAGTGCAAGTATTTGATAAAAAAAGTGATCAAGCTGCTTTTACTGGTTTTGATGATGGACAAGAACAGAAGACCATTAATTTGAAATTGAAAGATAATATGAATCGAGGCGAATTTGGTAAGGTAGAACTTGGTTCGGATTTTCAAGATCGATGGCAGAATCAGATGATGGTGAACTCCTTTAAAAATAAACGTCAAATGAGTGTTTATGGGTTAATGAGTAGCAATGGCAAAACAGGTTTAGGATGGGAAGATAGAAATAAGTATACAGGCGATGGAGGTAATATGCAAATGGATGAAGATGGTGGATTTATGTGGAATTTTTATGATAGTGATGAAGAAGAAGGAAGCGGTCGATGGGGGAATGGTGTGCCTGAAGGATTAACGAAAGCATGGGTTGGTGGTGCTCATTTTGCAGATAAGTGGAATGAAAATAAAGAACATCTAAATACAAATTATTCGTTTGGTAGAATCAATCGAAGCAAGAAGGAAAGCTCAATCACCGAAAATCTTTTTCCAGGTAGAAATTTCCAATCGATTGATTCATCGAATTCATTTAGTAGCCGCAATACGCATCGACTTACTGGAAAATATGAGTTTATGGTTGATAGTAGCATGACCATCATTTATAATTTAAACGGAAGGCTCAGTTTTATTGATGGAAATAATTATAGTAAAACGCAGAACACAAGTTATAGCGATGAACCTATAAGCAGTAAGGTTACGCAAAGAAGTAATAGCTCAACCATGTCGCGCATTAACAATCAACTGACTGTCAATAAAAAACTTGCGAAACTTGGAAGAACCATTTCATTAAATGCCTCGTTTAATTATAATAAAAATAATGGTGATGGAGATATTAATGGAGCCAATGGGTTTTCAGTGAATGGTACAGCTATTCAACAAATTATTGATCAGAAGAAAGAAGATGAATTAGTGGCCAATGTATTAGGTGCAGATTTAACCTATACTGAACCTTTAACAAAAAAAATATTGATGAAACTATCCTATGGTATTTCTTCAGATATCAGTCATTCAAGTAAAACAACCATGATTCAAGAACTTGGTTCAACTGAATATTCAACTCGCGTTGATTCATTGAGTAGTGATTTTACTTCGAATGTGTTTAGTCAAACTGGTGGACTTGAATTTAAATATGTTGAAAAGAAATACAATTTTACCTTAGGAGCCAAAGCCAGATATTCAATCTTTGATCAGCAAGATTTGGTAAGGAGTTTAAACTATGATTATAATCGAATCAATTTATTTCCATCAGTTCGTTTCAATTATAAATTTGATCAATTTAGGAGATTTACTTTCACTTATAGCGGTTCAACAAAGCAACCTAATATTAGCCAAATACAACCCGTTCAAGATAATTCAGATCCTTTAAATGTTTATGTCGGTAATCCAAATCTAAAATTAGGATACAATCAAAGTCTTAATATCAATTATTTCAGTTATAAAGTTTTGTCAAGTCGTAGTTTATATGCTGGACTTATGCTAACAAATAGTTTTAATAATATTGCCACTAACAGAACCCTCGAGGAGTCAGGTAGAACCTTGAATACTTATGTTAATTTAAATGGAGGTTATAATGCAAGTTTGTGGGGAGGTATTAATACTAAAATTCCTAAAACACCACTAGAAGGTAAATTAAATTTGAGTGGATCATTTGTACATACACCAGTTATCATTAATAATATCGAAGGTAGCGCAAATACTGTTGGTATTACATTGACCCCTGGATTGAGTTATTCGAAGGAGGATAAAATGTATCTTAGTTTAGATTTAGGAACAACCTATACCAATACTAAAAATCAATTACAATCATCACGCGATATTCAATTCTTTTCTTTTGCACCTTCAGCCTCCATGAATTTTTATTTGCCTAAGAATTTTGAAATTGGCACTGACGCAGATTATTTGTACAACCCCGCTGTTGGTCCTTATAGTACAAGCTTTACACGGTTGATTTGGAATGGATATATCAGTTATAAAATGCTGAAAGGAAAAAATCTTGAATGGCGTGCGAGCATGAATGATATCTTGAATCAAAATACAGGATATGATCGCACAACAACAAGTAATTTTAATACTGAGCGAAATTTTCAAACCTTAGGTCGCTATTGGATGATAGGAATGATATATAATTTTAGTACGGGGCCAATGGCTAAAGCGCAAACCGGACCTAAGCCAAAAGGTCCTCAACGAAGAGGCGGCGGCGGAAGAATGCGTCATTAGTATTTTTATAGAAGATAAATACAATCAGAAAATAATTTTAAAATCGCAATGAATCATCATTGTAAAATGAAATAGAATGAAAAAAATAGTATTATTAGTTAGTTTAGTTTGTATCACATTTATAGGATTTTCACAAACCTCAAAAGAAACGCCCGCCATTACATTCAGAGGAAAATTAACATTCGAACGAAAAGTGAATGTTCATAAACAAATGGATGAGATGATGAAGGGAAGTGGAAATTCAGCTATGGCAGATAATTTCAAAAAGCAAATTCCGAAATACAAAACTGATATTTTTGAATTGTTTTTTACTGAGAAACAAAGTTTATACAAACCAGCGCCTGACGGAATTACTGAAAGTAAAATGATGATGGGTAATATGCCAGCCGATAGAAATATTGTGTTTGCTGATTTCGAAACACAAAAAACAATTGCAGAAAAGAAAATATTTGAGAAAAATTATTTGATTTCAGATTCACTTAAAAAATACCAATGGAAGATTACAGAAGAATTTAGAAAAATTGCAGGTTTCAATTGTCGCAGGGCAGAAACGATTATGATGGATTCGGTTTATGTAATTGCATTTTATACAGATGCTATTTTGGCTGAAGGTGGACCAGAAGGTTTTAACGGATTGCCAGGTATGATATTAGGCATTGTGATGCCACGATTAAACGTAACTTATTTTGCAACCAAAATAGATAATTATTTACCTACTGAAAAAGAAATTACACCACCAACAAAAGGAGAAAAAACAAATTACGCTTCTCTTGATTCTAAGTTGCGTGAAAGTATGAGTAAATGGGGCGATTTTATACAACGCATTTTATGGGCAATTAATATCTAGTGATTTTGAAACTAGATTTGATTATCTTATGTGAATATTTTATGACCTTGTGATTATTATAAGATAGGTCGTCTCTTGAGATTGTATTGCGGCAAGGATTGAAATGGAAAACCCGGATCATACGCTTCGTATGAACGGATTTGAAATGTAAAGCCTGGGTGCCGCCCAAATAACTTTTAAACTGTTTCTATGATATTAATTGATTTCTTGCTCTGTCAAAAATTGTTTTAATATAAACTTATATGCTAAGTCCATATTTTGAATTATTTTTGGCGACTACCTTTCAAATTTTGCAAATAGAAATCATTCATCATAGCGAGCATCCGCTACCAAAATACCAAACTGCTGGTTCGGCGGGTATGGATATTTACGCGATGTTAACTGAAGATATCTATCTACATCCATTAGAGCGGAAGCTTGTGCCTACAGGATTATTTATTGCATTACCTCAAGGTTATGAAGCTCAAATTCGCCCGAGAAGTGGACTCGCCATCAAACAAGGGATTACTTGCCTCAATTCTCCAGGTACTATTGATAGTGATTATCGTGGTGAAATCAAAGTCATTTTAATTAATTTATCAGATCAAATTCAATTGATCAAAAATGGAGATCGAATTGCACAAATGGTCATTGCAAAATATGAAACAATTACGTGGGTGCCTGTTGCTGAATTAAATGAAAGTGAACGTGGTGAGGGTGGATTTGGAAGCACCGGATAATTTTATTGAATCAATCATTAAACTAAAGAAAAAGAATACAAAAAAATATGAATATTATAATACCAATGGCTGGAATGGGAAAGCGCATGAGACCTCATACTCTTACAACACCTAAACCTCTTATACCTATTGCAGGTAAACCCATGGTTCATCGAATTGTTGAAGATATTGTCAATACCACTGATCAAAAAGTAGATGAAATTGCTTTTATTATTAGTAGAGCATTTGGGGCTGAAGCCGAAAAAAATTTATTAGCCGTGGCTGAAAAATTTGGTGCGAAGGGAAAAATATTTTATCAAGAAACCCCATTAGGAACAGCACACGCTATTTTATGCGCTGAAGAATGTTTGAAAGGAAATATTTTTATTGCCTTTGCTGATACATTATTCAAAGCAGCGTTTTCAATTGATACAGAAAAGGATGCCATTATTTGGACACAAAAAGTGGATGATCCTTCTGCCTTTGGTGTTGTTAAAATGAATGAGGAGGGTATTATAACTGAATTTGTCGAAAAGCCTAAAGACTTCGTTTCTGATTTAGCGATTATCGGTGTTTATTATTTTAAGGATGGCGAAAATTTAAGAGGTGAATTGCAATATCTTCTCGATCATGATATTAAAATAAAAGGTGAATTTCAATTAACCGATGCCATGGAAAACATGAAGCAAAAGGGATTGAAATTTTATACAGGTCAGGTTGAAGAATGGCTCGATTGTGGTAATAAAGATGCAACCTTATATACTTTAGAGAGGGTGCTTGAAATTAAAAAAGAGAAGGAATCGCTAGAGAACAGTTCGGCGAGTATTGAAAATTCAACCATTATTCAACCTTGTTTTATTGGTGCAAATGTAACGGTTAAGAATGCAGTTGTTGGACCCTATGTGTCGTTAGAGGCGAACTCGAATGTTGAAAACGCAATTGTGAGTCATAGTATTATTGGCGAGTTTTCGTCTGTTAAGAATTCTATAATTAGAAACTCACTGCTAGGAAATTATGTAGATTGCCACTCTAAACCCGACGAATTGAGTTTAGGAGACTATTCTTTCAAACAATAAATGAAATTAAATACATTCATTCTTTTCTCAATCATCCTACTCTATACTTCATGTAGTATGCATAAAACTGTATTGTCAAGTGAAGATATGGTTCGCAGAGATATTACAAAAAATTATCCTTCATTTTTTGATGCAGAAAATGCACGTGTTTTGGGAGATACAAAATTGGCTTTAAAACGCTATCAGGATTTTGTAAAAAAGAACGATCAGAATGCTACAGCCTATTATAATTTAGCTCGCTTGCAATTACAAACAATGGATTTACAAAGTGCTGAAAAAAATGCTGCACGAGCCTTGAAATTGTCACCGAACAATCAGTATTTTGAAGAGTTTTATACACAGGTTTTAATTATCAATAAAAAGCCTAAACAGGCCGAATTGCAGTATGAGGCATTGATAAAGAAACATCCTTTTAATGAAGATTATTTGTTTGAAAAAGCGATGTTGCAAATGATGGTTCAAGATTATGATAAAGCGATTTTATCTATTTCAGAACTTGAAAAGAAAATGGGTTTTAATGAAGAATTGATTTTGCAAAAGAAGAATATTTATATCAAGCAAAATAAACTAGATCTAGCCATAGCCGAAATAGAACGATTGAAAAGAGAAGATTATAGTTCGCCAAAATATGATATCATGATTGCTGATATTTATGAAACGAGTAAGCAGAAATCTAAAATGGAAAAAGTGTATCAGGAGATAGAGAAAAATTATCCGAATGATGCAATGGCTCAAGTTGCTTTAGCACAATATTATTTAGAAAATAAGAATAATGCGAAATATAATCAATTTATGCAATTGATTATGAAGAACAAAAATTTAGATGTTGAAACAAAAATCGCTCTTATCATTCCATCACTTCAAAAGCTTGAAACAGATACAATACAACGAGCCGAAATTATAAAAATGGCCGCTTCAATTGCAGAGGAGTCAAAAGGAAATAAAGAAGCCCAATCGCTCTATGCTGATGTACTGTATTTTTCAAGACAATATGATCAAGCCCTGATTGAATATCAAAAGTATTTGTTGTTAGATCAAAAAAAATTTTCTGTTTGGAGTCAAATCATTTCAATTTATTCAGAGCGACAAGAATTAGACAGTGTGATTAACATTTCTAAGAATTGTATTCAGTATTTTCCCGAAAATGCCATTCCTTATTTTTATACTGGCATATCCTATTTGCAACAAAAAAACTATGATAGTTCATTAATTTATTTATTAAAGGGGTTGCCACTTGAAAATCAGAATAAGCTCTTACAATCTCAATTTTATTCAAGTTTAGGTGATCTGTATAATGCTCAAAAAAACTATAGTTTAAGTGATAGTTCATTTGAGAAAGCCATCTTGCTTCAACCGGCAGAAGCTACTACGTTAAATAATTATGCTTATTATCTTTCATTAAGAAAGGAGAAATTAGACTATGCCGAAAAGCTCTCAAAAAAGTCGCTTGAACTACAGCCTAATTCAAAATCTTTTTTAGATACATATGGTTGGATACTTTTTCAACAAGGTAATTATAAAGAGGCTTTAATTTATATACAAAAGGCAATTGACATTGATGGAGGTCAAGATGGAACCTTATTAGAGCATTTAGGCGATGTATATTATAAATTGAATGAAAAAGATAAAGCGAATGAAAATTGGAGAATAGCTAAACAAAAAGGTGAAACTAATCCATTGCTCCTAAGAAAAATTCAAGAAGGGAAGTACTATGAATAAAAGAAATATTATTATCGCATTATTTGTGATTACAACTTTAGGAAGTTGCAATTTGATAAAACCTTTCTTTATTAAAAATAGCAAAAAGGAAGAACGCAAGGATAAACGCGTTGAACGTAAAATTGAGCGCAAAGAAAATAAAATTGAGAAGAAGCTTGAAAAGGTAGAAGAGTTAAAAAATAATATTGTCAAGAATGATAGTGTACCAAGTGCCAAAAGAGATTCATTAGTTGTCAAACTATTGGATACTGTTTCTGCTAATCGAATGATAGACGCTAAAAAGGTGTATTATGCAACGTTTCAAAGTAAAGCAAAAATGCATTTTGAGTCGGACAAGGATAAGCAAAACTTTAGTATCAATTTTAGATTACGAAAGGATAGCGTAATTTGGGCAAGTATCAATGCGCCTATTATTGGTGAGGTTGCAAGGGCGATTATTACACCTGATAGTGTAAAGGCAATTGAACGAATTAATAAAAAATTATTTCTATATTCTTATAATGATATTCAGAAATTGATAAATCTTGAAGTTGATTTTGCAACATTGCAAGAATTAATTGTTGGTAATGCAATTGCGCTAAAAGGCGATATTAAAGAATTGAAAGTATTGGGTTTGTTATCTAGTATACTTATAAAAGGATATGATTATACAAATCAATTAACATATAATTCTGCGGATAGTAGTTTGCATCAATTGCAATTGCAAACCCAACGTCCTTCATCCTCTAGTTCATTATTAATTGCCTTAAATCAATATCAATGGATGGAAGGTAGATATCTTTCAACCCAAAGGCAATATAATATTTTGGATATTAAAGGTGCCATTCAATTAGATATGGATATCAACAAAGCAGAGTTTGATAAAATTATTGACTATCCATTTACAATACCTAAGAATTATAAATTGCAAAACTAGATGCTTGGTTTTCGTTAAGTTAGCATTCTTACATGCTCAATTGAAAATTGTATGATAATCTGTTATTGTGCACCATTTTAATTCTTCTTTAATGAGTCAAATAGCTATAACATTAGTTGATAGTTCAGCAAGCCATTGTCTCACAAATAACATAGAATCCACAGATAATACCATTTCCAATAATAATTGTCCAAGGACTATTTGAATTAGAATTGTAATAATTTGAAAAGATTACAATTGGAAACACCGAAAATTGAATCAAATTGATAACATAATCAGCCTATTTTTTGTATTTATCTGTGTTATTTGATTAATCTGTGAGAATAATTTTAGCAGTATTTCTGGCTGCGACATTTCTGATTCTTAAATTTGGTTCGTTGATGTTAAGGATAAAAAAAGCCCTCCATTTCTGAAGGGCTAAAATAATTATTTTGAATTAATATTATTTAGTACTATCGCCATCAATTTTAACTGAATCAGTCATTGGAACTGCTTCGTCAGTTGGTGCTAAAGGCGCTTCTGTATCTTCACCTGCACCCATTGTTTCGTCTTTTGTCATGTTTACTAACCATTTGCCATCCTTTTTTACAAGGTTTAAAGTTTGGTCTTCTTCTTTTTCACTATTTTTATAGGTAACATCACATTTGTCACCATCTTCTTTTACATTTTTGATTTCAACTTTTACGTCTTTTGCTTTATTCTTAACTGAATCGGGCATCATACTTGAAAAACTTGATAACATGTCTAACATTTTCCCGGTTTCAGGTGTGCCATATTTTTTAGCACCTTCATAATCCATTTTAGATAATGCATTTAAGAAATTTTCTGCAACAGCTTTAGGATCACTTTTGCTTCCGCAACTTACAATTGAAAACGAGATGATAGTCAAAGCCACCAATGATAATAATAATTTTTTCATTTTTGTTATTTTAAAATTTGTGCAAAAGTAGAGTTAATATACGATATGGCAAAGAATCTCAGCCTTATTATTCACAAACAAATTATCTGTTGAAACATATTCAAATCCTTTATGCATCGTGGTTTGAAAGAAATGAGAGGTGTCTAATGCTTTGTTAAACACTTTGTAAATCATTTCAGCACAATACAATCTATTATCAGATTGTAGATCAAATTTCATATCAAAAGGCACTTCTTTTGCATGAAAATCTATCAGCGTTGTCTCAATATTTTTTTGATCATTCTTACTAATTGGATAACGACATATACCAAAACCAATATTATGTTCGTAGCTAACAAATTTTTCAAAAAGGTCTTTTCGTAGTTTTTCATCAGGATTGTCTTCTCCACCGATTGAATGATATACATACCAAGTATTATTTTCGTTTAATGCAATGCCGCAATGCGAATAGGTTTTATCTGATTTGTTGAGTTGAGCAAATAAACTAGAAATCACATCATTTCCAGTGCGTAAAACAATATCTCCATTCTGTAAAATGGATTTTGCCTGATTATATACAATTGCTTTAGCCTTCTTATTTGAATCAACTTTCAAGTGGTTGATTATAGAATTCTGTGTTGAAGGATGATTTACTTTTGTTTCGCAACTTGCAAAGAATATGCCTATAAAAAATAAGGAGACATTATTTGGTATTAATTTCATGACCATTTTTTGCTTCTTGAGGCTTTTCATCATTTGCTTTTTCATACGCCCGGATAATTTGTTTTACCAAACGATGTCGCACCACATCTTCACCATCCAATTCAATATGAGCAATGCCTTCGATATGCTTGAGAATATGTATTGCTTTGCCTAAACCACTTTGTTGGTTTTTGGGCAAATCAATTTGGGTCATATCGCCAGTTATAACAGCTTTTGCTGATGGCCCAATTCGAGTTAAAAACATTTTGATTTGAAGCTCAGTTGTATTTTGTGCTTCATCTAGAATTATAAAAGCATTATCAAGAGTTCTTCCACGCATATAAGCTAAAGGCGCTATTTCAATTACTCTATTTGTCATATAATAATTGAGTTTATCACTTGGTATCATATCATCAAGTGCATCATATAGTGGGCGTAAATATGGATCAATTTTTTCTTTTAAATCGCCGGGTAAAAAACCTAAATTTTCACCAGCTTCAACAGCTGGTCGGGTTAAAATAATTTTTTTAACCACTTTGTTTTTTAAGGCTCTAACGGCCAAGGCTACGGCTGTATAGGTTTTTCCAGTCCCAGCAGGCCCAACAGCAAACAGTATATCATTTTTATCGGATGCAGAGACCAATAATTTTTGATTTTTTGTTTTCGCCTTAATAATTTTCCCATTCTGTCCGAATACTAAAATGTCATTGTTGGCATCATCTACAATTTTTTCGTCAATCACACCATCATCGTCACCTAGAATTTGCGAAAAATAATTTTCAGATAAATGACCGTTTCGTTCAAGATATTGAATGATTAAATTGATTTTATCTTTTGCATTCTCTACATCTTCAGGTGTGCCCGTTATTTTAATTAGTGAGCCTCTCGATAATATTTTGAGAAGAGGAAATTTCTTTTTTAATACATCAAATTTATTGTTATTAACACCAAAAAATTCAATTGGATTTACCGTTTCAAGGTTTATAATTTGTTCTGTCAATGTATAAGATATTTACGTTGTACAATGATAAACTTTTCTTTTATACTTTTAATATTTCCTTTTTGTGATGTGCATAGTAAGGGGATAACCCTATCACAACGATGAAGATTATTATAACGGCAATTTCTAAAAGTAGACGCACGGAATTCTATAATTCTTAAAAGCTAAATTCGTTTTTATTCTCAAATTATGGTATTACATTTGAAAAAAAATTAAAACATGAATATTGAAATTGGACAACAAGCTCCTGACTTCTCTTTGTATAATACAGAAAAAAACAAAGTATCATTATCTGATCATTTAGGGAAGAACGTTGTTATTTTATTTTTCCCAGTTGCTTTCTCTGGTGTTTGCACTAAAGAATTATGCACCATGCGCGATGATATGGCTACTTACAACGGAATGAATGCCGTTATTTTAGGTATCTCTATTGACTCGCTGTTTACTTTGGGTAGATTTAAACAAGAGAATAATTTAGATTTCGATTTATTAGCAGATTTTAATAAAGATGTTGCTAAACTTTATGGCTGTTTAAGTGAAACATTTGTATTTGATATGTTAGGTGTAGCAAAAAGATCAGCTTTTGTACTCGACAAAACAGGTATTGTAAAATATGCTGAAATACTTGAAAGTCCTGGTGATTTGCCAAATTTTGAAGCAATACAAGCTTGTTTGAAAACTTTGAATTAATTAAATTGAATTTAAAATAAATATTAGCTAACCCTTAAAACGGTTGGCTTTTTTCGTTTTAGTTAAGCTCATCAATGATGATTGAATTAATCCTTAGGCTCGACTCTAAACCCAGTCATTAGCCGTGGTCAAAACCTGAATTTCAAGTCTTCGATAGAATCGAACCCTCTTTGCAGACTGCCAATTTTATAAAAAGACAAAATGTTTCGTGGTGTGTCTAATCAATATCCCAGTAATGTACCCCGTAAAAGTTTGCTTCTTGCGAATTTAAAATTTGTTTTTGCTTGAAATCAGGATGATTCTCGTAAACAAAAGCAATCACTTTTAGGTTGGCCACATTATAATTATTCAAATCAATATTGGTAAAAGTTGACTTATGAATCAACCCTTTCTCACTTGAACCGGTTAAATCAATACTATCGCCTTCGTATTCGGTGAGTAAGTTTTTAAATACATTTTGGTGCGAAAACCCTATTTGATTTCCATTTTGAAAAATAGGTTGAATATTATCTTCTAATAAATACACCACTAATTTAGCTGTTGGAGATATGGAGGTTTTATGCGCAATATAAACTTTTACAAAACCAACATCATTTGCTTCAGTGCCTGTTTCAAGTGAAATAGAAAGTGGTGCATCGGGTTTTTGCAAAGCTTGAAGAATGGCGCCTTCCCAATTTTGGGGCGATAAAAGCACTTGTCCATCTTCTTGCGCAAGTGTTTGTTTGCCAATATTTCTATTGATTGAACCTTTTGAAATCGACAGCAAACCGCCAAGTGAGGTGCCTAAAAAAGATGAATATGAGGTGGCTAAAAAATCATTTTGATGAAAATTTGCTACAATTAATCTTGAAGGATATTTTGATTTAAGTTGGTCAACAAATAATGAATTTTCTACAGTAACTGATTGTGCTTCATCCGAGAAATGTTCTAATAAAATATTTTGTTGAAACCTTTCGGGCATTACCTCAAATGGGTTGTTTGAAGGTGTAATTATAATATCCTCCTGTTTCTGACATCCAATCAGAATCAGTGCGAGTAAAAAAGGAAGTAGAAGTTTCTTTGCCACTTTGGTAAAAATAGTTATAAAAAGATAGAAATCTTAGCATAAATCGTTCATTTTTGCAAATTATTATTTTACATGCTTTTATCACTCAATAATGTCACCTTTGAATTTGGTGCCAGAAAAATTTTAGACAATGCCTCATGGCATATTTATTTAAACGAACGAATTGGTTTAATTGGTCCTAATGGAACAGGAAAATCAACCTTACTTAAAATATTAATTGGTGAATACAGTGTTTCTTCGGGTCAGGTGAATCGTAGTAAAACGCTTTCAATTGGTTATTTTCATCAAGATTTACAAAGTTTAGATACAAGCGATAGTATTCAAACTGTAGCAATGGTCGCTTTTGAGAAGGCGATTGCCATTGGTGATCAAATTAGACAATTGGAGATTGAACTAGAAAAGCATGAGGATGAGAAAAAGCTACATAAACTAGCTGATTTGCATCACGATTTTGAAATTGCTGGTGGTTACGAAATGGAATATAAAGCCGCTGAAGTGTTGGAAGGATTGGGTTTTATGACGAAAGACTTAACCAGATCTTTTAATGAGTTTTCTGGAGGATGGCGCATGCGTGTATTGCTTGCTAAAATGATATTGCAAAATCCAGACATCTTATTATTGGATGAACCTACGAATCACCTTGATCTACCTTCAATCGAATGGATTGAAAGATATTTAAGTAATTACCCTGGTACCGTCATTATCGTTTCACATGATCGATATTTTCTTGATCGTATGGTAGATAAAATTGTTGAAATTTCGCAACAAACATTGAATCATTATTCTGGCGACTACTCATATTATGAGCAAGAAAAAGAAATTCGCTCTGAGATGCAGCAACGTGAATATGAAAATCAACAGGATTTTATCAATCAACAAGAACGTTTTATTGATCGATTTAAGGCAAAGGCATCAAAAGCAAAACAGGCTCAAAGTTTAGTAAAAAAGCTTGATCGTTTAGAGCGAATTGAAGCCCCAATTGTTGAAACGGCTAAATTAAGAATTCGATTTGAAGTGGGGCGCACACCCGGTAAAACACTGACTACTTTTGAAGATGTGTCGAAACGATATGGCGATATTATAATTTTAGATCATGCAAGTGCTGAAGTCAATCGTGGCGATAAAATTGCTTTAATTGGTGCCAATGGAAAAGGTAAATCAACTGTGTTGAGATTATTATCTACAACTGAAAAAGCAGACAGTGGTATTGTTACACCAGGTCATAATGCAGATATTTCGTTTTATGCTCAACATCAACTCGAAGCTTTATCAATGGATAACGATATTATTGATGAATTGAAATTATGCGGAAGCGGAAAAACAGAACAAGAATTACGTGAACTGTTAGGCTGTTTTTTATTTAGAGGTGATGATATCTATAAAAAAATACGCATTCTCTCAGGAGGTGAAAAGGCACGTGTTGCCTTAGCAAAAACGATTCTTGGAAAAGGAAATTATTTATTGCTGGATGAGCCTACCAATCACCTCGATTTAAGTTCTGTGAATATGTTGATTGCCGCATTAAAAGTATATGATGGTACTTATGTAGTGGTTTCGCATGACCGTTATTTTATTCAAAATACCGCCAATAAAATTTGGGAAATTGAGAATGGAAATATCAAACAATTTGATGGAACCTATGCCGAATGGGAAGAGTATAAAAAACGCAAAGAAAAAGAGGCTCAGGCAAATAAGTCAAAAGGAATTGTAACGGAACCTGCCAAGGAAAAGATAGTTGAAGCAAAAGTTGAAGTTCCTATAGCAAAGGTTGAGAATAAAGAACAGCCAAAGAATAATACAAGTGAATTCAAAGAAAAGCAGAAAGAAGAGAAAAGGCTTAGAAACAAATTTGCAAAGTTAGAGGAGGATATTGCTGCATTAAATATTGAAAAGAAAAAATGTGAAGATTTATTAGCAGATCCAGAAATCTATTCTAATAAAAGCCAGTTTCAGACAACAGAAAATAATTATAAATCTGTAGTTTTAAAAATTGAATTATTAAAGCCCGAATATGAAGCACTTTTTGAACAACTCATGGAGTTTGAATCTTAACAATAAAATGAATCTTAGCTCAAGCGTTAAACTCATTCACAATTTTATACTGGTTTCACTGAATAAAACTCAAATTATTTTAGCATTGAGTTTAGTGCTGATGCTTCTTGTATCTATAGGTACTCATGCACAGAAAAAAGATTTTACGATGGCAGAAGCCATCAATGGGATGTCGTCGAAATTTGCAATTAAAAATTTGAAGCAATTGCAATGGATGGGTTCGAGTGATTTTTATTCATATGTAGTCAATACAGATTCTGAAAAAGTGGTGTATCAAGTTAATCCAATTAATTTTGATACCAAACCATATACCAATCTTGATAAATTAAATAACGGACTCGATGCTGTCGGCATTAAGAAACTAAGTAATATACCAACCATCAACTTTAAAAGTCAATCATCTTTTTATTTTACGCACGACAATAAAATAATAGAATGCAATTCTGTTGCTGGTAATTTAGCAATGAATAAAATAGCCACCCTGCCCGAAAATGCTGAAGATATTATTATCGATACAAATAAGATGAGTGTGGCGTATACCTCGAATGATAATTTATATGTGATTTATAAGGAGGGTAATCCGATTAAAATTACAAAAGATGGAACACCTAATTTA
>ENA-UOWO01001824-UOWO01001824.1-activated-sludge-metagenome-genome-assembly--contig:-NODE-1824-length-27509-cov-54.164821_pt1 | contig 27509 bp, 15 predicted proteins | sample MGYA00238148_ERZ761564 | MGnify/ENA primary metagenome ERZ761564 (study PRJEB28885, sample SAMN05720194) | activated sludge metagenome | isolation source: Anaerobic digester | place: USA...
CGCAAAAAGCATGACATTTGTATTTAACACATTGGCGACAGCCAAGACGGAAGGCGGTGGCTTCAGCCACCGCTCTCCTTCAGGAGCGGTGATAGAGACGATCTCCGGCGGTTTCAACCGCCGGCTGACGCCCAGGTCCACCCGTAGCCGGTGAAAAGGCCGTAAACGCGCCCTCCGGAGGCCGTGGAGGGCATTTTACCCGGTGTTCAGGCCGGTGCTTGAAATCACCGGACATCGTCTTTATTTCCTGGCAGGCGATTGGGACGGTGGCTGAAGCCACCGCCTTCCGTCTTTGCAGGACGGTTCCGGACGGTATGTGGAAACCAGAGCAACAGCCTTCCTTTGCAGGTCGGTTCCGGAATGTATATGGTGGCTAAAGGTACTGCCTGGATTCCCGCACCAAGTACAACCGGTTCCCTGACGCGATGAGACAGGATACAGCCCTTCTCTATTCTCAGGGCCTCTTCCCGTTCCACCACGCTCCGTTGAAGCCCAACTCATGGCCAGGCAATCACTGGCTTCGGGCATGGCCTGGGCATCACTTCCACATGGACTGGGCATCCACCCTCAGGAAGGGATCGGGATAACTGGTTCAATTGAGCTGAAAAAACTGGTGGATCCCCCATTTCCGCTTCCAATTCACATCCCCTTCACTTCCCGCTGAGTTCCCGCCTGTCAAGTGGGAACTAAGCGGGTTGTTACCGGGATGTGAGTAGGCTGGGGTAAAGGGCGAGACCACGTCGGATTCACCAAAAAACCTTCCGCGACCCTCCAACGTACCAGCTTCCTTCCCCGCGGCCTCCATTAATAGTGGGTAACAAAGGCGCCACCGGTCAAGCCAAAAATCACCAAACGCTCCATCCGCGAATTCCTCCGGCCCGCAGATAGAAATCACACCCCCAGCCAAATTGTGATTGACGAAAACTGGCGCCTGCAGAATTGATGCATGGTACAGGAAAGACCGAATGAACGAATTTCTGAGCAAACTGCATAACTTCAAGCGGGGCTTGAACCTGCGGATCCTGGCGCGGGCGCTGGTGATCGCGCTGGTCTGCCTCGTGGTGGGTTTGCACGCTTATTTTCTGGTGTGGCTGAACACCCCCGCGCATTCACCAACGCTGGTTTATCTGAATTACGCGCTCAAGACGCTTATGACGGGCCTCACCCTTTTCCTGATTTATAAAGGCATCCGGGGATTTTACGACAACCGCGCCGCCGCCCGCTGGCTGGACCGGCAGACCACGCACGAGGACGACCTCTATCAAAACCTCTGGGAACTGAAGCAGCAAAAGGAAAGCGAGCTGGTTTTGGACGCTTTGGCGGGACAGGCGCAAAAGCGCCTCAAAGCTTCAGACTACCGCCTGCCCAGACTGTTCCAGCCCAACCAGGGGTGGCTGATCCTCTTCGTGCTGGCGGGCATCGGCAGCGTCTGGGCCCTCGGCTGGAACGAGTTTCGCTACGCTTTGAACCAGTTTCGTGCGGTTAATGCGGACGCGATCGAATACAAAAAGACCATCGAGCTGAGCCCCGGCAATGTGACCATCGGCAAAGGCCAGCAGCTGCTGATCAAGGTGGTGGAGCCGGATACCCGATTGAACCACCGGCTGTTCTACCGCTGGGACAAACAGTGGCGCGAACTGGGGATGACGGACAACAGCTACAGCTTTCCCGCGCTGGAATACAGCCTTGAATATTATGTGAAAAACGAAGTGGCCACCAGCCCCGTTTACAAGGCGGTTTGCCTGGATGAGCCCTTCGCGCGGAGCTGGTCGGTTTTCTACAAACCCCCAGCTTACACCGGCCTCGGCAGCCGCACCGACAGCCTCAGCTACGGCAACATCGAGGCTTACAAACACACGGAGGTGATCCTCTCCCTGGGCACGAACATCCCCGTGGAAACAGCCGTGATGCGCTTTTCCGACGGGAGTTCGCAAGCTTTGCAGCGGGTGGAGGAAACCTCCTTCAGCGGCCGGATCACCGTGACCACGCCCAAAACCTGGTATCTGGAGCTCACCGACGCCCTGGGCCGCAAATCCAGGCCGGAAGAGAAAACGATCAGCGTGATCCCGGACAACGCCCCGGAGATCCGCATCATCTATCCCGGCGAGGACGTGCTGCTGGACCAGAGCCTGCTGCTGCCGCTGATCATCACCGCCAGCGACGATTTTGGCCTGCGCGAGCTGAGCCTCCACCATCAGATCAACGACCGCCCCGCCCAGCAAACCGTGCTGCGCTCCCTCATCGGCTCCAAGCTCTTCACGCTGGACCACACGCTGGACATGAAAGGCTTCGGCCTGTTGCCGGGCGACACCGTTACCTACTGGGCGCAGGTTTGGGACAACTCGCCGGACCGCCAGAGCGCGCAATCCGCCAAATTCAAAGCCCGCTTCCCCTCCATCGAGGAGATCTACCGCGAGATCGAACGCCAGGCCCAAAACAGCACCCGGGACCTCGAGAACACGCTGCGGGAATCGCGCGATCTGCAAAAGGATTTTGAGAAGAAGCGCCGCGAACTGCTGAAGGAAGACAAGCTGGAGTGGGAGGACAAAAAACAGCTGGAGAAGATGCTGGACGCGCAGCAGCAGCTCACGGAGCAGGTGGAGAACGTGGCCCAGGACTTTCAGCAGCTGATCGACCAGATGCAGCGCAACGACGCTGTTTCCACGGAGACCCTGCAGAAAATGCAGAAGATCCAGGAACTGATGGAAGAGATCAGCACCGACGAACTGCGCGAGGCAATGAGCAAATTTGAGCAGGCGCTGCTGAACGTGAAGCCGGAAGACCTGCGCAAGGCGCTGGAAAACATGAAATTTTCCATGGAGGATTTCAGCAAGAAAATAGACCAGACCCTCGCCCTGCTGGAAAGCATCAAGAAGGAACAGGCGCTGGACAAGGCTTTGCAGATCTCCAAAGAAATGGAGCAGATGCAGAGCGCCCTGCAGGAAAAGACCGGCGATCCCAAACAGAACGCCGACCGCCTGGCCCGCGAACAGGAAAACATCAGCGAAAAATTTGACAACCTGCAACAAGCCCTGGACGAGGCCGACAAATTGCTGGACCCCTCCAAAGACAAACAGCTGAAGCAGGAAATGAGCGACCTCAAGCAGGACATGAAAAGCGGCCAGCTGCAGAAAAACATGCAGCAGAGCCAGCAGCAGCTGCAGCAGAACCAACGCGCCCAGGCCAGCCAAGCGCAATCCCAGGCGCTGGAAAAGATGCGCCAGTACACCCGCCGGCTGGGCGAGATGAAAAACTCCATGGGCGGCGGCAGCATGCAGGAAGTGACCTCCGCGATGCAGAAGGCCATCCGCGAACTGCTGATCTTTTCCAAACAGCACGAGGAACTGCGCGGCCGCTACGCCAACGACCCCTACCCCATCGTGAGCGACCTCATCGCCCAGTATGAGGGCGTGCAGGTCTCTCTGAACCGGCTGTTCAGCGTTCCCCAGGTAACCATGTTTTTGCCGCCGAAATTCTATATCGACCTCACCGATGCCAACCGCGGCTACCGCGACGTCTTCGTCAATGTGAACGAAATGCAGTACGCGCAGATCCCGGCCCAGCTGGAAAACATCCAGAAAGGGCTGAACCTGATGATCTACGACCTCATGCAGGCGCTGAACAACCCCTCCATGGGCTCCGGCGGCGGAGGCGGGATGCAATCGCTGATGCAGATGCTGGGGCAGATGGGCCAGGAACAGATGGCGCTGAACATGCTTTCGGAACAGCTGATGATGCAGCTGCAGCAACAGGGCGGACGCGTGAATGCCGGGATGCAGCAGCAGATGCAAAAGCTGGCCTCAGACCAGGAGCGTTTGGCCGAAAACCTGAAACGCGCGCTGCAAAACAATCCTGAGGCCCAGAAACAGGGCAACGCCATCAAACAGATCATCGAGGAAGCGGAGGCGATCTCACGCCAGCTGCGCAACAACCAGCTCTCCCAGGACCTCCTGAACCGCCAGGAAAACATCGTTTCCCGCCTCCTGGACGCCCAGCGCAGCATCAACAAACGCGACCAGAGCGAACGCCGCCAGGCCCAAAGCGCCGATCCCGCCACGCGGGGAGCCGACGTGAACACGGATTACGACACCCTGCGCCGCAAAGCCATGCTGGAGGATTCGTACCGCCTCTTCCCCGCTTCCTACCAGCAGGTGATCCTCAAATACCTCAAGCTGCTCAACGAATGAAGAAGTTCCTGCTGCCGCTTTTCGCCCTGCTGCTGCTGATGCCGCTTTCCGCGCAGTACAACGAGCGTGACATCCTTACCCAGCAGGCCTTTCAGATGCTGGGGCAGCGCCAGTACGCGGAGGCGGAAAAGATCTTTCTGCAGGTGCTGAACAAATACCCGGACGACGCCAACAGCGTGCTGCAGCTGCTCAACATCTATTTCCAGACCTCGCAGCTGGACAAGGCGGACGATCTGCTGCGCCAGTACCGCCGCGTTTTGCCGGCCAATCAGGCCACGGAACAGGAGATATTGCTGCTGGTGATGCAGGGCAGGCCCGACGAGGCCTGGGCCCTGGGCCAGACGCAGCTGGCCCGCACAGCTTATGCCGAAAACACCTACCGGCTGCTGGCTTCCTATTTCGAGCGCCGGGGCTTTTTCGAACACGTTTTGCGGCTCTACGAGGACGCCCGGGGCCGCCGCGGCAATCCGGATCTCTTCCGGCTGGAAATCGCCAACGCCGCGCTGAACTATCGCCTGTTCGATCAGGCCCTCACCGAATATCTGACCTTCCTGGAGCAAAACCCGGCCAACCTCTATTTTGTGAACAACCAGTGCAAAACCATTCTCAAAGAGGAACCCAGCCGCATCGCCACCATCGGGGAGTTCGCAAACACCAGCGCCAATCCCATCATCAGGGAACTATACGCCAACGCGCTGCTCTCGCAGAATCGCGCCCCGGAGGCTTTGGAGGTGTATATAAACCTGCCGCCGGAACGCCTGCTGAGCTTTGCCGAACAGCAATACGCCGCCCTCAACGACGAGGTGGCCCTGCCCGCCTTCGAGCATCTGGCCGGCATCAGCGCGGACACCCTGGAAAGGAATGATCACCTTCTGCGCCAGGCCTACATCCACTTCCGCGGCGGACGCCATGCCGCCACCGACAGCCTGCTGCGCGCCGTGATCGCCGATTCGCTGATGCTGGAGCGGCAGAACTACCAGCGCAAAGGCGTGAACCTGAACGCCCGCAAGCTGATGGCGGAAAACAGCCTCGCCCTGACCAGCAACACCCAGGCCGCCAAAAGCTGGTATGAAGAAGCGCGCAAATTTTGCGGCAACAGCTATGACCGCCAGAACATCGACCTCGCCCTGGTGCGCCTGCAGATCATCGACCAGGACTACGAAACCGCCCTGGCCCTGCTGCGCGGCGTGAACGAGCCCAAACACCTGGAAACCCGGGATTATCTGCGCTTCAGCGTGGAACTGCTGCGCGGCAACACAGACATCGCGGACAGCCTGATGAACGAATATGTGATCCGCTGGCCCGGTGGGGTTTACGTGAACGATGCCATCTACCAGATGATGTTCGTGCTGGGCCTCAGCGGAGACGACCTGGACAAGTTCCACCTGGCCAGCCGGCTGATGCTGCTGGGCGATCCCGCCGCCGTGGATACCCTGGCCGCGGTTTTCGCTTCCAACCAGGACGAGGAGCTGCTCAGCCTGGCGGTGGAATGGGCCATCCTGCTGGCCGAACCGGACAAGGCGCTGCAGCTTTTGGAGCATGAGTGGCAGGACCCCGTGAGCGCGGAATACGCCGCCCTCCTGCGGCTGAAACTAAGCACGGAGGAAGAGGCCACGCAGCGCTTCGCCAGAGACTTTCTAACCGCAAACCCCGGCAGCATCTTCGCGCCCAAATTCCGGATGAGCCTCACCCGCACCGGTTACAGCCGGCCGGATTTCTGAGCCGCGCGCGTCCAGACCGGCTTTGCGCCAGGCTTGGGCAAGAAAGGTTGACACATTTTGACCCGCGGAATTATTGAACACCATCAACTGAACAGAGGACTTCCCAATGTATAAAGAGCCGTATAGCTTCAACGTTGCCCGCTACATGGAGCCGGAGCGTTTCGCCCGTTTCCGCGAGTTTGCCCGCACCCAGGACAGCCCGCTGCTGATCGTGGACCCGGACATCATCAAAGCCAAATATCTGGAGCTGCAGCACAGCATCCCCAATCTGCAGATCTATTACGCCGTGAAAGCCAATCCCATGAACGACGTGATCCGCCTGCTGGATGCCCTGGGATCGAACTTCGACGTGGCCTCGGTCAATGAGCTGAAACAGCTGCTCCAGCTGGGCATCGATCCGAAAAAAATGAGCTTCGGCAACACCATAAAAAAGGCCAGGGACATCCGCTATTTCCACGAGCAGGGTGTGCCCATGTTCGTTACGGACAGCGAATACGACCTGCACCGCATCGCGGAGAACGCGCCCGGCGCCAAGGTCTATTTCCGCCTGCTCACGGAAGGAACCGGGGCCGACTGGCCGCTTTCGAGAAAGTTCGGGGCCCATCCGGACGTGATCTACAATCTCATCCTCAAAGCCCCGGAACTGGGCCTGGTTCCCTGGGGAGTATCTTTCCACGTGGGTTCCCAGCAGCGCGACATCGGGCAGTGGGACGACGCCATCTCCCGCGCCAAATACATCTTCGACGCCGTGCTGGAAGAGGGCATCGAACTGCAGATGATCAACCTCGGCGGCGGCTATCCCGCCAGCTATGTGGACCCGGCCTATTCCATCGATGAATACAGCGCCGAGATCATGCGCTTCATCGAAGAGGATTTTGGCGAGCACATCCCGCAGTTGGTGATGGAGCAGGGGCGCTCGCTGGTGGCGGACGCCGGCGTGATGGTGGCCGAGGTGGTGAACATCGCCTCCAAGGCCAAGAACAACCTCTACAAATGGGTGTTTCTGGACGTGGGCAAATTCGGCGGCCTCATCGAGACCATCGACGAATCTATCAAATTTCCCATCTACTTTGAACGCGAAGGCCTGGCCGACGAGATCATCCTGGCCGGCCCCACCTGCGACAGCATGGACATCATGTACGAGTATTACAAGTACCACATGCCGGAAACAACCCAGCCCGGCGACCGCGTCTACATCTTCACCACCGGGGCCTACACCCAGAGCTATTCCTCGGTGAATTTCAACGGCTTTTCGCCCCTGCGGGCGCTGATGCTGCCCCCAACCCAATAGGAGAAGACCATGAAACGCCTGCCAGTGGAAACCCTGAAAGCCTTCATGGAAGAGGTTTTCATCCGCATCGGAGTGCCGGCGGAGGACGCCCGCATCTGCTCCGACATCCTCATCACCAGCGATCTGCGCGGCATCGAATCGCACGGGATCGGCCGCCTCAAGATGTATTACGACCGCATCCGCGCCGGGATCCAAAGCCCGCTCACTCACATCGACGTTGTACGCGACAGAGCCGCGACAGCCGTTTGGGACGGCAATCACGGCATGGGCCACGTGATCGGGTTCCGAGCCATGGAAACCGCGATCGCCAAAGCCCGCCAGTTCGGCCTGGGGGCCGTGGCGGTGCGGAACAGCACCCATTTCGGGATCTGCGGCTACTACGCCAAAATGGCCTGCGAAGCGGCCATGATCGGCCTCAATTTCACCAACGCGCGCCCCTCCGTTTGCCCCACCCACGGCGTGCAACCCCTGCTGGGCACCAATCCCATCTGCTTCGGGGCCCCCACCGATCTGGATTTCCCTTTCATCTACGACGCCGCCACCTCCATCAGCCAGCGCGGCAAGATCGAGCAATATGCCCGTGAGGAAAAACCCACCCCCTCCGGCTGGGCCATCGATCTGGAGGGAAATTCCCACACGGAGACGAACCAACTGCTGGTGGACCTGGTGAAGCAAACCGCGTCCCTGCTGCCCATTGGCGGCAAGGACGAGCTCTCCGGCAGCCACAAGGGTTACGGGCTTTCCACCCTGGTGGAGATCCTCTGCGCCGCGCTGCAAAACGGCAGTTTCCTCAATCAGCTGCTGGGGAAAACCGAAGACGGCAAACCCGCCCCTTACCGGCTGGGACACTTCTTCCTGGCCATCAACATCGATTTCTTCACCGACCTGGCGGAATTCAGGAAGACCAGCGGCGCCATCTGCCGCGAACTGCAGAATTCCCGCCGGATGCCTGGCCGCGACCGCATCTGGGTGGCCGGCGAAAAGGAACACGACCTGGAACTCGAGGTCCGCCGGCTGGGCGTGCCCGTGATCCCCAATCTGCAAAAGGACATCGAGACCATGCAGCGCGAGCTGGGGCTGGATCCGCTGGATCTCTGAACCCGACCGCCCTACCTCTAACCATACTCACAGGATGTTTAACATGTGTAAAACTTTTATCAGCCTCGTTATGCTCAGCCTTGTCTGCCTGCTGGGCGCCCTGGAATTCACCCTCGACGGCGAAGCCCGCACCCGGGCGGTGATGTACTACTCCGATGCCAGCGACCAAGCCGGCAGCCACATCGACAGCAAACTTTGGCTGGGAACCAACCTGAGCGTCAACCCAGACCTCAATCTCCGCCTCAATCTGCAGTTCGGCGACGTGGTTTGGGGCAGCACCACCGGCGGCCAGGCCGGAGGCGGCATCAGCGCCGGCATCCCCGTCACCGCCTACGAACTTTATGTGGATTACCGCATCCAGGCCATCCGGTCCAACGTCCGGGTGGGCCAGCAATACTGGGCGGATCACCGTTCCCTGATGCTCGACGACTCCTTCAGCGGTGTCACCTTCAGCTCCGACGACGTGCTGGGCCTGCAAACCACCCTCGGCTGGATCAAGCAGGTGGAGGGTGACCGCCATCTGGCCGGCGACGACGTGAACAGCTTCCTGCTGAGCGCGCGGGGCAAGGTTTGGGGCTTGCAGGCCTTCTACACCATGAACGAAGCCGACAGCGCCGGAGCCTCCACCGACATCATTACGGCCCTGCCCTATCTGGTTTGGGATCTGAAACCTTTGAACATCGACCTCACCGGCATCCTGCAGCATTCCATTTCCCCCACCGCGAATGACCTCGACTATGGCGCGGCAGCCAGGATCAGCGCGGAGCTCAAGCCGGTGGAACTGGGCCTGGACGCCCTCTGGTACGCCAACGAGGACCCTCAGATCAACTACGCTCTCTCCCAGTATTACATGAACAAACTCTACATCTTTGGTGTGGGCCAGCACTTCGACGGCTGGGTGGGCTGGGACCAAGTGAACTGGTATTGGGGCCAGACAGACGCTCCGGACATGTATCTGGGCACCGTGGGCTTTGCCAATGTCGCCCTGGCCAAAAACCTCGGTCTCTTCGCCGCCGGCGGCCTGGTGCTGAAAACCGGCTGGGAAGCCAACGCCGGTCTGGAACTGGATCTCGGCAATTTCCAACTGGCCGCCTACGGCGCTTACGGCCAGCATCAAGGGGCCGCCAGGCCCAGCTATCTGATCGGCTCCACCCTCAAAGCCTCTTTCTATTGATCAGGCGCATCATCCGACCTTGTTTCCGGGGCCTCCCAGCCCCGGTATTTTTTGGCTACCTTTCAAATCGAGTGGGTGGAGTGATCGGCTGGATACAGACTTTCCACCGCCCTCTCCCGCTCCGTCATTCCGGGCGGTGAAGCTGGAGTCGAGCGAGTCACGAGCATCGACTCCAGCAGAGCCAGACCCGGAATCCAGACGGTCCGGGTAATGCCATCAGAGGGTGTCGATACAGACTGCGTCTGTAGCGACCCCGCCTGGACTGGCTATTCCCGCAAGGGCTGGATTCCGTCTCTTCGCGCCGGAGGCGCTCCGTTCCGGAATGACGTGGGTTTGATTCTGGTGGATGAGGGTTCTGCTGTAGTTGATGCTCCTGCGTCGTTCGACTCCAGCGGAGTGGAAGATGCTTATATCCGTAAATCCGTTCAATCAGTAAATCCGTATGAAAGTTGAATACCCCGGTTCTGCTGTAGTTGATGCTCCAGCGTCGCTCGACTCCAGCGGGCTTTTCCGAAATGACGCATCGATACTTGTTGGGTTAAAATACTTCCGTCATATTGTCACTCAACCCACTCGGTTTGAAAGAGAGCTTTTTTTTATTTACCCAGCGCTGCACAGGCAGAAGCCGGCAAAATTGACAACGATGTATCCATATGCGGAAAAAAGAGCTTACGTATCCAGAATGAATATTTGTCTTGACAGGATTTGGCAATGTCAGATTCTTTGTTCATAGAATTAACAGCGAGGAATGAACATGCTCCAGCTTTATCCCAAAGCACGCAAAAAATCGGTTTCCCCGGTGGATTACCGGCTCAAGATCCTGGTATCCGCCATCAAGGTTTTTTCCCAGAAAGGCTTCGCGAAAACCACCATGTCCGACGTGGCCAACAATGCCAGGGTTGGCGTGGGCACGCTTTACAACTATTTTCGCAACAAGGATGACCTGCTGCTGCAGTGCATGAAAAAGACGATCGAGGACGAGATCGAACAGATCAAGGTGGAGAGTGAAAAGCTGGCCGATCCCTTCGAGAAGCTTGAGTATTTCCTGCACGAACACAGGCTGCTGATGGAAAGCAAGCCCTACATCGCCCGCTTTCTGATCATCGAACTGCGCCAGAGCGAAGGTTTTTACAAACGCAATCACTCCTACAACCCCATGCAGTACTATCTGGACTTCATCAGCGGGATCTTTGCCGAGGGCGTGGCCCAGAGCAGGATCCGCGACGTCGATCCGCAGGTGATGGCCCTCTCCATCCTGGGCACCATCGACATGCTGCTCACCCAGTGGCTGATCCACGGCCGGGATTACGACATCGAAGCCGTCTGGAACAAATACCGGGACATCGTGGGCTACGGACTGGAAAAAACCAAAGCCTGACCGCATCGCAGACCTCAAGCCTCCGGCGCAAGATTTTCCTTGTCAAATGACGTCGCGCCGAAAAGATGGGAAAAAAAGCCCAAAGGATCTTACAATGAAGCTTTCGCAACGGGCGCTGGACATCCAGGCCTCACCCATCCGCAAGCTTATGCCGCACGCGGTGGCCACCAAACAGCGCGGCCTGAAGGTTTATCAGCTCAACATTGGCCAGCCGGACATCCCCACCCCCCAGCCGATGCTGGACGCCTATCACTCTTTCTCGGAAAAAGTGCTGGCCTACGGGCCTTCCCAGGGACTGGATGCCTACCGGCACGGACTGGTGGAATACTACGCCAAACAGAACATCCCCCTGAAGGAAAACCAGATCATCGTGACCACCGCCGGTTCGGAAGCCGTGACCTTTGCCATGATGGTGGTGGCCGCAGCCGGCGACGAGATCATTGTGCCGGAACCCTTTTACACCAACTACAACGGCTTTGCCACCATGGCCGGGATCAACATCCGCCCGCTGCTCACCCTGGCCGAGACTGGTTATCAGCTGCCCGGCGACGCGGCGATCGAGGCCCTGATCACGCCACGCACCAAGGCGATAATGATCTGTAATCCTGGCAATCCCACCGGCACGGTCTATTCGCGGGAAGACGTCTTCCGCCTGGGCGCGCTGGCCAAAAAGCACGGCCTGTTCGTGATCTCGGACGAAGTTTACCGCGAGTTCATCTATGAAGGCCTTCAGCACACCAGCATCCTGCATGTGCCGGGGCTGGAAGAGCAGGCGGTGATGGTGGACAGCGTTTCCAAGCGCTACAGCGCCTGCGGGGCCCGCATCGGCTGCATCGCCTCGCGCAATCAGCCTTTGATGGACGCCACGCTGAAATTCGCCCAGGCCCGGCTCTGCCCCCCCACGGTGGACCAGCTGGCCGCCCTGGCCTGCGTGCCTTTGGGCGCTGACTTTTTCCGGCCCCTCATTGCCGAATACCAGGCCCGCCGCGATCTGGTCTTCAACGCCTTGATGGAGATCCCCGGCGTGGTCTGCGTGAAACCCCAGGGCGCTTTTTACATCCTGGTGAAGCTACCTGTGGATGATTGCGAACAGTTCATCGTGTGGATGCTGGATGAGTTCAACCTCGACGGCGAAACGGTGATGGGCGCCCCCGGCGAGGGGTTCTATGCCACTCCGGGGCTGGGACGCAACGAAATGCGCCTGGCCTACGTGCTGAACGAAACCGAGCTGCGCAAGGCGATGCGGATCTTCGCCCGCGGCTTTGAGGAATACCAAAAACTGCAGTCCTGAACCTTTATAAACCCAAGGCGGTGTAATGAAAACCAAGCGCAAGATCGAGCCCTACCTCTATCTGCTGCCCGCGTTGTTGCTGTTGCTGCTGTTTCGCTTCATCCCCATCATCATGTCCTTTGTGATCAGCTTTTTCCAGTTTGGGGTTACCGACATCGGCAAATTCCTGGGCTTTGCAAACTACGACCGGCTGCTGTCCGACAAGGAATTCTGGACCTCGATGATGAACACCCTCTGGCTGGTGCTGATCGCCGTTCCGGCCAGCATCATCCTGCCGCTGATCTTTGCCCAGATGCTCAATCAGATCAAATGGCTGAAAGGCTTTTTCCGCACCATCTATTTCATGCCCTTCGTCACCTCGCTGGTGGCGGTTTCGATCGTGTGGAAGATCATTTTCTCGGAGCAGGCGGGCCTGGCCAACACCACCCTGCAATGGCTGGGAATGAAGCCGCAGCTTTGGCTGGCAGAGCCGCGCGGCATTTTCACCCTGCTCTTCGAAAGCATGGGGGTAAGCCTCCCCGCCTGGATGGGCGGGCCTTCGCTGGCGCTGTTTTCCATCATCATCATGACGGTCTGGAAAAGCCTGGGCTACAACACCATCATCTACCTGGCCGGCCTGCAGAACATCTCCAAGGCCTATTACGAGGCCGCGGACATCGACGGCGCCGGCAAGCTGCGCCAGTTCTTCAAGATCACCGTACCCCTCATCTCGCCCACCACCTTCTACGTGCTGCTGATGACCACCATCGTCAGCTTCCAGACCTTCGCCCAGATCTACATGATGACGGACAAGGGCGGGCCGCTGGGCACCACCAAGCTGATCGTCTATTACATCTACGAAAAAGGCTTCGACAAGCTGGACATGGGCTATGCCAGCGCCGCCTCCATCATCCTGTTCATCGTGATCCTGGGCCTCACGCTGCTGCAGCGCCGCCTGGAAAAAAACGTCAATTACTGAGGATGCCAAAATGAGAAACGCGCTTGGTTCCACCCTTATCTACCTGTTTCTGGTGATCTTCGGTTTCACGATGATCGTGCCCTTCATCTGGATGCTTTCCACCTCGCTGATGACCCAGAGCGAATTCAACAAGAACGATTCCATTTTCATTCCCAAAGAGGAATACCACGTTTGGAAGGATGGCGACACCGAGCACAAGGTGATCCTGGTGCAAACCGAAGGGCAGAAAGCCGTGATCCACGTACTGGACGCCGACGGCCAGATCTCGCCCGAATTTGGGGAATACAAAGAGGTGCCGGCCGACGCGGTGAAACTGGTGCGCAAGAAACCCAGCTTCCACTTCGACAACTTCGTGAAGGCTTTCAAAAAAGTGCCCTTCGCCACCTATTTCGCCAACACCCTCTTCGTTTCCATCCTTACCCTCGCGGGGGTGCTGGTCACCTCGGTGCTGGCCGCCTATGCCTTTGCCCGCATGGATTTCAAGGGCAAGGACCTCATCTTTTACCTCTTCCTGAGCATGATGATGGTGCCGGAGCCGATCTACATCATCTCCTCCTACATCATGCTGGATAAATTCAACTGGCTGGATACCTACAACGCCCTGATCATACCCTGGTGCGTGAACATCTTCACCATCTTCCTCTTCCGCCAGCACTTCAAATCGCTGCCCCAGGAGCTCTTCGACGCCGCCTCCATCGATGGTTGCAGCACCTTCGGGATGCTCACGAGGATCATCCTGCCCCTCTCCAAGGGCGTGATCGCCACCGCCGCCGTCTTTTCCCTCATCGGCAGCTGGAATAGTTTCATGTGGCCCCTGGTGATGACGGACCGGCCCGAACTGCGGGTTTTGCAGGTGGGATTGAGCTATTTCAACCAGGAGGCGTCCACCCAGACGACCCTGCTGATGGCGGCCTCCACCTTCAGCATCCTGCCCATCCTGATCATCTTCTTCCTCGCGCAGAAACAGATCATCGCCAGCTACGCCAAAGCCGGCCTCAAAGATTGACACGGAGTTTAAACCCATGAGTAAAAGCAAAGTCGACGTCCGCCACATCAAGCGGCAGATCCAGAAAAGCGAAGCCACCAAAAAGGGAAAGCCCGACTATCAGGTTCCCGCCAAAGCCGAGGTCCTGGACGATTTCCAGTACCGGCCCCAACCTCTGCAAAACCCCAAAGCCAACCTCATCGTGGCTTGGGCGGTGTTCGCCATCGCCCTGATCGTCTATCTGCTCACCCAGGCCCGCACCACCTCCTTCTGGGACAGCGGCGAGTACGCCACCTGCATCAGCAGCCTGGGCGTGCCCCATCCCCCCGGAAACCCTTTCTACATCCTCTTTGGCAGGGCTTTGGCCGTTCTTCTCGGCGGCATTTTCTCCCATGCCTGGATCGCCGCCTTCATCTCCGGGCTGTTCAGCGCCTTTGCCGTGATGTTCACCTATTTGATCACGGTGCAGCTCACCAGCATGTTCCGGATCAAGGATTGGGAAGCCATGTTTGCCGGAGTGGTGGCCGCGCTGCTGACCGCCTTTTCCTTCACCTTCTGGATGAATGCCGTGGAGGCCGAGGTCTATGCCGGGCTGTCCTTCTTTGTCACCATCATCATCTGGCTTACGCTTTGGTGGGTGCAGCACTCGCGGGATTTCCACCATCAGAACGTGCTGCTGCTGATCGTTTACCTCTTCTTCCTGGGCTTTGGCGTGCACCAAACCGCCCTGCAGATAGCCCCCGCCATCCTCTTCATCGTGGTCTGGCCGCTGCTGGCACAGGGCTCCAAAAAAAGCGGCTTCTGGTACAAGTTCTTCGGTTACGGGATCGCCCTGATCCTCAGTTACCTCATTTTCGGCGCCATCGGCAACAGCATGGGCATGGATTCCCTGGACCAGCTAGGCCTGATGCTCTGCATCATTGCCCTGATGGTGGTGGAACTGCGCGAGGTCTTTGCCAGACGCCTCTGGCTGCTCGGCCTCCTGCTGGTGGTGGTGGGCATCTCCTCCCACCTCTACATACCCATCCGCGCAGCGGACAAACCTTTCATCAACCTTGGCGATCCCAGCACCACCCAACGTTTTCAGGAATACATCCAGCGCAAGCAGTACAAAGCCGAAACCGAAACTTCGATGTTCGACCGCCGCGGGGCCTTTGTCAAGCACCAGCTGGGCTTCCACTTCCTGCGCTATTTCGGCTGGCAGTGGTTCAAACAGGACTCCGTGATCCGCGCCACCAAGCTGCCGCAGCTGGTGGTGAACATCTTTGCCGGCCTGTTCGTGGCATTTCTGGGCCTCTTTGGCGCCGTTTTCCACTACCGCAAAAACAAACACAGCTTCTTCTACCTGCTGGCCATCATGCTCTGCGTTACCCTGCTGATGGTCTTTGTGATGAACCTTTCAGATGAGGAGGTGCGTGACCGCGACTACTTCTTCGTGGTGGCCTACAACATGTGGGCCATCTGGATGGGCATTGGCGCGCTGGCCTTGCTCAGCCTCTTCCGGGACAAGGCGCTGCGGACCGCCATCGTCGCCCTGATGCTGCTGCTGCCCCTGCTCAATCTGGCCGTCCAGTATCGCGAACACGACCGCTCCCGGGAATTCATCGCCCTGGATTACGGTGTCAACTTCCTCAATTCCGTGGAGGAAAACGCCATCATCTTCACCAACGGCGACAACGACACCTATCCCCTCTGGTATGCCCAAACCGTGAAAGACCCCCATGCCAAAGAGCACCTCCACGCGGCCCGTGACCTCTTCCCCACCCAGGCTTCGAGCGCCGCCCTCGCCCAGGCCGCGAAGTACAAAAGCACCCGCCTCAAAGGCATCCGCCAGGACGTCACCATCGCCAACCTCTCCCTGCTGAACACGTCCTGGTATGTGCGCCAGCTGCGGGACCAGGAAGGCGTGAACATCAGCTGGAGCGAGGAAGAGATCAGCTCCCTGGACGACAGGACCGGAGGCTATATCTCCTACCTGGCCAGGGATTCCGTCACCTATGACGCCGGCGATCCCCAGGGAACCCGGAAGTTCACCGTGAAATACGCCCGGAGCCGGGAAGAGAGCGATCAAACCGGAGCTTTCATGCCCCTCCGCGCCTCCGATTTCTCCGTGATCCAGATCGTTAAGGACAACTTCGGCAAGCGCCCCATCTACTTCGCCGTCACCTGCGAATCGAACGTGGGCTTCGACGAATACCTGCGCAGCGAAGGCATGGTCTCCCGCGTCACCCACATCAAGTCCGCCACCGGCAGGGAGGCCGTGGACCTGCCCCGCCTGCTCACCAACATCGACAAGGTTTACCAGTACCGCTCCATCGACGACTCGAGGGTCTTCAAAGACGACAACATGACGCGCCTGATCTCCAACTACGGCTCCGGCTATTCCCGCGCCGCATTGGAATTCACCCGCGCCGGCAAGTTCGAACAGGCCCTCGCCTACGCCAACAAAGCCAAAAAATTCATCGACGGCGAACTCCGCCTCACGGAGTTTTGGGTGAACTACTACGCCGGCACAGGCCAGATCGCCAAGCTGGACGAATTCGTCGATAAAAACATCCTGCCCCATACGGACGCCGTGCGCATCTACAACAGCTATGTGCTGAACACCATGGCCACGGAATATCCGCGCTATTTCCCCCGCTACATGAAGAAACTGCTGCTGGCCTTCCCCAACGAGATGGACCTGGCCCAGCTGGCCGTCTATTATGGCTACAACAACGACCTGATGCCCCAGGTGCAAAGCACGCTCGATTCCCTGATGGCCGAAAACAAACTTGGCTACAACCTGCAAGACCTGAACAACTATCTGGGCATGGGAGAGGAGGAAGCTGGCGCCGACAGCTTCTGAGCTTCCGCCAAATTCTTGATACGGGGACCAGCTGCCGCTGGTCCCCCTGTTTTTACGCCCAACTTCGCCGGTTCGCTCCCAATATCAATACGGTATCAATACGGAATCATTACGGATTTCATCCGTAATGATTCCGTATTGATACCGTATTGATACTTGGGGCGGGGGTGGGTGATACCATCATAACCCCCTATCTGAAAGAGAAGGCTCTCTTTCCGATCCAGGGGGTGCGGGGTGTGTTTATGTGTGTTACCAACCTTCCTGACGAGGGGTTCCGATCGCTACGCTCACTCCACACCCTCGCTATCGTTCTGTCGCCCTCCGGGCTTTACCGGTAAAGTTCCGTGTTAATCTCTATCTGTAAAAGAATCGTTCTTAGCGCTTGACAATTAAACATCGCGTTCCAGACTGACGCGTGACAAGCAATGCAGGAGAGAAGAGCATGAAAGCAAACGCAAGCATCCTGATCCTCTGGGCGGCGATTCTGGGCCTGAACGCCGGGCTGGCCTGGCTGGAACCGGTGTTGGTGGCGCAGGATCAGAATACCCAATACTCTGTGAGCGCCGTGCGCGGGCTGCAGGATGAGACGGTGGTGGTCTGGCTGCAGCGGCCCAATGGCAACGGCAGATATCAGATCCGGATGCAGACCGTATTGCCGGACGGATCGCTCAAATTCAGGCCGGAAGGTGTGCCGCTGAGTTCCGACTGTTTAACCTCCAACAACCCCCCGCACCCCAGCGTGGTGGTTACTCCGGGCGGAGAGATCTTTGTGGGCTGGTACGACCATGTGGCCGGCGATTACAAAGTCCAGCTGTTTTCCTCCCAAGCCCAGCCGCTTTGGGGCACGGAACCTCTCAGCCTCAGCGGGATCGGTAGTTGGGCGAGGGCCATGTATGTTGATGGCGCTTTCATCATCGCTTATGCCAAGGATGTGGGTTCCTACCTCCACCGCATCTGGGGGCAGAAGATCGTGGACGGGGCAACTGTCTGGCCCGCGGAGGGATTGCAGCTGGTGGCTCCTCATCCGCAACATTACAATTCCGGGACTGAGTACTTTTCGTCTCTGGGCCCTTACCTGGCCTGGAACCTGGATCCCATCCAGCAGCTGTTCGTGCTGAAGCTCGACGCGGACGGCAACCCCGCCCCGGGTTTCAACGCCTGGGGCAATCAAGTATCGCAACGCGCCGCACCGTACCACCTTGGATCATTCAGTTTCAGGCTGTTTGGCGAAAACCTGCACTGCAGGTGGCACGAAGCCTACGAAGTGCATCCCTCCTTTGAATACTGGGACCTGCGTCACGTCCAGCAGGTGGTGGGGCCCAATGGCGAACTTCTGATCCCGACACCCGGAGTAGTGGACGAGGATGAGGGTGATCCCTTTTTCCTGACCACCTACGGCTACGATATCGGCGTGGGCGAGAACTACTGGCTCACCGGCAACGGAAGCGTTTACGGATACCGTCTGCGCCGCTTCTCCCCCAGCGGAAACCTGCTGGCGGACACCCTGACTCCTGTAGTTCCGGTTCCCCACTACCCGGGAAGTGACTTGTACCGCCTGGATGCTCTTTCCGACGGCAACGCGCTGCTGCTGACCTCGCAGTTCCTAAGTCTGAAATACGATCTTATCGATGCCCAGGGACAGTGGGTCACGCCAGCCAACAATAGGGTATTCAACCAATATGTGAGTGAGTCCAGACTCGCCTGCGCCCGCTCTGGCGACACCCTGCTCCTGGCGGCGGCCGTGGCTCAGGATTCAGAGTACAGTGACAGCCTGCAGCTGCAAAAGATCGTGCCCGCAGGCAGTTCCGCGGCGAACCCAGGGTCCGTGACACCCCTGTTTGAACTCAGCGTCACCCGGCCCAATCCCTTCCGCAACAAAACGGAATTTTCCTGCCAGACTGGGAAAGCGGGCAATCTGCAAATCGCCGTGTACAACCTCCGCGGTCAGAAAGTGCGCGTCATCTTTGCCGGAAGCATCACCGCCGGTAAAACCGATTTCGCCTGGGACGGCCGCGACGATCATGGCCAGGCTGTATCCAGCGGCGTGTATCTTCTGCGGGCCTGTTTTGAAGGCAAGGTCAGCCAAAGCAAGGTCCTGAAACTCTGGTAAGGTAATCCCCCCCCCCCAGGGCTGGATCCCGCCGCTAAGCCGAGAAATGACGCGGGTTTGGGGCCGGGTTGCAGATGATGGGAATCCGCAAATCCCCATGAAAATGTGATTGCGCGAACCCGCGGCTTTGGCAAGCTGCGCCATGCCGCGGCAACACGCTGACTTTTCACGCGAAAAAAGTCCTTGACATCCGGGGCGCTTCTCCAATATATGAACACATACTCATATATGAGAGGATCACATGGATGCAAAACATACATTCAAAGACGTTTCCAATGCTGAACTGGAACGCATCAAGGGCGGTTTGCCGGATGAGCAGACCACCAGCTACCTGAGCGAATTTTTCGCCGTATTCGCCGACAACACCCGTCTGCGCATCCTCTATTTCCTTTCCCAGAGCGAGTTTTGCGTGGCGGACCTGGCTTCACTGGTCGGCTTGCAGCAATCCGCGGTATCGCATCAGTTGAAAACCCTGCGCCTGCACCGGCTGGTGAAGTTCCGCCGGGAAGGCACCACCATCCATTACTCGCTGGACGACGACCATGTGCAGAAGGTCTTCGCCATCGCGCTGGAACACGTCAGCGAGGGACAGCAGACATGAGCGTGCAGGAATACGACATCCAAAATCTGGACTGCGCCAGCTGCGCGGGCAAGATCGAAGCCGGAATCAAGGCCCTGCCTGAAGTTCACAGCGCCAATCTGGATTTTGTGAACCGCCGGCTGATCGTGCGATATCACTCCGCCATCGACCAGCCCCTGCAAAAACTTAACGGCATCGCCGCCGCCATCGAACCCGGCGTGGCCATCACCCTCAGTGGCGCGGAAACCACCGCGAAGCGAAACACCGCCCTCTGGCTCACCCTCGGCGGCGCGGTGCTGTTGATGATCGCGACGCTGCTGGCGCGTTCCGCCCTGAAACACTGGCTGGGCCTGGCCGCCTGGCTGCTGACGGGGCATAAGGTGCTGATCAACGCCGCCCGATCCCTGCTTTCCAAACAGCTGTTCTCCGAGCAGCTGCTGATGAGCCTCGCCACCATCGGCGCGGTGGGTTTGGGCGAATACGTGGAGGCAGCAGCGGTGATGGTGCTCTACGAATTTGGCCAGTGGCTGGAAGCCCGCGCGGTGGAGCATTCCCGCCGTTCGATCCGTGGCATGCTGTCGCTCAAACCTGACCGGGCCCACCTCAAAACGGCGGCTGGAGTGGTGGAAACCCGCCTGGGCGAAGTGCCGGTGGGCGCCACCATCATTGTCAATCCCGGCGAACGGGTCCCCCTGGACGGCGTGATCCTGAAGGGCGAAAGCACGGTGGACACCTCCACCCTCACCGGCGAGGCGGAGCCACTTTACGTGAACCCTGGCGCGGAGATCTTCGCCGGATTCCTGAACCACAGCGGCCTGCTGGAGATCAAGGTGGCCAGCAGCGAGGCGGAAAGCACCGTAACCCGCATTCTGAACCTGATCGACAACGCCGGCGCGCGCAAATCGCAGCAGGAAAAATTCATCACCCGCTTCGCCCGGATCTACACTCCCGCGGTGGTGGGAGCGGCTTTCCTCGTGTTCCTCATCCCCACTCTGCTGGGTTATCCGGCTGCCGTCTGGTTCCGGCGCGGCCTGGTGTTCCTCATCGTGTCCTGTCCCTGCGCGCTGGTGATCTCCATCCCGCTTTCTTACTACATCGGCATCGGGGTGGCGGCCAAAAAGGGCATCATCTTCAAGGGCAGCGAGTTCCTTGATGTGCTGCGCCGCGTGAAGACCGTGGTCTTCGACAAAACCGGCACCCTCACCACCGGCGAGATGAAGGTGGAAAAGGTGTTCGTGCGCGAGGGCGGCGAACCCATGGAACTGGTCCACAGCCTCTGGCTGGCGGAACACAGTAGCTCGCATCCCTTTGCCAAAGCCATCCGCGCCGCCTACGAGGGTGATTTCGACCCCGCCCTGGTAAATGCCTATTCCGAATACCCCGGCCGCGGCGTGCTGCTCCAGTATGGCCAAGACCGCATTCTGGCGGGCTCGGAAGCCTTTCTGCAGGAATACGGCTTCATCGATCCCATCCCGGCAAAATCCCACAGTGCGGTGCACGCTGTGAAAAACGACATCTACCTGGGTTGCGTGAGCTTTTCCGACAACCTCAAACCCGGCATTGCGGACACCCTCACGGAGCTGAAAAAGCAAGGCGTGGAGCGCACCGTGATGCTTTCCGGCGACCGCCGGGACAAAGCGGCCAAGGTGAGCCGCGAGACCGGCCTGGACGAGTTTCACGCGGAATTGCTGCCGGAACAGAAACTGGGGCGGCTGGAAGAGATCATGGGCCGCGGACAGGGCAAAACCGCCTTTGTGGGTGACGGCATGAACGACGCACCGGCCCTGGCCCGCGCGGATGCCGGCATCGCCATGGGCGGGATTGGCAACCAGGCCTCCGTGGAAACCGCCGACATTGTGCTGCTGAACGACAAGCCGGAACAGCTGGCCGCCGCCTTCAGCATTTCCCGCCGGACGGGAACCCTGGTGGCGCAAAACATCGCCATCGCCCTGGGCGTGAAAGCGCTGGTGATGATCCTGGGCGTGGGTGGCATTTCCGGGCTCTGGGAAGCCATTATCGCGGACGTGGGCGTTACCCTGATCGTGATCTTCAACTCCCTGAGGCTGCTGCGCCAAGCACGCCGCGCTTGACAAAAATCCCTGCCTGAACTGCCTTGCCTTGTTAAACTTAAATTAGAACAGCTGGAGATACCATGCCGATAAAAATTACCTTGCCCGACGGCTCTGCCAAACTCTATGAGCAACCCGTGAGCGCCCTGCAGGTGGCCGAAGACATCAGCCCCAGGCTGGCCGAAGCCGCCATCTGCGCCGAACTCGACGGCGTCTTGGTGGATCTGGGCCACAGCATCGACCGCGACGCCAAACTGGTGCTGCACACCTTCAAAACAGAGGCCGGGAAAGACATCTACTGGCACAGCACCGCGCATCTGATGGCGCAGGCCGTGAAACAGCTCTTCCCCGAGGTGAAGGTGACCATCGGCCCGGCCATCGAGCAGGGTTTCTATTACGATTTCGACCGCGACAAACCCTTCACCGAAGAGGAACTGGAGCAGATCGAGGAGCGCATGGCCTTCCTCGCCAAACAAAACTTGCCCTACGCCCGCAAAGAACTCTCCAAAGCCGAGGCAATGGAGATCTTTGCCAACATGGGCGAGGATTACAAGCTGGAAATCCTGGGCGAGATCCCGGATACAGACGTGATCAGCACCTACACCCAGGGCGATTTCATCGACCTCTGCCGCGGCCCGCACATCCCCCACACCGGCAAGATCAAAGCCGTCAAGCTGCTCAAATCCTCCGGCGCTTACTGGCGTGGCGACGAAAAGAACAAGATGCTCCAGCGCATCTACGGGATCAGCTTTCCCACCCTGAAGGAACTGGATGGGTATCTGGAATTTCTCAGGCAGGCCGCCCTGCGCGACCACCGCAAACTGGGCAAGGACCTTGACCTCTTTTCCATCAATGAAGACATCGGCCCTGGCCTTGTGCTCTGGCATCCCAACGGCGCCATGATCCGCCATCTGATCGAAGCTTACTGGAAGGAAGAGCATCTGCGCCGCGGCTACAAGCTGGTTTACACCCCCCACGTGGGCCGTGCCAACCTCTGGGAGACCAGCGGACACTTGGGTTTTTACAAGGAAAACATGTACGCGGCCATGGACGTGGAAGGCCAGGATTATTACATCAAACCGATGAACTGCCCCTTCCACATTGCCATCTACAACAGCAACCTGCACAGCTACCGCGAGCTGCCCATTCGCCTGGCGGAACTGGGCACCGTTTACCGCTATGAACGCTCTGGCGTTCTGCACGGCCTGATGCGGGTGCGCGGCTTCACCCAGGACGACGCCCACATCATCTGCACCCCGGACCAGCTCGACTCCGAGGTGGAAAAACTGATCGTCTTTTCCCTGGACATGCTGAAGCATTTCGGCTTCCGCGATTTCCTCATCTACCTGAGCACCAAGCCGGATGAGGCCGTGGGCGATCCCGCCGATTGGGACGTGGCCACCGCGAGCCTGCGCGCCTCGCTGGAAAAACTCGGCCTGGAATATCAGGTTGATGCCGGCGGCGGCGCTTTCTACGGACCCAAGATCGACATCAAGATCAAGGACGCTTTGGGACGCGCCTGGCAGTGCAGCACCATCCAGTTCGATTTCAACGAACCCACCCGCTTTGACATGCACTATATCGGGGCCGACAACGCCCAGCACCGCCCCTACATGGTGCATCGCGCCATCCTCGGTTCCGTGGAACGCTTTTTCGCCACCCTGCTGGAATACCACTCCGGCAACCTGCCCCACTGGCTGGCCCCCGTGCAAATGATGATCCTGCCCATCACCGAAGCGCAAATGCCCTTCGCCCGCAAACTGGAGGAGGATTTCCGCCTGCGGGGCCTGCGCTGCGAAGTGGACCCCCGCAACGAGAAGATCGGCTACAAGATCCGCGACGCCGAACTCAAAAAGATCCCCTTCATGTGCGTGATCGGCAAAAAGGAAGAGGAATCCGGCCAGATCACCCTGCGCCAGCACACCGTGGGCGACCTGGGCAGCATGAGCTTCGCTGAGGCCCTCAGCCGCGTGCAAAGCGACACCTGAGCGTTTCAGGGGATCTTAAACAGATAGGAATCCCAGCTCCGTTGAAGTCCAAGCCGGAAGGCTTCTTCTGCAAGGAATTGAACCGGTTCCACCGGCTTGAACTCCAACTTGGTCCACCGCTTGATACCAAGCAGGGGGCATTGGCGCCAAACCCCGCCCCGGCGAGGGGTTTTTTACCGGTTTATGCCATTGGCTGATACGGGGTTTGGCCCGAGCGAACTGAAAATAATCACGTTAGGGGAACGGGATTTGCATATGTGTAACAAAAAACTGTTTGGAGCAGCGCAGTGAAGCGATTAATCCTTGTCATAAGCGTCCTCTGCCTCGCCTGGGGCCTCCGGGCGGCGGCCGATCCATATTTCAGCAGCGGGGCGCGTCCCCTCTATGCCCAGAACCTTGTAAAGGTGAAACTCAGCCTGGCCGCGGCGCAGCGGTCCAACCTGCCGCAGCAGTTGGCGGAGGAACACCCCCGTTTCGGCCTGGCCGACCTGGACCGGATAATGGCAGAAACCGGCGGCACGGCGGTGATCCGCGCCCACCGGCGTTTGAAGAACCAAGCCTGGGAAGCCGCGCAAGGCTTCGACCGCTGGTTTTTGGTGCGCCTCAGCGGCACCACCACGGTGGAGGAAGCGCTGACGGCTTTTAAGGCCAGCCCCTGGATCGAAGACGCAAGTTTCGAGCACTACGCCTATCCGCAATACATTCCCAACGATCCATACTATGTGGACAACTGGGGCCACAACAACACCGGACAGGGTCCCGGCGGCGGCGGGGCCGGCTTTGACAGCAACGCTCCCGAGGCCTGGGACGACGCCCAGGTCTTCGGCGACCCGAACATCATCATCGCCATCATCGACAGCGGCGTTAACTACAACCACGCGGACCTGAACGACAACTGCCTGCCTGGTTGGGATTACGGCGCCAACGACAACGACCCCTCCGACACCAACGGCCACGGAACTCAGTGCGCCGGGGTCGCGGCCGGCGAGACCAACAACGGCATCGGCGTGGCCGGGGTGGCTGGAGGCTGCAGCATCATGCCCCTCAAGGTGATGAATAATTCCGGCGGCATGACCTTCACCAGCATCACCAACGCCATCACCCACGCCGCGGATAACGGGGCCCACGTGATCAGCATGAGTTTGGGCGCCGAGGATGGGGCCGATGAAGGCGACAACCCCGCCAGCGACGCCGCCCTCTACTATGCCTACAACGAAGGCTGCGTGATCTTTGCCGCCACCGCTAACTCCAACACTTCCTCCATTGCCTATCCCTCCAACCACACGGCCGTGATCAGCGTGGGAGCGGCCAGTCCCACCGGCCAGAGGAAAAGCACCACTTCCTCCGACGGCCAGAACTGGTGGGGCTCGAACTACGGTGTAAACGTTCAGGACGACCCCAAGGCCGTGGACATCATGGCAGCCACCATCCTGCCCGCCACCACCCGCACCGGTGGCTACAGCACCAACTTCAACGGCACCTCCTGTGCCACGCCCTACGCGGCGGGAGTAGCCGGGCTGATCCTTTCCAAGGATTCAGGGCTAACGCCGGACCAGGTGCGGCTGACGATCGTGAACAATGCTACGGACATGACCATCGACGGCGGTCCAGGCTGGGACCGCTATACAGGCTATGGCATGATCAACGCCAGTGCCGCTTTGGCCAGCATCGCGCCCGGCATGCCTTCCTGCGTGATCACCGCCCCGGCCAACAACTCTGTGCATTCCCTGGGCAGCACCATCCAAGTGTCCGTGAACGCCAATGACAGCGACGGCTTTATCTCACACGTGAACTTTTACCTCGACGACAACCCCAGCCCCGATTTCACCGATGCCACAGCCCCCTATGCCTGGGATTGGAACACCGCGGGCTTGGCCTCTGGAGAACACACCATCAGCGCGGTGGCCTACGACAACCTGAGCAACAGCCGCAGCTTCTCCATCAACGTGGTGCTGCTGCAGGCGGCCAACGAGGGCTTCGAATCCGGCCTTTTCGACCTCTATCCCTGGCAGAATCCCAGCTCGGGACCTTGGACCGTGCAGAGCGAAACGGTCTATTCCGGCAGCCATGCCGCCAGGTCCGGCCTGATCACCCATCTGCAGGAAAGCGTGCTCAGCCTCACCCTCACGGTGGTCGAGGCCGGAACGGTGAGTTTCTTCAGCATGGTTTCCAGCGAACCAAACTACGACTATCTGCGCTTTTACATCGATGGCGTGCAACAGGATCAGTGGTCCGGACTGCTGAACTGGGATTTCCATAGCTATCCCGTGGCGGCGGGCACCCGCACCTTCACCTGGAGCTATGTTAAAGACCAGGGCGTGAGCACCGGCAGCGACTGCGCCTGGCTGGACCACATCAGCTTTCCCGCCCACAACGCGCCGCCCTTCGCGCCTTCCGGACTCAGCGCCACTGCCGTTTCGCCCTCCCGGGTGGTGCTGAACTGGACCGATAATTCCAGCGACGAGACGGAATTTTACGTGGAACGCTCCACCGGAGGATATTGGGCCCTGGTGAACTGGGCTGGACCGGATGTGACCAGCGCCGAGGACATTGGGCTCGACCCCGCCACCAGCTACAATTACCGTGTGCGGGCTGCCAACACCAACGGCAACAGCAATTACAGCAACGTGGCCCTGGCCGTGACCCTGGGCAACGACTGCCCGGACAACGTGACCGCCACGCAGCAGGCCAACTGGGTGAACCTGAGCTGGAGCGCCCCCCTCAGCGGCGCGGATGCTTATCAGGTCTGGCGCTATGAAGTGATCAACAACCAACCGGCGAATGGCGTGCTGATCACCCCTGCCAATGTGGCGGAGACAGCTTACACCGATCCGGACTGGTATCTGCTGAACCCCGGCGAGTATCTCTGGCAGGTGAAGGCCGTCGCGGGAGCGGCTGTTTCCGCCGGCTCGCATTCGAACAGCCTAGCCAAGGCAACCAACGGCGTGATCGTGGGAACGGTGACCGATCTGAGCGGAAACCCGCTGGCCAACGCCACCGTGGCCACCGGCACGGTTTCCGCGCTCACCAACGCATACGGCGTTTACACCCTGTCTGTCGTTCCCGAAACCTACACCCTCACGGCCAGTCATCCGGATTATGAATCAGTCAGCCTGGCAGATGTGGCGGTGAACTCCGACCTGCAGACCCAGGCCGATTTCCAGCTGCCGCTCTACACGGTTGCCACACCCACTTTCAACCCTGAACCCGGCTCTTACACCGGCTCTGTGGATGTGGTGCTGAGCAGCGCCACTCCGGAGGCGGTGATCCGCTTCACCCTGGACGGCAGCGAGCCCTGCCTGCAATCACAGATCTATTCCGCCCCTATCCGGCTGGAGACCAGCTCCACGGTGCGAGCCAAGGCGTTCAAACTGAACTGCACCCCAAGCGCCATAGCCGATGCTTTTTACGAGATCACGGTTTCCGCCGATGATCCCTCCGCACCGGCTGTGGGAGGCATCCAGGGCGTCTGGCCAAATCCCTTCTCCGCAAGCGCAAGCATCAGCCTCTATCTCAAAGACTCCAGCCGGGCTTACAGCCTGGATATCTACAACATCCGCGGGGAATTGGTCCACCGCTACCAAGGCCGGGAAAAGGGTTTCCAGGACCTGGTCTGGGACGCCAAGGACAGCCGGGGACGCAGATTGGCTGCGGGAGTGTATCTGATCAGATTTGAACAGGGAGATTTGCGGCAGACCCGAAAACTGGTGCTGAAGTAAGCCTCCCCCAACCTTAACAGCATAGCCCATGTCCGGATGATGTCCAGCCAATGTACCGGCGAGGCCATAACCCGGACATGGGCATTTCTTCAATGGGGCGGCAAAGGGCGGG
>ENA-UOWO01001825-UOWO01001825.1-activated-sludge-metagenome-genome-assembly--contig:-NODE-1825-length-27494-cov-10.345822_pt1 | contig 27494 bp, 25 predicted proteins | sample MGYA00238148_ERZ761564 | MGnify/ENA primary metagenome ERZ761564 (study PRJEB28885, sample SAMN05720194) | activated sludge metagenome | isolation source: Anaerobic digester | place: USA...
AATTATGAAAAATTCGTGATGATTGGCGGCAAAAAATATTCGCATACGATAGACCCAAAGACAGGTTTGCCTATCTCGGGAATCAAAAGCGTGACGGTCATCAGTAACAATGCCGAGTTCGCCGATGCGATGGCTACGCCGATAGCGGTGATGGGCATCCAGGCGGGATTGTACCTGATTGACCAAATCCCAAACCTGTATTGCATCATCATAGACGACAACAATAAAATTTACACCTCAAAAAATATCAACCTCAAATGAAAAAGACAATCCCTGTGCTGCTTGGCCTGTGTGCCCTGGTGGTTTCCTGTAGTCCGGTCAAGGAATACGAAAAAGGCAAGATCAACGATTCTGAAATGGTGCTTTTTAACCGCAAGATAGAAAAGACCGAAATGAGTTTCCAATCCTACCGCGAAGGCGCCTCGGGTGCCAATGCCGGAAAAGTAGGCGGCGGCTGTGGCTGCAATTAACCCCAAAAACCAAGCAAGAAAATGAAAAGAATCATCATTACAGGATTGGCTTTGATGGCCTTATTCAAGGGATATTCTCAGGCAACGCCAGCAGATTCGTCGGCTTATAAGAGCCGCAAGCTCAAGATAGACGAGATCAATCTTGTGTCGAGTTACTACAAACAGGACGGGAACAACTCGGCTGTGACCGGCGGAATCGGCTCTGAGGAGCTCACCGATATCTCCAACACGCTCGATGTCAAACTCATCAAATACTCTAAAAAAGGGAAAAAGCAAACCTTTGACATCGAGGTAGGCATAGACCATTATACGTCAGCGTCTTCGGATAAGATTGACCTGAGCGCCAATTCATCGGCTTCATCGGCAGATAACCGCTTTTATCCTTCGCTAAGTTATACCGTCGAGAACGAAGCCAAAGGCAATACTTTGGGCTTTGGGCTTTCTTCATCTACAGAATTCGATTACCAGTCGTTTGGCGCCAACATCAGTTATGCCAAGAAGACCAAAGATCGCAACGGAGAATTTTCTGCGCGGTTCCAGGCGTTCCTTGACCAGGTCAAGATCATCAAACCTATAGAATTGCGCGCTCCCAATGAAGGTTATGGCACCGAAGGGCGCAATACCTTTGCCTTGTCGTTGAGCTACTCGCAGATCGTAAACCAGAATTTCCAACTCATGTTCCTCGCCGATGTGATTACGCAACAAGGTTACCTGAGCCTGCCGTTCCACCGCGTGTATTTCAACGACGGATCGGTACATCAGGAAGCGCTGCCCGACACACGCCTCAAGATTCCGTTGGCGGTGCGAGCGAGTTACTTCTTGGGTGACAACATCATCATCAGGGGTTATTACCGCTATTATACCGACGACTGGAAACTCACGGCGCATACGCTGAATTTAGAAATCCCGGTGAAACTCTCGCCTGCGTTTTCTGTGAGTCCGTTTTACCGTTACTACACCCAAACCGAGACCAAGTATTTCAAAGGTTATGGGTTGCATACCGCGGCCGACCAATACCACACGAGCAATTTCGACTTGTCTGGATTTGACAGCAATTTCCTCGGTGCAGGATTCAAGCTTACGCCAATCAAGGGCGTTTTTGGGATCAGGAGTTTCCATACGGTAGAAATGCGCTACGGGCATTACACCAAGACCACGCAGATGGTTTCGGATATTTTTAGCCTCAACCTTAAGTTCAAGTAATAAGAAAAGCCACTGCAAAGTGGCTTTTTTTTATGGCGATTTTTGGGCAAACCTTGGGTTTATACCGTCATAGAAAACAGTTGCGTTTCGGGTACGTTGCGTTTCATGCGCAAATCAAACGCCATACAGATGTTGCGTACAAATGCCTTTCCGGCAGGCGTAACGGTAAGGCGGTCGTTGCCGATGGTGAGTAGCCCGTCGTATTTCATTTCGTTCAATTGAGCCAGTACTTCGCCGATTTCGGGGAAATAAAGCCCATTTTTCCAAGACGTTTCAAAACGACACATGAGATTTTGGATGTGCTCGCGGATGATGAGGTCTTCTGTGGTTAAAATATGTCCTTTAACCAGCGGTAGTTTGTCCCACTCGAGCAATTGGTAATAGTCTTCGAGATTTTTGACATTCTGGGCAAACGCAGTCCAGCTGTCACCAATAGACGAAACGCCAAGCCCCACCATGATTTTTGAGGCCGATGTGGTGTAGCCCATAAAATTGCGGTGCAGTTTTCCCGATTCGGATGCTTTGTACAAGGAGTCGGTAGGCAATGCAAAATGGTCCATGCCGATTTCCTCGTAGCCGTAAAGCTGCAACAGTTTTTTCCCGATTTCGTAGAGGATGCGTTTCTCGTCATCTTTTGGGATGTCTTCATCCTTGAAGCCGCGTTGCCCATTGCCTTTAATCCACGGCACGTGCGCATAACTATAAAATGCAATGCGATCGGGAAGCAGGGTTTTTGTTTTTTCGATGGTGTCAACCACATCTTCAACGGTCTGGAAAGGCAGTCCAAAAATCAGGTCATGTCCCACTGAAGTGTAACCGATTTCCTTGGCGCACATCGTGACGCGTGCCACATTGTTGTAGGGTTGTATGCGGTTGATGGCCGTCTGTACTTTTTCTGAATAATCCTGTACGCCAAAACTCACTCTACGGAAACCCAGATCGTATAATTTTTGTAAATGTTCGCGCGTGGTGTTGTTGGGATGGCCTTCAAAACTCATCTCGCAATCGTCTGATTTGCGCGAATAGGAAAGGATCCCGTTGATGAGGTCTTCAAGGTTTTTCGGTGAGAAAAAAGTAGGCGTACCGCCACCCAAATGGATTTCGCGGATCAACGGTTTCTCATCAAACAAGCGGCAATACAGCACCCATTCCTTAAGCAAAGCCTGGATGTACGGATGCTCGACCTGATGGTTTTTTGTGATGCGCTTGTGGCAGCCGCAAAACGTACACATGCTTTCGCAAAAAGGCAAGTGGATGTAAAGGCTTAGGCCATCGGCTTTATGTGCCGTGTAAGCAGTGGTAAAAGTACGCTCCCAAACAGACTGATCAAAGTCGCTGTTCCAGTAAGGAACTGTCGGGTAGCTCGTGTAGCGTGGACCGGGCACATTGTATTTTTGGATCAGGTTGGTTTCCATAACATCAATATTTGGGTCAAAATTAGCAACCGGGCAAATCAATTACCATGACAATTATCAGGTTTGCGATGTTTCTGCGGGTTTTGCTCTCACGATTTTTCGCGGTGCAGGAACATGCCTGCCAGAAACAGCATGACGCCCACCGTAAATAAAGTCAGGTGCAAGCCGTTGATTACCCGAAGCATACATACTTGTACAATAATCCAACCCACAAGCACCAGTCCCTGAAATGAAACCAGAAACGCGTGGTACCTGGTCCTGAAAAAGACAAGTAAGGCAACAATGATGTTGAAACAGCCATTTACGGTAAACAACACGATGCCTGGAACCAAAAAATCGCCGAAAGGCGCAAAACGCAATGTTGACACAGACATGCCCATCAACGAGCCATCCGGCGAAACAATAAACAAAGTCCCCGCGACAATGGCGTTAAGACCCGTGAGCAATAAAAGTACGATGGCAATCCATCGGGGCATACAGTCTTTTTTCATAGGCTGGTTTTTATAATGGCTTTCGGTTGCCGTAGTCAATGTGGGTCAACCTGAACCGCGCGTATGGGTAATCTAAATCATTAAGCCGCCAACTGGCTTCAATGACTGTAGGAATCAACATTTTGTGGCGTCGTTTGTAACACGACAATTTCCCTATCCAGGTATCCAGGTTTTTTGCGTTGCGGTAGCGCTGGGTTTCAAGCTGAATGATCTCGCCGTTTTTGTTGAATTCTACAGTATACCAAACGCGGTAATTGCCAAAATTAAAATCCAATCGGGCAGTGAAATAATCGATGGGTGTCCATTGCAAATATTCGCTCGGCAACAAATTGGTAGGAAACCAAACGCTTTCGCCGAGCCATCGCAGCAGTTCGGCCTGCGTAACAGTCTCATCCTGCACGTTGACAACTTTAAAAATCCCAAACAATTTTACAATCAGGCTTCCGTTTCCGTCCACAAAACGATCAATCGCCTTAAACCAGTTTGTGCGTCCCACCCATATCATGCCCGGGTTGGCTGTAGTAAAATATTCCTCTGCGGTGATTTTGGTCCAGCTTTTATCGAGGCCGGTTTTCATTGTCCCTTGGTGTTTGAGACGTACGCGGTTGATGTACAGCTGCCCGTCGGTCAAAACATGGTTAAAGTAGCGTTGAACCGGTTCTGGCAAGCCTGCCGAATCCTCCCGATGAAACGCGCGGCCATTGTGATGACCCGATTGGCGCAACATTTTCTTAACCGATTGACTGAGCTCCCAAGCCATTTGAATGCGCAACAAAGCAAAAGCCAAAACGGCGGCAAAAAATACCAACGCGATCCAAAGTAGCAACGAAACCTCCATTTTAAACCGGTTCAATTTGTTGGTTCAACAGTGCGACAGTACACGCAAAACCATATTTCTCATTGATCTTGATCCGAAGCTCATCGGCGGGCTGGTTTTCGCCGTGCACCAGGAATATCCTTTCGGGTTTGTTCTCAAGTTCAGACAACCAATCGAGCAAGCCCTTCTGGTCAGCGTGTGCAGACATTCCTTTGATTTCAAGAATTTTGGCATTGACCCTAAAGTAATGGCCGTGGATTTTGATTTCGTCGGCACCTTCGAGCAATTTCCTGCCGCGTGTCCCTTCGGCTTGATAACCTACCATAATGACAGTGGTTTCGGGTTTGGCGATGTATTGCTCGAGATAGCTCAGGACACGTCCGCCGGTAACCATACCGCTTGCAGCGATTACCACTTTAGGTTGCGGGTCGGCGATGGCCTGTAGCGTATCCTCATAATCATGAACCAACGTAAACAAAGCGCACATCTCGGTGCAGTCTTCTGCAGAAAGTTTGTGCCATTTGGTATGGTTCCGAAAGATAGACAGCACGCTGATGCCCATCGGCGTATCGAGAATGTACGGCACGTCGGGAATCCGGTCTTCTTTTCGCAATTGCCAAATCAGGTACATGATAGACTGGGCGCGCTCTACCGCAAAACCGGGAATGATGACCGTGCCGTTATTGCGCAACGTATTGTTGATGTAGGTTTCGAGCTCGAGTTTGGCGTCGGTATCGGGATGCAGGCGGTTGCCATAAGTGCTTTCCAGAAAGAGGTAATCGGCGCGTTTGGGTTTGCTTGGCGCAAACATGAGCACGTCATTGTCGCGGCCAATATCGCCCGAGAAAAACAAGATTTTGTTTTCAATGTTGAGTTCAATGCTGCAAGCACCGATGATGTGTCCCGCAGTTTTAAAAACAACCTGTACTTCGGCGTCGATTGCAAAGGCTTCGTTGGGTTGGATGACCTTGAACAAAGGGAGTACTTTTTCTGCTTGCGCTACGGTATATAGCGGTTCTGCGTTGTTGTGCTTGGAGTAATGCTCACGGTTGGCTTTTGCTGCTTCTTCTTCCTGGATTTTGGCACTGTCGAGCAGAATCAGCTTGGCGATTTCACGCGTAGGTGCCGTACAGTAAATCTTTCCGGAGAAACCTTCGGCAACCAAACGCGGTAGCCAACCACAATGGTCGAGGTGCCCGTGGGTGAGCAATACGGCGTCGATGGTTTTGGCACTTACCGCAAGCGGCTGCCAGTTCAATTCGCGCAAGGGTTTGATTCCCTGAAACTGGCCGCAATCTACCAGCAGCCGCAGGCCGTTGCTTTCTATGAGTGTCTTGGAGCCCGTCACGGTTTGGGCGCCGCCTAAGAATTGTATTTTCATATCAGTGGTAATGGCAAAGCGCAGCGGCTTCTTTGATGATGTTCTTTTCCCGATTGGGGCTGATGCCGATTTTTTGGAGTTTCGACGGATTGTCAAGTAATTCCTTGACCAGTAACAAATCGAGGATCAACAATTTTTCTTTTTCGATAGCCGACAAAGTCGTGAGGCAAGTGACGGGGTACAATGCTTTGTCGTCTATTTTGGTCTTGAGCCCTTTGTTTTTGGGGTAATCCCAAGCCAACAACTCCAAGCCCGAGCAACTGGCAAAAGCAATCGCATCGGCTGTAAAACGATTGTTGGTTGCAATGATGCAATGGTCTATTTTCTGGCGCTTGGCAAACAGGGTATGGGTATTGCCTTTAAGATCGTTAAAACGCGATAGGATGTACATGGGCACTTTCACGTCCGAGTTGTTGGCGTTGCTGTTGTGAAACTTGCATTCTACCATGGCGATGCGTTGCGCTTTTTTAATCACCACATCGATTTCATGACTCACGCAATAGCCTTGCAGGTTGAGATTGATTAGAGTTTCGTAGCCCTCATATGCATAAACGCGCGCCATAAATTTCTCAAAGAAAAAACCTGCCGGTCCCAAGAGTTGCAAGGCGCTGCGCAGGTTGTAGCGCGCCGCATGCGAAGCCGATACTTTTTTGAGCAAGCTGCCGGCGAGCTGGTAAATTTTTTTGGTGGAAATGCCATCGTAGATTTGCTGCTGTATGGCTTGCAGTACGTTTGCTACAGCTACTTCATCGGCACCAGACCGCAATAAGGACTGTCGCAATTTCTGCGGATTAAAATCGGCGGCGATCCCCGAATGTTTGATGACTTTTAGTTGGCTTGCCATTGGGCCTCATTCATTTTGCGCCAGTCGGTGGCATGGTGTTTTTCTTTGGGCAGGTGTAGCTCGAGGATTTCTACAGCGCGTTCTAAATCTTTAGGATCGGCTTGTGCCAGCAGCAGGTATTTGCCGGCTTTTACTGCGGTTTTGTATTTGATTTTTTTGGATTTCGGTGCCACCAGATCATACCCAAAAGCACCCAATGAACCCAAGGTTGCACCAACTGCCGCCATGACAACGGCTGCGATGAGTGCACCAATCCAACCCTGTATGAGTACCGGCCCGATGAGCGGAATAGAATAAGTTGAAAATCCAAATAGCAATCCCCAAAACCCCGCCCAGAAACCACCCGAAAGTGCCCATTTTTTGATCCGGTCGGAAGCACGGTAAAAGCCCAGTGCTTTTTCTGACAGAAACAAGTCTACCGCAACAATTGAAAAGCGCGTCACGTCAAAGCCGCTTTCCTGCAATCGGATGATGGCATTCTCGGCCTTGTTGTGCGCATCGTAACTGGCCAAAACTGATTTAGCGGGATGGGTTAGGGAAGTATCCATGTTGGTATTTTAGGGATTACAATTCACTTTTATCTTTTTTGGTGCTGATTTTAAGCAAGGTGTACAGCGGGCAAAAATTCACCATTGCCGTTAGCGCCAGCAACACGAACAGCGAAACCGCCAACAATCCGCTGATGCAATCGGCAAAGTAGAGCAGTACAGCCGTGAACGCAATCAGGAACCGGATGGCTTGGTCTATTATTCCCACGTTTTTTTTCATATCTGGTTGGATTATTTGTAATAGCCCGAACGCATTTTTTCAAACAGGCCGGTGAGCCGGGAGTTGATCGCCGCCATCTCTGTATTGAACTCGGCCTCAAAGGCAGCATTCCTTTCGTAAACGTCGCGGTCGTAATTTTTGATTTCATTTTCAAACGCCGTATTGCGCCTCGATCTTTTGGCTTTGAGCTTAAGTAGCGAACTGTTCGAAAAATCGCAAACCTCCTGCCACTGGATTTTCTGGTAGTCGTCGGCTTCATCGATTTTGGTTTCGAGATTGCCAATGTTGACTTCGGCATTCCCGATGCTTTCCTGAGACCTTTTGAGGAAAATTTCCCAATCTTCGACCGCCATTTCTTGGGTCACCGTTTCATCGTCGGCATAGCGCACTGTGGCGAATTCTGTATCGGCTTCGTTGTTTTCCTCATTATCCTTGGCGCAGGTTTGTAGCAACAAAAGCGGGAACACAGCAACAGATAGTATGTATTTTTGGAGTTTCATTTTTGGGTTTTATATGTTGGTGAAATCAAAATCAATATTGAGCTGGTTGTCAACCTGGGTGACGCCAGGTGCTTTCCAGACTACTTTTTCGGCTTCTTCTTTTTGGTACAGCGAGCTTACAAATCCTTTGAGAATCACGGTACTTCCAGAAACGGTCACATGGATGTTGTTGGCGTTGATTGACCAATGGCGCAGCAAAGCGTCAATGACTTTCTGGCGGTCAATAGGCGTCGATTCCTTAGAGGTAATGTGAATCAGGTTCACGACTTCTTTCACGCCCTCAATGTCGTGTATTGTGCGTTTGGCGGCCTCGCGCTGGTAGTCCCAAGGCAGGGTTCCCGACAAGTACACATAACCGCGTTCCACTTGTACCTTGACGCAGTCGGCCGGGATATTCCAGTTGTCCTGCAATGCCGAGACCACATCAACGGCAATGTCGTAATCGGTTCTGGCTTTAGAGTCGGGGAGTTTTACATCGATGGTTTCTACCACTGCGGTAACACCCGCTACTTTTTTGGCCGCCTCTTCGGCCTGCATTTTCTTAAGGTAATTGTCTACGGTGCCACTGAGCGTGACGATGCCGTTTTTAACGGCGACGCCGATTTCTGCAGCTTCGAGCAAAGGTTCCCATTTGAGGGCATCTTCTACATCCTGTTGTAAGTCTTCATTTGTTTTCATGCTTGTTTTTTTTAGGGGTTGGGCAGGTCAACGTATTCACCGGGTAGTTTTATTTCATTGACGATTTCGTTGGTTTTTATCCATTTCGATGGGTCGACTTTTGACGTATCCACATCATAAATCAGGTCAATGAACGGCAGCACTTTCTCGCGTTGCACGATTTGTTTCTTGTAACCAAAAGCAAACCGTTCGCCACGCATCCTGAATTCGATGGTCTTGTTCGGGTTTGCTGTATTGCGGTAGATGATGGTCTGCGTTTTCCAATCGCCACCCCAAGTAAGGAAAGCCATTAAACCGCAAATGGCCAAGGTCGAGAACAAAATCACAAAAATCCCGCTCGATGTCTTCTCGCCAAAAACGTAAACCAAAAGCAACACGGGCAAAGCCGTGACGGCGATGTAGAATACCACGAAATGAACCAGCGTGTTGTTGATATATAACGCCGTGTACCGATCCAGGATCAACAACGGCGCAGTAATGATAAACAGCACAATGGCTACACGCTCAATTAACAGTTGGTTGTTGGCTCTCTTTTTCATCTGCAAGCGAACATTTAGCAAATCTTATCTTGTAAAGTTACAGTCCGCAACAGAAAATAAATATGATAATTGTCAAGTTTACAGGCTTATAAGCTGTTGGTTTTATACCAATACTGGCTTGGCCGACGCGTTGAGCATTTCGTAGTATTTGCGTTCTATGGCTTCCTGGTGGTTGGGATGCGCGATACCCACAAGTGCCTTGGCGCGTTGCTTGAGTGTCTTGCCATACAAATCGGCGATGCCATATTCTGTGATGATGTATTGCGCATGCGACCGCGTCGTGACCACACCGGCACCTTGCTTGAGGAACGGTACAATGCGGCTTTCTCCTTTTTTGGTTGTGGATGGCAACGCGATGATGGCTTTTCCGCCTTCACTTAAAGCCGCGCCGCGGATAAAATCCATCTGTCCGCCCACACCCGAATACATTTTGGCACCAATCGAGTCGGCACAAACCTGTCCGGTCAGATCCACTTCAATGGCCGAATTGATCGCCACCATTTTTGGATTGCGCCTAATGATGGCCGTATCGTTCACATAATTCGACTCGCGCATTTCGATGAACGGATTGTCATCTACAAAATCGTACAGCCGTTGCGAACCGATCAAAAACGTCGCGAGCGCGCGGCCTTTATTGGAGCCTTTGTATTTGCAATTGATGGTTCCGTTTTCTATCAAATCGATCACGCCGTCGGAGAACATTTCGGTGTGTAATCCCAAATCCTTGTGACCTTTAAGGTTAGACAGTGCGGCGTTCGGGATCGATCCGATACCCATCTGCAAGGTGCTTTTGTCATCAATCAGTGAGGCGATGTGTCGGCCGATTTTGTCTTCGGTTTCCGACACGGTTTCCATCTTATGGCCAAAAATCGGCACATCTACATTGACGATATAATCGATTTCCTTGATGTGGATGATCCCGTCGCCAAAGGTGCGTGGCATCTGCACATTGACCTGCGCAATCACGACCTTGGCGTTCTGTATGGCGGCCAAAGTAGCTTCGACCGAAACCCCCAACGAGCAATAACCGTGTTGGTCTGGCGGCGATACATGGATCAGCGCAAAGTCTAGCGGGATTACGCGTTTGCGGAAGAGATTGGGCAGTTCGCTCAAAAAAACCGGCGTATATGAGCCGTTTCCGGCGGCCAGCGTGTGGCGTACATTTTTCCCGATAAAGAACGAGTTGACATGGAAAGCGTAGGAAAGTGCAGGGTTGGCGTAAGGTGCGTCACCTTCGGTATGCAGGTGGCAGATTTCTACATTGCGCAATTCAGACACACGGTCGGTCAGGGCCTTGGTAAGTAACGATGGAGCGGCGGCTGCTGCCTGGACATAAACGCGGCTGTTGGAGTGGATGGGCTTAACGGCTTCTTCGGGCGAATTGCATAGGGTCATAGTCAAGTAATTTTTTGACAAAACTACAGGTTGGCCGTACTTTAAAATATGATATAAGTCACGTATGCGGCATTACGGTAATTATCCTTTGAATCCTTTCATATCCGAAAGGTCGAGTTGTATTTTTCGGATGACGTTTTCCAGGCTGCCCGCATCCCATTGCTCAGGCCTGAACTTTTCCCTTTCGATGCTGCCGGCGTATTCCCAGATCTCGGCAATTTCAGAAAACCTGATCTCGTAAGGTTGGTAAAAGCTGTTGTCGGAGTTGAGCGTGAAGGTATTTTTGCCATTTTTATTGAGGCGTTTGTACACAATTTCCTGGTTTTTGGTTACGATGATGTAAGTGTTGCCATCGATCACATCGCCGAGCTTTTCTACATATTTGCCCACCACATACGATTGGCTGTTGTGCGGCGGCATCGAATCGCCATCGATGGGAAAAGTGCGGTATTTCTCGTTTTTGCTGAGCCACGGCAAATGGATATGGTCGAGTTCGGAGATGAAATTAAAATCGGCATAACCGCCAGCCGCGTATCCGGCCTTGGCTTTGTGGGTGACAATTTCGATGAGGTTGTCGCCTTGCGCATCTACCTTGATGGGCAAAACAATGCGATTGTCATCGAGTCGGAGCAATGCATCCATGTCATACTTGCGCACGTCTACCGATAGCAGCAAATCGATACTGATGCCAAAATAATGTGCAATTTTTTTCAAGATGTCATACGGAGGTTCGACCTTTCCGCTCTCATACGGTTCATAGCGTCCGCGCTTCATTTCGAGGCTGTTGGCGATTTCAAATTGGCTTTCCCCACGACTTTCTCGGAGGTAACGGAGGTTATCTGAAAAAAGTGACATTGTTAATGTTGTAAGTTACAACAACAAAAGTAATTAACTTTGTTGTGAATAACAACAAAATCTATTTAAAATTCACCAAACGTGCAAGTTGAGGCAGAAAAAAAAGCAATCGCCAAACAGCTCCAGGCAAAAATCAATGCCATGCAAGGCTTAGGGAAACCATCGATTGCATCGGTGCCCGACGGTTTTGCTCCTTTTGATATGGCTTTTCCGGGGCGTATTTTTCCCAAGGCCGCCATCCACGAATTTGTCAGTTACCAGCCCACACAAGCAGCCGCCACAACCGGATTCATCACCGCACTCGCAGGAAAAATAATGAAAGACAACGGGCTTTGCCTTTGGGTGAGCAGTGACAAAAAGATTTTTCCTGCGGGATTGAACCACTTCGGTTTAGCCCCCGACCGCGTGGTTTTCATTAGTACAGCCAAACCCAAAGACAAACTCTGGATTATCGAGGAAGCGCTCAAATGCGAAGCGCTCACCGTTGTTGTCGGTGAAATGAAAGAGCTCGGTTTTACAGAATCGCGCCGCTTGCAATTGGCGGTAGAGCGCAGCGGTGTCACAGGTTTCATTCATCGGTATTGGCCGCACTCCCAAAATGCCGTTGCCTGTACCACGCGCTGGAGCATCACGCCCACAGCCAGTATCATTCCTGATGGCTTGCCCGGTGTGGGTTACAGTTGTTGGGACATACAGCTCCTAAAGGTAAGGAACGGAAAGCCCGGCGCCTGGCAAGTGGGTTGGCGCAAAGGCCAATTTATTGACCAAACCCATGACCACCAAACTGTTGTCGCAATTAATGAACGCCACGCCGGATAATGCCAAGATACGCCTTCATATGGTTTCCTTTTCTGCTTACAGAATATGCGGCCCGAAAAAAGCCCGAACTCCGTGAGTTTCCGTTTGTATTGGCAGCATCCCAACGCGGTCGTATGGTCATTGAATCGGTGAGCGCCCTGGCGATGCAAAAAGGCATTCGTCCCGGCATGGTGCTCGCCGATTGCAAGGCCATCCTGCCCGAACTCCACATGATCAAGTCCGAAGTGGGCAGGAACCAAAAATTGTTACAGGCGTTGGCCGAGTGGAGCATGGGTTACACGCCTTTTGTAGCCATCAACCTGCCAGACGGCCTGATCCTCGATACCAGCGGCTGCACGCATTTGTGGGGCGGAGAAATTCCCTATCTGGAGAGCCTCAAAACCAAATTGGCCGCTTATGGTTATACCGTAAGCGCTGCCATTGCCGATACTATCGGAGCGGCTTGGGCTGTGGCGCGATTTGGTCCACCGATAACTGCCGTAAAACCCGGACGCCAACGCGACGCATTATTGCCATTGCCCGCGGCGGCACTCCGGCTGGAGGCTGAGGTTTTGGCTCGGTTAAGGAAATTGGGGCTGCAACGCATAGACAGTTTTATCGATATGCCAACCTCCACGCTGCGGCGGCGTTTTGGTGCGTCATTGCCGATGCGGCTTGCACAGGCACTCGGGCAAGAGATAGAATTGGCGGTACCTGTAAAACCCGTCGAACCTTATCAGGAAAGGCTTTGCAGTATGGATCCCATCGCTTCGGCCACCGGAATCAGCATTGCTTTAGAGCAATTGTTAACGACCCTTTGCCTGCGATTCGAATCAGAAGGTATGGGTTTGCGCAGCGCCGTATTTAAGGCGTATCGCGTGGATGGCAACATCCAGCAGATTGCAATCGGGACAGGGCATCCCTCGCGCAATGCCCATCATATCTTTGGTCTTTTCAAGCACAAGATTGCTACGCTCGAACCTGCCTTGGGTTTTGAATTGTTTGTGCTCCAAGCGCCTAAAGTAGAACCCGTCACCCAAGAGCAGGCCGCAATCTGGAACACTTCGTGCCAGAATGACAACAAGATTACAGAATTGCTCGACCGCGTTATCGCAAAGACCGGCAGCACCATCAGCCGTTATTTGCCCGTCGAGCATTATTGGCCCGAGCGGTCGGTAAAAGAAGCGATGCCTTTATGGGAAAAGCAGGTTTCGGGTTGGCGTATTGACAGGACGCGCCCCATCCATTTGTTGCCGCATCCCGAAGCGATTTCGGTGACGGCAGTTTTACCCGATTATCCGCCGATGCTTTTCAGGTACAAAGGGAAATTGTATCCCATCGCCAAATCCGACGGACCCGAGCGCATTGAACAGGAATGGTGGCTCGCAGATGGGCTTTACCGCGATTATTATTGTGTTGAGGATGAAAATGGGGCGCGTTATTGGTTGTTCCGCGCCGGGCCATATCAAACCGGGCAACCCGAATGGTTTTTACACGGTTTTTTTGCATGATGGAATATACAGAATTACAAGTCACGAGCAATTTCAGTTTCCTGCGCGGCGGGTCGCATCCTGATGAACTCATGGAACAGGCCGCCTTGTTGGGTTACAAACAAATCGCCATTACAGACTACAATACGCTGGCGGGTGTGGTGCGTGCGCATGTAGCCGCAAAAAAGGCCGGGATACGGGTCATTGTAGGTTGTAGGCTTGAGTTGCTAGATGGGCCGCCGCTATTGGCTTATCCTACCGATAAAGCGGCTTATGCGAGATTGTCTGGTTTGTTGTCTACAGGAAACCTTCGTGCCGAGAAAGGACAGTGTCACCTTTACAAAGCCGACGTATTGGCACATGCCGAGGGATTGCAATTGATTGCCATTGCACCGCTTTCGCTCAATGAAGCCTTCGATTTTGATCACACCTTCCCATCGGAGCTGGCGCAATATCGGGAAATGTTCGGACCGGCACTTCACCTTGGCATAAGCCGTTCCTACCAGGCCAACGACAACAAGCGCATGTACCGGCTCAAACAACTTTCCCAATCGTTGGGCATAAGGCTTGCAGCTACCAATGATGTGCATTATCACGTGCCCGAGCGCAGACAATTGCAGGATGTATTGACCTGTATCCGGGAGAAATGCACCATCCATTCGGCGGGTTTTAGGTTGTACCAGCATGCAGAGCGCTATCTCAAACCCATTGATGAAATGCGGCGGCTCTTCAGGCAATACCCCGAAGCTTTGGTGGCGAGCCAGGAAATAGCCGATGCTTGCCGGTTTTCACTCGACAGCCTCGAATATCAGTATCCTGAAGAGATTACCTCAGGAGGGCGCAGCCCACAGCAAGAGCTTGAACTTCTGACCTGGCAAGGAGCAAACGAGAAATTCAATCCCCAAGAATTGGAGAAAGTAAAGCAAACGATTCTGTACGAACTCGAATTCATGCAACGCAAAAATTACGCTTCCTATTTTTTAACCGTCCATGATTTTGTTCAATTTGCCCGAAGCCGCAATATTTTATGTCAGGGACGCGGGTCGGCAGCGAATTCGGTGGTTTGCTATTGTTTGGGTATCACTTCGGTGGATCCTTCTAAATTCAAGGTGCTCTTTGCGCGCTTCATGTCGGATGCACGCGACGAACCGCCTGATATCGACGTGGATTTTGAGCATGAACGCCGCGAGGAAGTCATCCAATACATCTATGAGAAATACGGGCGCGACCGTGCTGCGATTGTAGCCACCGTTACCCAGGTACACTGGAAAGGCGCCATCCGCGATGTGGCCAAGGCGATGGGATTGTCTACCGATGCGATAGATAAGCTCTCGGCGACGATTTGGGAATTCCGCGATGCACTCGATAGCGAGCAGATCAGTTCCGAAGGATTCAATCTCGCCGACCCGCACCTCATGAAAGTATTGCAATTGACACGACAATACGTAGGATTTCCGCGGCAACTTGGGCAGCATACGGGCGGTTTCGTAATCACCCAAGGTAAACTTTCTGATTTGTGCCCGGTGCTCAACGCCCGTATGGAAGACCGCACCAATATTGAATGGAACAAGGACGACATCGAAGCGCTTGGATTCTTAAAAGTAGATGTCCTCGCGTTGGGTATGCTCACCTGCATCCGAAAGGCGTTTGATTTGTGTGAGCAGCATTATGGACACGTGCATACGTTGGCCTCGATCAACAAAGAAGACGATCCACGCGTGTACGACATGATTTGTGCGGCCGATACCTTAGGGGTTTTCCAGATTGAAAGCCGTGCGCAAATGTCAATGTTGCCCAGGCTTAAGCCTAGAAAATTCTATGATTTGGTAATAGAAGTGGCCATCGTCAGGCCAGGCCCCATACAGGGTGACATGGTGCATCCTTATTTAAGAAGACGCGATGGGATTGAACCGGTTGAATACCCGTCGGAAGAGCTCAAGGAAATCCTCGGCAGGACTTTGGGTGTTCCGCTATTCCAGGAACAAGCCATGGAAATCGCCATTGTGGCCGCCGGTTTCACGCCTGCCGAAGCCGATGGTTTGCGCCGCAGCATGGCCACCTTCAAAGCCAAAGGCAAGGTCAGTGATTGGAGAACAAAACTCGTAGCAGGTATGGTCAGCAACGGATATGACGAAGATTTTGCGGGTCGCGTATTCAAACAGCTCGAAGGTTTTGGAGCCTATGGTTTTCCCGAAAGCCATGCGGCGAGTTTTGCTTTGCTGGTGTATGTTTCTTCGTGGACCAAGTGCTATTATCCCGATGTGTTTGCCACCGCGCTGCTCAATAGCTTGCCGATGGGATTTTACCAACCCGCACAGATTGTCATCGATGCCCGAAACCATGGTGTTGAAGTGCGGCCGGTAGATGTGAATTATTCGCATTGGAACCATAAAATGGAGGAAAGAGCAGGGAAGTACTGGGCCATTCGTTTGGGTTTCAGGCAGGTCAAAGGCTTGTCTGGAGAGGATATGCAATTGTTGGTCGAGGCCAGGAAAAGGCCGTTCCCGTATGTACATTCGTTACTAGATGCCGGGGTTTCTATGGGCGCGCTTGAAAAACTCGCCGATGCCGATGCGTTTCGTTCGATGGGACTCGACCGCAGGAAGGCGCTTTGGGAAGTTTCGGCTTTGTCCGACAGCCCGATTGGGATGTTTGAGGGTCAGCCTTCCGAAAGTGCCCATGAACCCCAACTCGAGTTACCGTTTTTAACCGATGCTGCGCAAGTTGTGGAAGATTACGCTACGACGGGCTTGTCGCTCAAGGCACATCCGGTGAGTTTCATTCGTCCGCAATTGAATGGACTTGGCGTGACGCCTTCTGGAAACCTAGGCCAAATGAAGAATGGGGACGCGATCAAAGTGGCGGGCCTTGTTACCGTTCGGCAGCGACCGGGAACTGCCAAAGGCGTTTTATTTGTGACCATTGAAGACGAAAGCGGTTTTTCTAATCTTGTGATCTGGTCTAAGGTGTTCGAAAAATACCGCAAGGAAATCATCCAGGCGCGGTTACTTATGGTAGCAGGCCAATTGCAGGTAGCGGGCAAGGTAATCCATGTTGTTGCCAACCATTGTTTCAACCTGTCGCCGTTGCTGCACGGCATGACGGCCAATGACAAGGTAGAATCGGCGGTGTCTACCTTATCGCGTGGCGACGAAAAGAGCAGCGGCACCGAAGCAGTGTTTTACAAAGGGCGCAATTTCAGGTAAATACCTGGATAAAATCAGTATAAGAAATACTAAATAACGTTATATCCTTCATGAAATATCGCCAGTACGCCATAGTAGATATCGAGACCACAGGCGGGAATGCCAGTGGCAGCCGCATTACCGAGATTGCCATTGTGATCCACGACGGAACCCGCGTAACCGAACGCTTTGAAACCCTCGTGAATCCCGAAAAGGAAATCCCTCTGCCAATTTTTGCGCTTACCGGGATCAATAACGAAATGGTTCGGGACGCACCTATTTTTGATGACATCGCCGAGAAAGTTGTGCAACTGCTCACCGACCGCGTTTTTGTGGCACACAATGTCAATTTCGATTATTCGTTTGTGCGGCACCAGCTCGAGGCCAGCGGTTTGAAATGGACCGCAAAGAAACTGTGCACGGTTCGTGCCGCGAGAAAAATCAGGCCGGGATTGGTGTCGTATAGTTTGGGAAACCTTTGCCGATCTTTGGATATTCCGCTGCAGAACAGGCACCGCGCTGGTGGCGATGCTGATGCCACGGCGATTTTATTCTCGAAATTACTCGAATGGGACCAAACTGGGGAAATCGAAAAGATGATTAAAAAAACAGCACAAGACCAACGCTTACCACCCAATTTGCCACCTGAGGATTTTGTGCAATTGCCCGAAAAGCCAGGTGTTTACTATTTTTACAACCAAGCCCGTAAAGTCATTTATGTAGGCAAGGCGGTCAATCTCAAGAAGCGGGTGGCTTCGCATTTTTCGGGTCATAGTATACAGCCGCAACGTCAGCATTTCCTGCGCGACATCCACGGGATTTCTTTTGAAGTCTGCGCCACCGAACTCATGGCGCTGCTTTTAGAATGTACAGAAATCAAAAAGCTGTGGCCTGCCTACAACCGTGCGTTGAAACGTTTCGATGCCAAGTTCGGGCTTTACCAATATGAGGCGCGTAATGGGTATAGGTACCTCGCTATCGGTAAACTGGCGCGGTTTCAGGGTTGCATCGAGGAGTTCGGAAGCCAGTATGAAGCGATTCAACTGCTGCAAAACCTAAGCAATTCGTTTGGTATAGATCCCAGGTTCTGCGTGTATGGTTTGCCGCCTGAAGGAACGGTTTTTAAAAGAGAAGATCCGCAATCGCTACCGGATATTGAGCAGCACAACAGCGCAGTTGCCACCGCCATCGCCTCACTTTCAGAAAATCGCAAGAGTTTCGCGATACTCGACAAAGGCCGATCCGAAGACGAACGCAGTTGCATCTGGATAGAGAAAGGCCATTTTTATGGTATGGGTTACTTCGCAGCCGATGTGGGTTTCGAGGAAATTTCGGCGGTAAAGGAATGTGTCACGCCTTACAAAAGCAATACATACCTAAGACGATTGGTTTTCTCGCATGCAACCAAATACCCGCGCAAAGTGTTTTATGAACAACAACAGCAAAAAGAATCCCTTAAACAAAACGAATCAAATGATATTTACTGATAGCATAGACTTTACGCGTTTTCTCGACGCGCAAAACCAATTGTACCTCAGGGCACTTTCTGAAATCAAAAGCGGCCGCAAGCAATCGCATTGGATGTGGTTCATTTTTCCGCAACTCAAAGGTTTGGGACATAGTGAAACGGCTAGTTTTTACGCACTCAAACGCATTGAAGATGCCGAACTTTATCTGGCGCATCCCGTTTTGGGTAAGCACCTGATTGAAATCTCTCAAGCACTGCTCGAATGGACGAGCGATGATGCGCACGCTATTTTTAGTAGTCCCGACGACCTCAAGCTGCGTTCGAGCATGACGCTTTTTGCCAACACGCGCAATGCCGATGCGGTATTTGACAAAGTCATCGATAAATACTTCAATGGATTGCACGACGAACGCACCTTACAGCTTTTAATCAAGGATAAATTGCATGACACTGTTTGACCAAACCGAATTGTTCGCGCTGGGCAAACAGGGTAAAATGAGGTTCGAATTGCCCGATGCCGAAGTGGTATTGATCGACGGGTTTTTCAATAAATCAGCGTCCGACTATTATTACCAAACCCTGCTCGCCCAAACGCCGTGGCGCGAATACCAGATGCCCATGTATGACAAAGTGGTTACGGCACCCAGGATGATTGCCTGGTTTGAGGACGCCGTAGACCCCAAAAATCCAGTCGCGCCAGAACTGACTCTCGATCTAAAATCCATTCGCAATAGGGTAGAGGCCCAAACCCAACTCCGCTTCAACGCAGTATTGCTTAACCTTTACCGCAATGGTAAAGACGGTGTGTCCTGGCATAGTGACAAAACCGATAAGTCAGGTATCGACCCGGTGATTGCGTCGGTTACTTTTGGTGAGACGAGGCTGTTTAGGCTCCGGCACAAGACGCGAAAGGACATACCGGTAATTGAAATTCCGTTGCATCACGGCTCGTTCCTTTTGATGGCGGGCACGACCAATAGTTTTTGGGAACACCAGGTGCCCAAGACCGCCAGGGATATCTTTCCGCGGATTAACCTCACGTTCAGGCAGGTCATCCGCCGATAATTTTTGATGAGATTAGTATTGAATTTTTGGTAAATAATTGTGTTTTGTTTGCCCCATCAAACCATGGGAAACCGTAATTTTGAAACTCACGAATAAAATAACCATCAAATAACATATTATGGAAAACATCACTACCAAACAGGCCAAGGCGTTTGGGACTACTGCTCCCGATGCCGACTTGATACCCTTGGACATCCAGCGCAGGAACGTAACGCCCAAGGATGTCGAAATAGAAATATTGTATTGCGGCGTCTGCCATTCTGATTTGCATACGGCGCGCAACGATTGGGGTTGGACTTCCTATCCGGTTGTTCCCGGCCACGAGATAGTGGGTCGGGTTACCAATGTAGGCAGTGATGTCACTAAATTCAAAGTAGGCGACCTGGCAGCGGTGGGTTGCCTTGTAGATTCTTGCCAGAGTTGCAGCAGTTGCGAGAAAGACCTCGAACAATATTGCCTCAACGGTTGGGTCGGGACATATGGTGGACACGACAAATACCTGGACAGCCCAACACATGGCGGGTACTCTGAAAGCATCACCGTAACCGAAGGCTTCGTACTTAAAGTTCCCGAAAATCTTGATTTGGCCGCCGTGGCACCATTGCTCTGCGCCGGGATTACCACCTGGTCGCCACTGAGGCACTGGAACGTTGGTAAAGGCAGCAAAGTGGCAGTCGTTGGTCTTGGCGGTTTGGGGCACATGGCCATCAAACTGGCCAAAGGACTTGGTGCATCGGTCACTTTGTTTTCGCGTACGCCAGGAAAAATTGCCGAAGCGAAAGCCCTGGGTGCCGACGAGGTCATCATTTCTACAGACGCTGCGCAGATGGAATCGGTTCAGGGAAAATTCGATTTCATTCTTGACACCGTACCGTATGTGCATGATGTGAACCCGTACGTCATGTCACTCGGAATCGACGGTACTTTGGTACTTGTGGGTTATTTGGGCGGGCTCGAACCCATTCTCAACACCGTACCGATGATCCTGGGCCGTAAAAAAGTAGCGGGATCGCTCATTGGCGGAATCAAGGAAACCCAGGAAATGCTTGATTTCTGTGGTGAGCACAACATCGTCTCAGAAATTGAAATCATCAGCATGCAGCAAATCAACAACGCTTTCGAGCGACTCTTGAAAGCCGATGTCAAGTATCGTTTTGTGATTGACATGGCGTCATTGAAAGGCTAGTTCGCCAAATCATGAAAATTAAGAAAAGGGTGAATCGGAATGATTTGCCCTTTTTTGATTTGTAATCTTAGGATTGCCTCAATATTTACCAAAGCGGGTGGCTACAATAAAACTTTTATTATTTTTACGCTCGTGAAACCAGCCAGCATCATATTGTCTTTTATCCTGATGGTACTCTCTTGCCTGCCTTGCGCCGATGCGGCCAATGACAGCGAACATTCACAGTCCACCGTGCAAAACCACCACCATGAGACAAACGATGAGCACAGCGACCTGTGTTCGCCTTTTTGTATCTGCAATTGCTGTGGCGCGCAAATCCTAAATTTTACACCGGTCCTTTCTTTTGTCATCGAACCGATTCCGGCCATATTTTCTCCAAAGCCCGAAATCGGGTACAAATCACACTTGGCTTCTATGTTTTCGGGAAGCATTTGGCAACCGCCTCGGATCGTATAATGTTGCCCGGATCGTTCCGGGTTGAAATCACGTGTCTTTAACACAACCAAAAGCCATATAGGCCTTTGATTTTCAATCATTATACCCTTTCAGATGTTAGATAAAATTATGCAGTTCAGTATAAAGAACAAGTTCATTATACTGTTGCTTACCCTGGTTCTTGTGGCTTGGGGAAGCTATTCCTTAAAGAAATTGCCACTCGATGCGCTGCCCGATGTAACCAACAACCAAGTACAGGTTATCACGACAGCACCCACGCTTGCGAGCCAGGAAGTCGAGCAATTGATCACCTATCCCGTAGAACAGTCGGTCAAAACCATCCCAAAGGTAGTTGAAATGCGCAGTATTTCGCGTTTTGGGCTTTCGGTCGTGACCGTTGTATTTGAGGAGTCGGTCGATATTTATTGGGCGCGCGAACAAGTGTTTCAACGCTTAAAGCAAGCCGAGAACAATATTCCCGACTACGCCGGTGCTCCAGAGCTGGCACCAATCACCACCGGTCTTGGCGAAATTTACCAATACGATGTCTATGCGCAAAAGGGCTACGAGGAAGAGTACGATGCCACCCAACTCCGTACCATCCAGGATTGGATCATCATCCCGCAATTGCAAGGCATACAAGGTGTGGCCGAAGTAAGCACTTGGGGCGGTTACCAAAAGCAATATGAAATATCGGTCAACCCAAACCGCATGAACAGTTCGGGCGTGACGATTACTGAGATATTTGAGGCGCTCGAAAAAAACAACCAGAATACCGGCGGCGCATATATCGAGAAAGACCAATATGCCTATTTCATCCGCGGTGTTGGGATGGCGAGCGGCATCACCGACCTGGAAAATATCGTCGTGAAAAACAGGAATGGTTCACCGGTATTGGTGCGCGACGTGGCTACGGTACGCAAAGGTACCGCAATCCGCTATGGCGCGACCACCAAAGATGGCAAAGGTGAGATTGTTGGCGGCTTGGCCCTGATGCTCAAAGGCGAGAATTCGAGCGCGGTAGTTGAACGGGTAAAGCAAAAAATGGTGCAAATCAACAAGACGTTGCCCCAGGGCGTGGTAGCCGAAGCCTTTATAGACCGCAGCAAACTAGTAGACAACGCCGTAGGAACCGTGACCAAAAACCTCATAGAAGGCGCACTCATCGTGATTTTGGTGCTGATCTTGTTTTTGGGGAACCTGCGTGCGGGATTGATCGTCGCTTCGGTGATTCCGTTGGCGATGCTTTTTGCGGTGATCCTGATGAACCTTTTTGGTGTCAGCGGTAACCTGATGAGCTTGGGCGCGATTGACTTTGGGATTATCGTGGATGGTGCTGTAATCATCGTCGAGGCTACGATGCACCATCTGTTCAGGCTCAAGCGCAGCACCAATCTCACCCAAGACGAGATGGATGCCGAGGTGTACCGATCGGCATCTAAAATCCGCAACAGCGCGGCATTTGGTGAAATGATTATTTTGATTGTATACCTCCCAATCCTTGCACTTGTGGGCACCGAAGGAAAAATGTTCAGGCCTATGGCGCTTACCGTTGGGTTTGCCGTGATCGGCGCCTTCTTGCTGTCACTGACTTACGTCCCTATGATGAGCGCATTGTTCCTTTCTAAGAAGACGCAGCACCAAACCAATTTCAGCGACCGGATGATGGCTTGGTTTGAGAAAATCTACACTCCGTTTTTACAGAAAGCACTACAATTCAAGCGACTCGTTTTGTCTATCGCACTCGGTTTGTTTTTGGCGGCCTTATTGGTATTCAACCAAATGGGAGGTGAGTTTATCCCGACGATAGAAGAGGGCGATTTGGCGATCAATGCCACGATCATGACCGGGAGTTCGCTATCACAGATGGTGGCAACCGCTACCGAATACGAGAAAATGCTCAAAGCAAAGTTCCCCGAAATCAAAACCATCGTCACCAAAATGGGCAGCGGCGAAATCCCCACAGACCCGATGCCTATTGAAAGCGGCGATTTGATCATCGTACTCAAGGACAAATCAGAATGGACGAGCGCCGACAATTGGGAAGACCTTGCCAACCTCATGAAAGCTGAAATGCAGAAAATACCAGGCGCGGCTGTAGAGATTTCGCAACCCATCCAAATGCGTTTCAATGAACTTATGACCGGAAGCCGCAGCGACATCGCCATCAAGATTTTTGGCGATGACCTCGAAGTGCTCGACAATAAAGCCAAGGAAATGATTCTCAAAATCGGGAAAATTGACGGAATTGGAGACCTCAAGGCCGACAAGGTTACGGGTTTGCCGCAAATCACCGTCAAGTATGACTATGCCAAAATAGCGCTTTACGGACTCAACATCGCCGACATCAACCACATTATACGCGCCTCGTTTGCGGGGCAAAGCGCAGGCAAAATCTATGAAGAAAGCAGACGCTTTGATGTGGTGGTGCGTTTAGAGAAAGACAGCCGCTCGGGTCTCGACGACGTGAGCAACCTGTTCATCCCGTTGCCCAACGGCCAGCAGGTACCGCTTTCGCAGGTAGCCACGATAGCCTATGAGCAAGGCCCAGTACAGGTAAGCCGCGAGAATGGCAAGCGCCGCATTACCGTTGGGCTCAATGTGCGTGGGCGCGATGTAAAAAGCGTGGTGGGCGAAATACAGCAAAAGCTGGAATCGGGTTTTAATTTACCTGCCGGTTATTACGTGACCTATGGTGGGCAATTTGAAAACCTGGTCGAAGCCAACAAACGTTTGTCTGTCGCTTTGCCTATTGCTTTGGGACTGATTTTGGTACTGCTTTATTTTACGTTCAATAGCGCCAGGCAAGCAGCTTTGATTTTCACGGCGATTCCATTGTCGGCTATTGGCGGTGTTTTTGCCTTGTGGCTACGAGGGATGCCATTTAGTATTTCGGCAGGGATTGGATTTATTGCGCTTTTTGGAATCGCGGTACTCAATGGTATTGTGTTGCTGTCGTATTTCAATCAGCTCAAGGCCGAAGGTGTTGAGGATTCGTTGCAGCGCGTCATCACCGGAACCAAAGTCAGGCTGCGTCCGGTGTTGATGACCGCAGCGGTGGCTTCATTGGGTTTTATGCCGATGGCTTTATCTACGAGTGGCGGCGCCGAAGTACAAAAACCGTTGGCTACCGTAGTCATCGGCGGACTCATTACGGCCACGCTACTCACACTGGTGGTGCTCCCGATTTTGTACTTGTTGTCAGAAAAAACAACCCAATTGAAAAAGATGAATTTGAATAAAACGTTGACGGTCTTCCTGCTCCTTGCCAGTGGATTGACTTTCGGACAGATCAAAACCGTGAGCTTGCAGCAAGCGATTGCCATCGCCAAACAAAACAGCACCGAACTCAAGATAGCCGATAAGGAAATCGAGAAGCAGACGCTGCTTAAAAAGACCGCATTTGAGGCCGATCCGTTGCAGGTACAATATCAAGGCGGGCAATTCAACAGTGGCGATTACGACCATAATTTTTCGGTGCAGCAATATTTCCCGATCGGGTCGATGGCTGCCAACCGCAAGCTCCAGGAAGAACTGGCCAAGCTCGCCGCGAAGCGCAAGGCGATTTCTGAATACGAGGTCGAAAAAGCAGTTTCATTGGCTTATTACCAATACCTGTATGGTGTTTCACTGCGAAAGCTCAATAGCGAACTCGCCGAAATCTATACCCGATTTTTAAAAAACGCCGAACTGCGTTTTGAAACCGGTGAAAGCGGCAAGATCGAGGTCATCAGCGCCAAAGCCAAGATGAAGGAAATTGAAACGCGTCAGGCCCAGCTCAATTACGAACTCGAGATTTACGCCAAACAATTGCAGTATTTCCTGCAGACGCAGGAAGCTATCGTGCCCGATGAAACGGTAGCGCTGCAATATGAAATGCCCACTACAGCCGACCAGTCAAAAGAAGACGGTCTTTTAGAAGGTTATTACGAGCAGCAAATTTCGGTCTACCAAAAGGAGGCAGCGACTTTTAGTGCGCGGCGTTTGCCCAAACTGGGATTGGGGTATTTTGCGCAGAGCATCGACACCCAATTCTACTATCAGGGATTTACGGCTGGCGTGCAGTTGCCGTTGTTTGGAGGCTCAAATACCGCGAGGGCCAAAGCGTCACGGCTCAGTGCAGACCAGATTAGGTTTGAATTCGAAAAAGAAAAAATGGCATTGACGTTGCGCAAATCCCAACTGCAAAACGAATATGAAAAACAGAAAAAAGGACTTGCCTATTACCAGAACGAAGGTGCGCAATACGCCGAGCAGATCATAGCAAGCGCGCAGAAAAGTTATGCCAACGGCGACATGGGTTACTGGACCTACATCGGTTTTTTAAACCAGGCCATCGACATCAAGAAACAACATGCAGAAACCCTGAACCAGTATAACCAGAGCGCCATCGGGCTGCAATTTCCATCCATTCCCAATAACTAAGACATGAACAATCAAATGAAATATCCCAATAGTAAAAAAACACTTTTAACCCTGCTGGCTGCAGCCTTGCTTTCATTTTCCTGTAATGAAAAGAAAACCCAGGAACCGGCTGCGCATGAGAATGCAGCCGAAGAAAAGACAGAAGTAGCGCTCACCCGCGACCAATACCAAACCGTAGGCATCCAGACCGGCGTGGTAGAAGACCGTAACCTCAATGCTGTAATCAAGGCCAACGGTTATACGACCGTGCCGCCGCAGAATGCCGCCAATGTGTCGGCGTTGATGAGTGGCGTGGTCAAGGACATTTTTGTTTTAGAAGGAACTTTTGTGAACAAAGGCAAAGTGCTCGCCACAATCCAGAATCTTGAAGTGGTTGAAATCCGGAACGATTACCAATCGGCGATGGCCAATATCGAGTACCTGCAACTCGAGTTCAACCGCCAGAAAACATTGAGCGATGAAAACGTCAACCCAAGGAAAACCTTTCAGGAAGTCAAGTCGAAACTGGCCGTGGAGCGCTCGCGGGCGCAGGCAGCCAAAGCCAAACTGTTGGCATTGCACGTAGATGCTATGGGTAACGGTTCGGTTTTTCCGTTGGTTTCACCAATCAGCGGTTATGTTGGCAAAATCTCAATTTCTAAAGGTGCTTTTGCCGATACGGGTTTGCCGCTCATTGAAGTGGTAGACAACAGCCAGATGCACCTAGACCTCAATGTGTATGAGAAAGATCTCGGCAGCATCGCGGTAGGCCAGGAAGTCGATTTTGTGCTCACAAACCAATCCAACAAGGCCATTAAGGGCAAAATCTTTGGTATCAACAAATCGTTCTCCAACGAAAGTAAAACCGTGGCCGTACATGCGAAAATCAATCCCGAAAGTGCTAAAGGGTTGATCTCTGGGATGTATGTGTCGGCCAACATCAATATCAAAAATGTAACATGTCCCGCTTTGCCCAAAGATGCGGTGGTTAGGAATGGCGATAAATATTTTGTGTTTGTGCTCGATGAAGACCACCAGGAATCGCACGCCCATGAAAACGAAGCGGCGCAAAGAGCAGAAGCCGATGAAGTCCATTTCAAGCCCGTTGAGGTAGTTCCCGGCACCACCGATTTGGGGTATACTGCCGTACAGTTTACGCAAAAAATAAAAGCCGACGCCAAGATTGTTACACAAGGCGCTTTTTACTTATTGTCGGTCATGAAAGGCGGCGGCGCGCACGCACATTAAACCGAGATTTCACAGGAAATAGGTCATGCGATTGGCGTCATAACGGTTGAAATCCAGATTGCTGTTGACAAGGTTCCCGATGACTTTGCGCAACCGATTAAAATCGTAGGGTTTGTTGATGAACACGTCGGCACCTTCAGAAAAAATGGCCGAGGTATCGCGCAAGCGTGAGCCTGAATCATACACGACCAAAGGGCAATCCTTAAACGACTCGTGATCCCTGATTTGGCGTACTTCGTTGCAACAGGCATCGGCGCTGCTGTTGGTGTCCAGGAAAATGATGTCGGTTTTGGTTTGGCTTTGGGTTTCCTCGACGGCTTTGTTCAGCGAATAATAGTAGCCCACATTACATGGTTTTCCCAGTTGCAGAAACGCATTTTTAAACAGGACGCGTGTTTCTATGTCTTCGCCAATGAGCATGAGGTTGAGTGAATGGTCTGGTTTGGGCATACCGGCAGTTTTGGTTTTTAAAAGCTTATTTATTGTTAGACAAAACTATAAATGCTGATGCCCAAAAAATATGATGCTCGTCAAGAACCCCGTTTGTTAAAAAAGTGACGCTTTGAGATTTTTGGATTAAAATCGTTATTTTTGGACGGAGCGCCAGTAAAGGCAATTGAAACATGAAGAATTCAGAACTCCTCCAAGCCATTGTACAAAACGCGATAGACGGCATCATCACCATTGATGCCAAGGGAATCATGCAGCATGTCAACCCTTCGGCCTGCGCGCTTTTTGGATACGAACCACAGGCATTGCTTGGCAAGAATATCTCCATGCTCATGCCGCCGCCCGACAGCCAGCAGCACGACCAGTACCTGCGCCGCTACGACGTAACCCACCAACCACGCATCATTGG
>ENA-UOWO01001826-UOWO01001826.1-activated-sludge-metagenome-genome-assembly--contig:-NODE-1826-length-27481-cov-8.335412_pt1 | contig 27481 bp, 28 predicted proteins | sample MGYA00238148_ERZ761564 | MGnify/ENA primary metagenome ERZ761564 (study PRJEB28885, sample SAMN05720194) | activated sludge metagenome | isolation source: Anaerobic digester | place: USA...
AGTGGCGCTGTGATTGAGTTGTCTTAATTTTTACCAGTGCGGCAGGGGCTAGTTTCTTTCGCCGGGCTAGCCCCAAATTTGGAATAATTAGAAAAAAGATAGGAGGAAACATGAGTTGGCAAGATGGAGGGCTTATACCTGATGCGAGTCAGAATGCAGCGCAAAAGGTATTTCAGAGGGCAGTTGTTGGTGCCGACCAGGCAAATAAGAACAATGTGGCAGTTCTTTCTGTTGATGCTCCAGCAAAGATAGTGGATATTTCTGGTACTAACTTTGTTGAGAAGGGGGATAGAGTACTCGAGAAAGGCACATCAAGTGGGAGTAATACTACAACTACTCTAAAAGATACGACTAAAACTTGGACAGTAAATGGTTGGACTGGTAAATCGGTCAGGATCATTGCTGGAGTGGGAATTGGCCAGGAAAAAGTAGTGGCTTCTAATACCGCTACTGCGTTAACAATAACTGGTCTTTGGGTTACTACCCCAGATGCTACATCACATTATGAAATTTTTGACCTTGTTGGTAATGTGATTAGTCAGACGGATACCTCACCTAAGACTTCGATGGATGTTGAATACGGTCTTTTGTAAGAAATTGGTTGCAGGTAGGTTGAGAGCTCGTTTGGTATAAATTATATATTAGACAGCTCAAAACCTACCTGCAGCGATTTACTTTCGTTTTACATGGTACACAAAGTTGTTTTACAGATATGAGATTTGGAGAGAATATGAAAGAACAAATAATAAGACATTCCATAACCGGGGAGCTTATACCAGATTGGCTGGTGGAAAAGACAGCAGAGAAGATGGACCCATACTTTGCTCTTTTCAATTTACATAAGAACCAAGCTGGGGAGAGAGCCAAACAAGAATTTATTGGGAAGTGGGGTCAAGATGTTTGGGATAAAGAAATGAAGCCTTTTGAAGAAAAAGGGATTATGTCGATTTTTCAACAACCTCCCAATCAGTACACAAGTTTTTATGTGGGTAGGGTTCACGAGATGGTTAATGAAGAAGCTCCTGATTTAGTTGGTTTGTCTAGTAAGAAAGTGGCACAAGAAACAGTGGTCAATGTTCGAGAGTGGTTTGAACGAGCTTTTGAAAAGAAACCAGAAGAGGATCAAGCCTATTTCGAACAATGGGTAGAAAGATGGAAGGATGATCCCAGGTCACAAATGGATTTACAAAATCAAAGATTGTTTGACCAGATGAAGGAAAAGGGGTTAGGAAAGAAAGAGGTTGCCTCCAAAGAGGTTAAAAAGTTATCTCGAACAGAAATTAGAAGGCAAAAGTTTGCAGATGAACAGAAGGGGAACTATCCTATTTCGGAAAAGAAAGAGAACATAGAAAAAGAGGAGGCAACCCCTCCTGGTTTTGAGCATGTGGTGAAAAAGTTAAAAACTGTGCCTGGTGTGGATAATCCTTGGGCGGTAGCATGGTGGATGAAAAACCACGGCTACAGACCAAAGCATAGTTCTTTAGAAGTTAATGCAGCAGAAGTTGAAATAGAATTTGACATAAATGATGAGGAACTTCTCAAGAAGATAATTGAGGAGTTTAATAAAGAGGGGGATGCACAGTTGAGTTATTGAGAAAAGTATGGCTTTATGTGCTTGTGGGTGTGGGATGGAGGTAGCGGTAGAAGGGGAATGGTGGAAACCAAAGTACATAAGTGGTCATTGTCCTGGAAAGTCTCCATGGAATAAGGGAAAAAAGTTGTCAGAAGAAACTAAAAGAAGGATGGCGCGCGGGCAGAAGGGGAGAAAACACACAGAGGAATCCAAAAAGAAAATAGCGGCATCCCTACTAGGGAGAAAGATTCTTTGGGTAGAGAAGATATCTAAAGCAATGACTGGAAGGATTATTGATGGAGAGTGGAGGAGAAAGATCAGCCAAGCAACAAGGAAAAGATATGAGGATCCAATTGAAAGAGCTTATGATTATGCTATGCAACATCGAGGCATGGCAAAGAACTTACAATGGTATATCTCCCCAACAGCAGGAAAGGTTCCGTTGAGATCTAGTTATGAAGTGATAATGGCAAAGTGGTTGGATGAAAATAGGAAAGAATGGAAGTATGAAGGTATAGTAACTTCTTACATTGGAAGGGATGAAAGAGAACATAACTATTATGTAGATTTTTATCTACCCAAAGAAAAGAAATGTATTGAAGTTAAGGGGTGGGTTAGTGATGTAGATAAGTTAAAGTTCGAAGCTTTTAGAAAACAGCATCCAGAGTTGAAGTTGGAAGTATACGGCGAAAAAGAAATAAGGAGATTGGAATGTCAGATCCGCGCATAATCACAGATAATCTTGGCCATCATTTTCAGATGTTGAAAAGAGGGGAGAAGTACACCGCTACTTATCAACCCAATGTAAAAATGCCCAAGTCCGCTTTCTCGATGGTGAGATCCGCTGGTAACACAGAGGGACTATCTTCTGAAACACAGAAGGCGATAATGAAGAGTGGTGCGAGTGTACAACATACACCGCCAGAGATTAGAAACCCCCTTCTGAATATCATCAATTTCTACCTGCCGACGAACTATAAAGTCCTCAACCAGTGGCTCCGATACTTCGACCGTTTTCATCCGATAGTTGGTTCTTGTATAGACATGCACGCCGAGTACCCGATCTCACAATTCGAATTAGATGGTATAGATGACCCACATATCTTACATACTTATGAGGATGCCGCGATAGATATGGATTTGTTCCAAACCGTATTAGATATGAGTCGGGAATATGAATTGATTGGAGAGGTATTCCCATTCGCTCACTGGAACGATGAGAAGAACTATTTTGATAAAGTGGTTGTTCTAAATCCAGATTTTGTAGTAGTTAATTCAGCTCAGTTAGCAGTTGGCTCTAAACCTCAGTTCGAGTTAGAACCAGATGAGGATTTGAAAAGGTTGGTTCACTCTACAGATGAGAGGGACCTTGAGATTAAGCAGTACTTAGATCCTATAACTTTGAGGTGTGTGGAGGAAGGTCGTAACATACCAATGGATGCCTTTAACCTTTCCCATATAGCAAGAAGAGCTAGCCCTTATGACCCAAGGGGAACCTCTATAGTTATTAGAGCTTTGAAGGATTTGTTATATGAAGATAAGTTGAGAGAGGCTCAGTATGCTATATCAGATGGTTTGATCACACCTAAACAAATTTGGAAGTTGGGGGATCCGCAAAATGGTTATATGCCTTCGGATGATGATATAGCAGACTTTATTAGATTGTTGCAGTCTTCCGCTCATGATCCATTGTTTGCTATAGTAACCCACTATGGAGTGCAATTAGATATGGTTGGTGCATCTGGTCGGTTATTACCTATTATACCAGAGTTTGATTTTACGACAGAAAGAATACTGTCTGCTTTATATACCAGTAAGGCAGCCATACACGGAGAAGGTCCTGGATGGAGTTCTGGACCCATCATAGCTTTTGAAATATTGCAAGGGCGTTACATGGCTAAGAGGGAAAAGATAGAGAATTGGTTAATGCAAAAGGTTTGGATTCCAATAGCTTTGGCGAATGGTTTCTATAAACCAGTTACAAAAATGTCTGGTGGTTCAGATTCTCGTATAAGAGTAGCGGGACAAGAAAGGGAACTGATATTACCAAAGATTCGTTGGAAGCAGAAGTTGCAGTTGGTTGAGGATTCGTCTAAAAAGCAATATGCGGAACAGGCAAGAGCTCGTATGGATATCTGCTACGACACATGGTGTAAAGTCATGGGTTATGACGATAAGTATGAAATTGCTCAGATAGATAAAGAGAGGGGTGGTTGGGCGGATCCAAACTATAGAAAGAGATTGGTGCAAAAAGACGACCTTGAGTTTCAGAGTAATTTGAAGCAGGAGGGTCTGTTACCAGAAACTCAACCAATCGTTATGCCTGGTCAAGGGCAGATGATGTTACCTGGCTTTGGACAAACTTCAGCACCAAAAGCTCCAGCAGGAACAGGGCAGAGTGGGCAAGGAACCAAACCATCTACTTCTAAGCAATCAAAGAAATATCAATTTGGTGGTCAAGAAGATAGAATCAGAGCGGTTATAAGAAAAGAGAACCAACTAATTGATAAGTTTAACCAAACAAGTGGTGATAGAGAAACTGCTTTACAATATCTAGATAGATTTGAAAAGCAGATAGATACTACCTTGGCGGAAATGAAATGAGGATAGCAGATTTACAACAGATTGATCTTGAGAACTTATCTTCTCAGCAGTTACAACAATTGAAGTCTATGGTTGTTGCGATGAAGTATAACCTCAAGAGTGGTTTTTCTATTGCTCGAACAAAAGGGTGTGTTTCTAGTCACCTACCAAAGATTGGGGGAAAACCTTATCTATATGATTGTAGTTGTTTAACATGTGTTGGTGGCAATAAGATAGAACATTTAGATGAATGGCATAGAAGGCTACTAAAGTCAAGAATAGATAACCAAGGTAAAAGATACATTGTTGAGTTAGAAAGAGAGATTGTTCAAGACTTTGACCTACAGAAGAAGAATTTTATTGAAGAGTGTCTCAAGTTATATAAGGAAAAAGGACATTTGACTTTTGATGATGTAAATAGATTTCTTACCACTAATTTAGATAAGGTAAGTGGAACTGCTGTTAGTCCTTTCTTGTATTATACTAAATATCTTTCTGATGCAGCTAGGGGGAGTGCATATAAGCGTCTGGGTTATGATAGAGAGGGTGCTAGAAAGATGATTAGGAAAGCGGACTATGATGCCAACAAGAGGCGCTTAGAGGATTATGTTGGAGAATCGATGTCTTTGGTAAAGTCTGTTCCACAAGAAACTATTGATAGGCTGAAGGGTACATGGATTGAACAGGGTTCTCCGGGGAATGTTGTTAGAACAATGCTGGGTTTTGATGAAGAAGCAATTAGAATGGGTTTGTCTGATAGGCAGATGAGGGATGCTTTAGCAGATATGTGGACTAAGCAAAGATATACCTATCAGAGGATAGTTAGAACAGAAAGTGTTAATTTGTATGCAGCAATTCAATTGCAGGAATGGTATGATCAGGGAGTTAGGGAGGTTGAGAGAAACTCTATAGGGGATTTAAGAACTTGCTTACTTTGTAGGGAGTTGTCTTCACCAGGAAGGAACATATACTTAATAGAAGATCTTTTGAAAGAAAGATATCCTGTTTCATTTATGAGCCATCCGTTGTGTCGCTGCGGATATACTCCTATAATTAATTTCTCAGTTTTTGACGAGTTGGAAAAGGAGTTGATGGCAGTTAATCCTCCCAATCAATTTGATTTAGCTCAAGACATGCAAGTGGGGGATGTGGTTTTAGAAATGGTTCCAATAGAATTTGATGAAGAGGTAAGAAAAATTATACAAGAAACCCCACCAAATTCTACAGTTTCTTTTGTTCCAGATATAACCAATGATTATAGATGGCGCACAGAAAAATTAGAAGAGTTGAAAGAAAGGTATCCGTCCAACAGGGATGCTGAGATTGCTTTGGAACAAGAGATCAAAGATATGAGGGGCAAGATAATTTCTTATGTTACTAAGGATACAGAAACAGCTTTAATCAGTGGTTTTGCTATTGAAGCATTGCCTGTTACAGCACCAGTTGCACGTTTGTCAGCAGAACAGCAATGGGGTTCTTTAACACCTCAACAGAAGGGGTGGGTGATTAATTCATTCAAGAATAGAAAAAGGATTGTAAATAGACAGGACGATGGGCATTTGTCTTATGAAATAGTTAATCAATTTGTAACACCCTTATCTGAGATAGATGAAAAGGGATATTTCGTTGAATCCTACATTTACTACTTAGTCAATCCAATCAAATTGTACTACTGTGATAGGGGTATGTATGATTGGTTGAGAGAGAATTTTTTTCATAAAGATTATATTGAGGATCCAATCAGGTGATTTTATGTTTAACTTTACTATAGTACATAGTGCTGAGAACAATAAAACCCTTGCTGTTATAGTAAAATCTCCCAAAGAGATTGCTTATGTTGTTAGAAGTGAAGCAGAACAACCATTAGAGGTACTTTTGACTCGTGGTCGTATTGTGGTAGAAGAGAAATTAAACCCACAAACAATTATAAAGAGGACAGTGGAAAGAAAAGATGAGGATTATCTCAAACAAGTTTCCTATAAGTTGACTCCACCTCTAATAGCAAGTGTGTTTGGTAATGTAGAGGGAATTTTTGCAAGAGATGTGGTAAAAGATTTGTGGTCTAGGTTTGCAGATGGGGAAGTTCCTGAAATGAAGACATTGTCTTTGTGAGGTATTTATGATGATCAAGACGAGTAGGGGTAAGATTGAAAAGGTAGTAAAAAGCGATCAGGTGGTTTCAGAAATAAATGGTATTATGGAAAAAGAAAAAACCAAGCTCAAACCGAATGCTTGTGAGGAAAAGGTATTGGAGGGTAGTCGCAATGAACAATCCGGTAAAAATGAAAAATGATTACGCTATGGTGTTGAAAGCGTCTGTTTTCTCTGATTTAATGGTGTTGATTTCTGACTACATTCGACAAGGGGTTCCTTCAGAAGAAAAACCATTGTTAGAAAGAGCAAGAAAGGATTTGATGATGGGTATACTCAGTAATGATGAATATAACTTTATGGAGAACAATATGGATGATATACTGGGTCGAGTAAAATCCTTCGCAAGTAAGAAAGTTGTGTCGGGTTTAGACGTTAATGATTTTGATCTTGACTTACTAAAAGCCGCTATAGATGGTTTAGCGGATTGTGTTTTGGCTTCTACAAAACCAGAAGATCTTTATATGTATGATTTCATTCAGAAGTGGTATGTTAATATTAAAAATAAAGTAAGTAAAGCTCAAGAGGGAAATGAGCAGCAGAACTATCAACATGAAAGCCTAACTTATAGGCAGTCAACGGAGATTTAGTTGTTATGATGATTAAAACTGGAGCAAAACTGGTCATAGAAAAGACAGCTTCGCGCTGGCAAGATTTGATAGAGAGGAAGGATGGAGAGGCGATAGCAAAGATAGCCGCTTTTAGTCCCATCTTATTAGAACCAGATAGATATCTTTATGTTCGAGCAAGAGCTGTGAGTGGTTTAGAACGCCATGGCCCCAACGACAACGAAGATGGGTTTAGGTGGGGACAACTCCTTAATAGATATCCTACTTTTGTTAGTGATCCAGTTAACTTGGATCACATTAACGAATCAATTGATAAAGCAATTGGATGGATAGCGAATGCCATACCAGTTCATCAGGAAGAGTACATTCAAATTTTAATGGCGGTTAACAGGAAGGCCGCTAATAGACGTTATCCCGGTTTAGTGGGTATGGATCCTAGTGAGAAGGGATTAATTGAACTTGCAAAAATTACCGATGTTAGTATGGGGTGTTATGTCGATTATAGCGTGTGTAGTGTTTGTGGTCATAAAGCCGAAACACCATTAGATTACTGTGAACATATAGCAGAGCGAAAGGGTAAAAAAATAAAGATGTCGGCAAAAGATTTAAGGAAAGTAATGGAAGAGGGAAGTATTAAGGAAGCAGAGTTGCCATGGATAATACCTGATGAGTATGAGAGGCAGGCGGTTCTATCAAAGTCGGCTTCGGATTATGTTATGGCAAGGGCGTTTGAAATAAATGAAAATCCTACTTTCTTTGAAGAGTCTATAATCACAACTTGTGGGGCAGATAGGGATGCAAAGATGGTGGAGGTGTTAGCTTCAAAAGAAAGTGATTGGAGACAAGTTATAGTCGAAAGAAAACCTAATAACCTGAAGGAGGGTTTAGTGATGGAAGCAAAACAAGCTGCAGAAAAAGCGAACCCCATTGTTACCATGAAAGATAGTGGTGATTATGGTAGTTCCTCGAAGCTTAATGAAACCATCTCCGAACAAGCGAAAGGGAAATCTACCGCTACAGATAGTAAGGGTAGCCCTGTAGTGACTCAGAAGGATCCTGGGGACTATGTCCTTGCTCGAAAAGATGGTAGCATATTAGTCTCTGGCGGTAAAAAGGATATACTTAGAACGATACTTTCGTTTGAAGAAAATCCTCCTACTCCAGATTCTACAAAAAATCCAGATGAGGCGGCAGGTGGTAAACCGCCCGTTGTGGAGAAAGCGGAAATCGCCAGAGATATACAAAAGATGGAGGAAGTAAAGGATCGAGTTCCGAATGAAGTGAAGGAAAAGATTGAAGACAAACAGGAAGAAAAAGAACATAAACTTACGAGTTCTATTGTGAGTGTTTTCAATAAAATGCTTGATCTAACCAAGAAAGCAACGGTTACTCCATTGCAGGGGAACGACAAGGGCGATTATGGTACTAGTAAGGAAAAAGATACACAGACAAAAGATGTTGCGGATTCTAGTGCCAATGAGACCCGCTCGGATATTGACAAGCAAAAGAAAGTAGACTTTACTACCTATGAAGGAAGAGAAAAGATGAAATCGGTTTCTTCTAAGGCTGCAGAAGCGGTACAGTATATTGTTTCTCAAATGCAAACGGGGAAATCTTTTGAGGAAGCAAAAATGGAAGCTTCTGAAAAGTACAAAGAAACAGATGAAAAACCACAGAAGGATGTGGAATCTAAACAACAGCGTATAGAGGGTAGAAAGAAAGCGATAAACAAAATTTCCGAGGAGATTGGTCAGGATGGGAAGAAAAATTCGGAAGAAACACAAAAAGTTTCAGAAGAGGCATCCAAACTACAAGAAGAGAAACTTAAAGATGAGACCAAAGGGAATACTACTCCAGAAACCAAAGGTGGGAAACAAGCTGCGGCAGATCCTACAGAGGAAGCTAAGAAGGTGGTTGAGAAACTTGATGGGATTGCTGAGAACATAGAGGATAAGGTAGAAAAGAAGAAACAACAAGCAGCTCTTTTTGCTAGAACTTCTATGGTTATAGAGGCAGAAAAGGTGGTTAAGAAGATAGACACTCTTGTTTCTACAATTGCTCATTTGGATAAGGTTAGTAACAACATTGAGCAAGTTGTTGATGACATACAAAAGGCAAGTGAGGCTTCTAAACCAACACTTTTGGCTAAGCTTTCCACTCTTGTTACAGAGGCAAAAGATGAAGCAGATAAGCAAGAGGAAGAGATAAAGAAGGAAGAGGAAAAAGATAAAGAAGATCAAAAGAAAGAGAAGGAAGCTTCTTCTTTGGAGAAGGTGTCAAAAGAGAATGTTAGTTTGAAAAAACAATGTTCGCTTTTGAGAGAGGCACAAGTGAAACAAGCCAAGGGAAAGTTAGTTTCCGCTATTGTTAGAGATATGGTGGAAAAAGGCTTGATATCAGTAGCAGAAACTCCAAAGAAAACAGCAGAGTTGATGGCGCTTTCAGAAGAGGCATTGGGGCAGTTCAACAAGACTATTTCTCCCCTACCAAAGGTTAGTAACATACAGGGGTCGAAGTCTGTAAGGGAAGCCCTAAGAGGGTTAGAGAACCTTCAAGTGCCTATCATACAGAAGGCTTCAGTTGGTAAGGGAGTTGGTGAGGATGGTGGTTTCCTCGAAAAAGGGGAAATGTTTGAATAGGATTTGAGGTCTTGAGACTTCAATATATTATGTATAGGAGGAAGTTATGGGAGTTCGTGAATCACAGTTAGTCTTCAAAGATGGTGAGATTCCGATGGATCCCGCTTCTGACGCTTACTATGGTGGTCAACCGGCAAAGATAGGGGCTGCCGGTGCCAGTTTAGCTAAGAGTGAAGATGCGGCCTACATTGGTATCATGAAGAATTCCAGCTATGAAGACAATAAAAACGGAAATGTGACTATCATCTATGGTGGTAAAGTTACGTTTCTGAATGGTAGTGACCAGATTGATTCTGTTATCAATGGTGAGACAGTTGAAGGTGCACCTTACGATACCACATTAACCTGGAATGCTGGAGATTATCTGTATATTGCATCTTCAGGGCTTTGGTCGAATACTGGTACCTCTGGGAAAGAAAAGGGTATCATAATTCGTCCCGCTACTTCTGTTGATGGTAGCATGGATGCTTACATGTTCATGAAGAAATAGTGGACAGTTTCTAAATCATATAAGGAGAATAATATGGAAGGTATAAGAGGTAATGAGACGTTAACTCCTGAGAAACAGGCCGCTATTGTTAGGGGTATTATGGCGATGGCGAATGCTATAGCTGGAAAACCAGAGGGAAACTCTGGTCGTTCCATCTATGAAAGCAGGAAGCTGGCGCACAATGTAGCTCTTAAGAAAGAAGCGGAGTTATCACAGGCTCTTCAAACTCAAGTTGGTTTGAAAAAGATTAGTGCTAACATGGCAAATCCTGTTAGGTTTAAGCTTGATTACAAAGGACTTTTTAGGAAGTTCGTTATAGTTGAGCAGATACCTGATGGTGTGCCAATGATATACGATAAGGACCAACCTTTCGTTCCAGCTGTGAAAGTTGGAAAAGGTGGTTCCCCTCGTATCATAGAGATGAGAGGTAAGAGGGTAGAGCTGACAGCTTTTGAGATTGCAGCTAGACCCAAAGTGCCTTATGAAGAGCTCTATACGAGGCGCTATCGTGCCTTAGACCGTGCAAAGGATCGCTTGATAGAAGGTATGGAACTACGGGAAGACCTGATTGGTTTCGGCCTTATTGAAGCGGCCTCTGCTCTTGGTAATACTACCCAAACAGTAGCTGGAATCCTGGATAAAGATGTCCTTGCAAAAGGTTATAACCAGGTTGAAAAGAACCGTCTTGTTGTTGGTTCTGTGCTCATGAGTACTTATGGAACCATGGGTATACGGCGCTGGACTTGGGAGAAGCTCGACCAAGTGGGATTGCAGGCAGTAAGGGAGACGGGCTATTTGGGTAACCTGTGGGGTGGTGATTATTACGTGTCCGACCAGATTATCGCTGGTAATGTATACGTGATGTCTACCCCTAAGTTCCTTGGATGGATGCCGTTGAGAAAAGATACGGATGTTATACCCGCAGACGACCCAGACAATTTGCGACTTGGTTTTGTCGGGTACGAATTGTTAGGTATGACAATCTTCAACGCTCTCGCAGTCTGTAAGGTTCAGTTTGACCCAACAGCGTGAGTTGTGTGAAACCACGAAGGTAATGATAGAGGGTGGGGTTAAAATCCCACCCTCTACTAAACAAGTTAAGATGAATAAAACTGGTAATGTATACGTGATGTCCACTCCTAAGAAAGGACATAAACATACAGAGGAATCTAGAAGGAAGATTTCTCTATCTCTAATGGGACATAAGGTTTCAGAGGAAACAAAAGAGAATATTCGCTTATCAAAACTTGGAAAACTTTGTGGTGATGAGAATCCATCTAAAAGGTTAGAGGTTAGAAAAAAGATTAGTAAGCTTCTAATGGGAAGGAAATTTTCAGAAGAACATAAAAGGAAAATTGGTTTATCCAGTAGGGGCAGGAGGACGATGCTTGGGAAGCATTTGTCGGAGGAATCTAGGAGAAAGATTTCTTTAGCAAAGACTGGAGTTAAGATGTCAAAGGAGTGGTGTAGAGGAAATGCTCTAAAAGCAATGGGTAATAAGTATGCTCTTGGTCATAAACAATCTTTAGAGGCATGTGAGAAGAAAAGATTAGCCAATCAAGAGAGATATGAAGATCCCATCGAGCGAGCTTATACATATGGTTTAGCAATGAAGGCGTTAAAGCATAAGATGCATTGGTACCATTCTCCCATCGCTGGAAATGTTTATCTAAAGTCCAGTTATGAGATAGTGGTAGCAAAGTGGTTGGATAAGAGTAGAAAAGAATGGAAGTATGAAGGTCTGGTAGTTCCATATAAAGATGAGTTTGGCGTTGACAGAACATACTATGTGGATTTCTACTTACCTAAAGAAGGCAGATGTATAGAAACTAAGGGTTGGATTTCAAAGATGGATGAGTTGAAGTTTCAAGCCTTTAGGAAAGAGTATCCCAACTTACTTTTGGAGGTTGTTACAAAAGATAAATTGGGAGCTTACAAAATAGCGGAAGAACCGCAAAGGGAGGGCATATGCCCATCAATGTCGTAGAAACAAAAGACGTAAGGTATGTACAAAACATTACAGGTGGTCAGCTAACACTACCTGATCTTGGTGATAAGGGTTGTTATTTAGATACGGATGAGGTGCTGGATCTAAATAAGTTCTTCACCAGGGAACAAATACAAAAAAGCCAGGCTTTGGCGAGAGGCATTAACAGGAAAATGATACAGGTTCTTAGTGAGAAAGATTACAAGGATATGGATGCTTGTAAGATTGTTAGGACGAAAAAGAAGTATGAGAGTTATCCAACTACCTCTGAGACTCCTGTAGTGGATAAAGATCAAAATGTCTTTGATGAAAAGTTGAAAGAATTAAGAGAAAAAGAAAAAGAGGAAGAGAAGGAAACGAGAGCAAGCGAAAGATAGTGTTAACAATGGACTGGTACTATTTTGGTTGATAGTGGATTTTGGTATATTGGGATATTAAAGCACAATCAAAACCTTGCTCAAGCGAATAGTACCAGTCCATTTAGGTAATAATGGGTATTTATCCAAACAATTTTTTTAATTTAGCGAGGGTATAGGGATATATGGCGTATCCAGGAAGCATCACAAGTTTTACAGAAAAAGTAAATCTTGGACAGATTATTACATCTGAAAGTCACACTATACCCTTGGTTGATCCTTTCACAGTTGTTCTAAATCATCTTCCAAGATATGATGTTCCATCCAGTATTAGTATACCTGGTTTTACGGAGGTTAGTGGAAGTCCAGGATCTAATCAATTTCAAGTAGTTTATGCTTCAGGATTGATCTACTTTAATTCTAGTAATGCTGGTCAATCTATTGGGGTTAGTTATAAGTGTGTTGGGGATGAGGTTATTGCATCTCATGTAAATGATTTGCAGAATGAAGCGGTTATTATTGAAACAACTTTAGGCGCTAACCCACAAGGCTCTTATACAGATGTCGCAGAAAGGTTAGATAAAATTTTGAAGGAGTATAGTGACGAAAATTTTTCATTGTTGCAAAAGGTGATTGGAACTAATAGTGCTACTCCAACTTTGATACATTCGGTGGATATTGAGGAAGACAGTACAATTCTCATAGAGGTTAAGACGGTTATAAGAAGAACCGGTGGCGGTTCAGGTTCGGCAGCAGATAGTGGCGGTATGGTAAAAAGAGGGGTTTGGAAGAGGAATGGGTCTTCTATTCCCGAGTTGGTTGGTAATGTTCAACAAGATTTTGCGGTTCAAGATCAAGAAGATTGGGATGTAGATTTTGAAATTATAAGTAGTGGTATAAACATTAATGCTTTGGGGACGGTAGACAACATCATAAGTTGGCATAATTTGATTACTGTACAAAAGTTATGAAAAGAATCTTTTTCTTAATTACATTAGTAGTAAGTAGTAATTTGTATGCTAAACCACAGTCCATAACTGGGGGAGACATTTGGTGGGATAATGTCACCAAGAGGTTTGGGGTTGCTGTGTCTTCTCCACTATATAATGCTGATATACTTGGAAGTATGCACAATACTGGGGAAACAAGTTTGATGGATGGATGGATGTTATTACGTGGTTCTACAGTGTGTGTTGGGGGTTGTTTGCCGGAAAGCTCTAATGCAAAGTTTAGGTTCTTTGATGGAGATTTTTTGATTGATGGGAACCCTTACAGTCAAGGTTTATCTTCTTATACAAAATCTTACTTTAATTTTGATAGTAATACAAATGATTATACAAGTAGGGTTTGGGATGCTGGTGGGGCTGTTCTTCCAACTATTAGTAATTCTCAGTATGTTTTTGGTGGAGGATCGGCAAGGTTTGTGACTAGTCCAAGTAGATCACAACTATCAACAAGTTGGAGTGGTAATGATTTTGATCCAAATTGGGAGTCCTATACTGCTTATACCATTTCCTTTTGGATGAAATTAGATTCTGTGGCGTCCAATAATAGGATTTATTATACAAACAATAGTGGATCTAGTGGGACGAGTGGTCATGTTTTGTTCTATTGTAATTCCAGTGGTTGTGGTTTTGAAAGACAGAAGTTTGGTGGAGATCCACATATGGAAACAATGACATTTGCTTATCCATTATCAGCTGGAACATGGTATTATGTTGTACTACAACATGGTGGAGCAGGACAGACCAATTTTGCTATGTGGTTTAATGGGGTTAGAGCAACAATGAGTGGGGCTTGGCAGTCAGTGTATACTGGTGTTACATATACAAATGGAAATGCTAGGTTGGGGTATAATCCTTGGGGGGCAGGTGGTATTGATGGTTATATAGATGATTTCCGGTATGATAGAGGCGGAACCCCAAGATTTAATGTTAATGATGCTGTAATACCTATACCCAGTCATCCAGAAGTCGATATTTATTATAGGGGAAGATTAAGTCTTGGTTTGGATCCTGTAAGTGCCTTAGCCAGATTGCACATATACAATAGGGATTCGTTTAATGAAGCATTGATTATAGAAGGATCTCGTAATAGTAAGTTTAATATGACCGGTGGGGTTGGAGTTAATGTTGGTTTTTATGATCCAGTGGCAAAGGTACACATAGTTTCGGACTCAAATTGGAAGTACTCATTGAGAGTGAGTACAAGTATTTCAACTTATGGGCTAAGTGTAGATTCAACTACAGGAAATATTGGTTTAGATAAGTTACCAACGAGTTATAAGATGGATGTTAAGGGGGATGTTAACATAGAGGGGAATATATATGCAAACAATCTTATAACCACAGCAGATGTTAATGTTACAGCCTACAATGGCACCTTGGGTCAAGGTACTACGTTCTATTCCTTTACACCATCTGTGAACATTACGTTAAAACAGTTGTCGGTTACAATGCATATATCAGGAGATAGTGGAAGTACAGTGTGGTCTTGTGGGTATAGTGGTAGTGCAATTAGTTTGACGACATATGATACCACTCCGGTTGGTGATTTGGTGACACAGAGTGGAAATGTGAGTATAAGTGCAGGTAATAAAGTAGTATGTATGATAAGTTCAACGACTCAGTCGTTAACACCAACTGGGATGATTGAATTAATGTATACAAAGAATCCTTAAGGAGAAAGAACATGAAAAAGTATAGTATAGGACTACTTTCTTTCTTCCTATTATTCGGTATTTCTTCTGCAGAGAATACCGGTAAATTAGTGGGAAAGAAAGTTGTGGTACCAACAATAGCGGCTCCAACTGGAACTGCTCAAGTTGAGATTACCACAAAGACGGTAGTGTCAGATGGAGGAGCTAATTATGTTACCCTTGATCCAGTGACAGGTTTCTCTGGAAAGGGTGGTAATATAACGGAATTGACACCGGGTAATATATCCGCGGGTTCCCTACCATCTAATGTTATAGCATCTAGTGTTGCTGTTAATGCAGTGGGTCAGAATCAGATTGCAGATTCTGCTGTTACCAATGATAAGTTGGCTGGTAGTATAGCAGATACTAAGTTGAATCAGATTACTACTGCCAATAAAGTGGCTACTTCTGCAATAGCAGCTGGGACATTGGGATCTAGTGTTATAGCATCTAGTGTAGCAGTTGGGGCAGTTGGTACTGACCAGTTAGCTGGAAGTATTCCGGATTCCAAATTAGCACAGATAACAACAGCAGATAAAGTAGCGGCTGGTGCAATAGCTGCTGGTTCTTTGGGATCAGAGGTTATTGCTTCTAGTCTTGCTGTGAATGCGGTAGTTCCAGAGAACATTGACAATACATATAGCTTCACCATTCATGATTTGACAATTGGGGGTACTAATCGTATCTTACAGTTTGATGATGCAGATGGTGACCATGCCGTATCTTTTCAAGCTCCAGAAACATTAAGTGGTGATCCGGCTTTCATATTACCAGGAACAGTTGGAGATAGTGGACAAGTACTTACTACGGATGGGACTGGGGTTATGTCGTGGACCACTCCAGCTTCTACGGTAAAGTACAGTCACTTTGGTGGTAATAATGGGACCCTTGGTGTTACTACTAAGTTTGCTGCTATGACACCATCAGATGGTATTACTTTGACTCGTATTACTGTTACAATAGTCAATGATGGTGAAGGTGGATCTACAGGAAGTGTATGGCGGTGTGGCAAGGGAACGAGCGGCGGGGAATATTTGACGGTTACTTCTGACGCCTCTGCAGTCCCAGGAAGTAGATTTACAGCAACTGGAACAATATCTGTGGATGCGTCTACAGAAGTTACTTGTTGGATGCAATCTACGGATGAGACTATAACACCTACGGCGAATGTAGACTGTGAATACAAGTAATTTAACGTGTACTTCGCGTGAGCGGGAGGGGTAGAAATACCCCTCCCCAGATTGATAGATAGAGGAAAATGAAATGAGATTTTTTATACTATTCCTATTGATGGTTTCTCCAGTTTTTTCTGGAACACATACAGGAAAGATTGTTGCAGATAAAAGCGTTGTATCTTCTACAACCCTTAATGGGGTTTCTTACAATTGGCCATCAACAGATGGGGATAGTGGTACGGTTTTAACTACAGATGGTATAGGAAATTTGAGTTGGGCTTCTAGTGGGACGGTTAGCAGTGGTAATACATATACAACGTTGGGTTCGTCTGGGACTATTCCGTATTTAATAAGTGCATCTACGCAAACTTCTTCTCAGTTGGTTAGAGATGGAGGGACAAGTTTCACATTAGTTGGTTCATCTTTAACAGTAGGGGGTAATATTGGGGGAACGACGATTAATGCCCTTTCTTCTATACTTTTGGGTGGTAACAACATCAATACTTCTCCAGTTTTGAATAACATAGCTTACTTAAATTATAATAACTCATTTTCTAAAGGACAAACTATTTCTGCTACTACAGAAGAAAGTTTAACCTTGACGGGGACGGGGTATGGTCCAGCAATGAAACTTTCTAATACAACTGGAAATGACTATCATTCACAGATATACGTTAATGATAGTGGTTTTTTGAGATTTCGCTATTGGGAGGGTGGTACCCCAGATTATACAGATAGACTTTATATTGCCTCTACTACTACTTATAGTACTTCTGATTTACAAATAACGAATGGGAAATATCTGAGGCTTAATAATACTGGAAATGGAACATCTTATTCTTTAGTAAATGATGGAACAAATGTATCAATTAGTACAGGAGTTACTATTCCTACAGGTGCAACTTATAAAATCAATAATGTAGATATAAACAATGCTGGTACACTTAGTAATGTAGCCTATAAGAATCAAGCCAATGTTTTTAGTACATATGGGAACACTTTTGATTGGGATACTGGAGGACAGATTATCATATCCCGATTAAATAGTATCCCCATTACTGGTAATGATATTGGGTACTTAGATTTTCGTGGAAAAAAAGATGCTAGTACATTTGGTGTTGGGGGGTATATAACCTTACGTGCATTGGAAAATTGGACTACATCTAGCACTCCAGGTGAGTTGGTTTTTTTAACTACACCTTCAGGGGCAACCAGTGGGGCATCGTACCCACGAGTTAGGATATCGACAAGAACTGCAATATTAGATGGTGCAAAGCTGGAGTTCAATAACTCAAACAATACGGGAAACATCTCATTGAGAAACAATAGTGCTAATCAGTTAGTGGTGTCATCTGGTACTTTAGTTGTGGATGGTGGTAATTCTGGTTTGATAACAACAGATGTAAATGCTACATCTTCATTAAAGCTCAACGGGATCAACATAAATACTGCAGGAACGTTAACAAATGTTCCATACTTAAACAAAGTAAACAATTTTACAGCTAATCAAGGGATAAATGATTCTTCTCCAGATCAATCTTTAGTGATTAAAAGTCCTTCTTATGGAGTTAACCAACGGTTGAATGCAAGGAGTTTTCTTGGGGAAACATCAAGTCATCAAGTTGCCATATATGGGTGGAACCTTTATGCGAGTTCTGCCGCCCACAATACTTTGGTAGTGGGCCCAGGAGACCCTACCACTTATGGTTTTCATGGGGTGCTAGTAGATTATATCAAAGGGATTAGGTTCATCTCTACAGTTCCTGCATCCGGATATAGTATTGGATCTACAATTAGTGATGATACAACAGATTCTAGTTTGATGAGAATGCAAGTTGATCCATCAGGAAGCGTTAAAATTACCAATCTGTCAGGTACGGGGAATAGGGCGGTTTATTCGGATTCATCTGGAGTTTTAACTAACACATCTTCGGATCTGCGATTGAAGAAGAATATAAGTGAGATATCTTCCTCTTTAGATGTTATTGCTACCTTAAAGCAGTTAAGAGGGGTGTATTACAATTGGGATACAAGTGTAGAAGCGGTTAAGGGGTTGGGGGAACAGAAGGAAATTGGAATGATAGCACAAGAGGTGGAGGTTGCTATTCCTGAAGTTGTTGGTGAAAATGGTAATGGTTATAAATCTTTAGATTACGCAAAGATGGTAGCTTTCTTAATAGAGGTGGCAAAAAACCAACAGTTAAGAATAGAGGCTTTAGAGGAAGAGGTTGAAGGTTTGAAAAATCAATAACTTATGGATGAAAATTTGATTAAAGGGACACTGTGTGTTTTAACACTTGTTATCTTGTATTTGGTAACTAAAGAATAATAGGAGGTTGTATGTTAGAATGGTTGAAAGAGCATGTCTTACTATCAACTGGAATGGCAATAGGTCTTCCAGTTGTTATGTGGGCATTAAAGAAGTATGTGCCTACTTATGTCAAGTCTGGTTTAGAAAAATTGTTGCAGAAGATGAGTAATCCAGATTTGAAAGATCCCAATAAGGCTAAGTTGTATGGCCGAGTTGCTAAGGATCTGATGAAAGTTGCACAGTATGAAATGGGAGATCAATCCACGGGGGAACAGAGGATGGATTGGGTTGTTAATCAGATGGCAACTTATTTCCCAAAGTTGGAGAAAGTTAAGGATGATTTGAAAACTTTCTTACAACAGATATATGAAGACACTAAAGTTGAGTTGGATGAGTGTTCTTTATATAATTTTCAAGATATGATGGATGTTTTTGTTAGTTTGTCTAATGGCGACAAATTGAAGTTTTATGGTTCTTTAGTGGAACCAGTTAAGAAATTTGTCGCTGATGGTAAGGACTTATCCTTATTACCTGAATATCTTCTGACTCAATTAAGTGAAACAGAGGAACAAAAGGGGTAATTTATGTCGGAACAAATATCACTGAACCAGTCAGGTGATTACTCCAAGGGTAGGGTTTCTACTTCTGGGGTTAATCAGTATTTGGATGTTTTTGTTTATTTTGCTGATAGTGATAAGAATTACGTAGATGTTAGTGGGATTGCTGCTCAAATTACTCGTTCATCTGACGGTTCAGTGGTATTATCTGGTACTCCGGTTCGTATTGCTACTGGATACTATCAGTATTCTTTTTTAGCAGTTGGCTTCCAAGCGGGAAGTTATAAGATTAGATTTAGTGGTACGTATGGGACTACTCTTTTGGTAGTAGAGGGGAGTTTGATACTGGGGGAAATTGACAATTTAGAAGCATATATCAATTCTGTTAGATACAACTTGTATGAAATAGATGACACTTGGTTGAAGTATCAGTTGGATGAGCCGGTGAAGTATTGGACTGACGAAATGATAAGAAGGGCTCTACAACATTCACTGATGATTATTAATGAACATCCACCTACGATAAGTAATTGGTCCTTTGATTCTGTACCATGTCCAGGCATTTTGACCTCAGGCGCTACTGTAGAATGTTTGTTACAAAGAGCGAGATTTGAGGACGCCAACACAATGAATTATTCGGACGCGGGAAAGACGCTGGGTATGCAAAGAGGGCAGTTCTATAGACAGATGGCGGAAGAGTGGAATAGGATGTTTAGAGGGACTGGTGGGGTTTTAGGTGGAGGAATTTTGGGTTTCAAAATGTCTTTCAGACCACGGAGCCAGGGGGTAGGGTCACAGCGCCTGCCCTATCGTGTGCTCCGGCCTCTTTCTTTTCTCCCTAATTGTAAAAACATCTTTGGTGCTTGATTATGTCAATAGAGAATGAAGATTTTGTTGTTTGTAAATTGTGTGAAGATTACTTGGGAATTGAGTATCGAAAGAGGAATTTAATTCAACATTTATTGAGGGTGCACAAAGGACTTACTTTTTCTAAGTATCAACTACTATATCCAGAATCTATTTGTAGGAGCTTTTTAGATAGGAGAGCAATTGGACTTAAGCATAAAGGGAAGGTTCTATCAATGGAACATAGGGGTAAGTTGGTGATTTCGCATTTGGGACAAAAGGCTTGGAATAAAGGAAAGAAGGCAACTCCGAAGCAGTTAAGGGCATTATGTCTTGGTTCAAAGGTTAGAGTGAAGGATAGATTTACTTATCCTCATAAAATGTTGGTTTCCTACTTAGAGGAGATGAACTTTATAAATGGTAAGGATTTTGTTGTAGAATACACAGTAAAAACCGAGAGTACATATAGGCATTTAGATGTAGCTTTTCCTAAAAGAAGAATTGATATTGAAGTTGATGGTTCTTATTGGCATGATGTAATAGAGGACGCCATTAGGGATGTTGAGTTAAGGAAGATAGGTTGGAAAACTTTTCGTTTTTGTTCTAGGGTACTCAGAAGAAGATATGAAGGTGAGACTAAAGCAAAACTCAGCCAAATTCTCGTAAAGCATTTTCATGGTTAAATTTATATTAAGGAAGGGATAAAACCTTGCTCAAGCGAAATACTAAAGAGCTATTGGTATCACAAAGGAGTTTTACATTGATATGTCTGTGCCAAGCAAAGTGACTGGTATAAGAGTGGTTAACCCATTAACTCGTTGGGATTTGGATATTTTTTGGAATGCCAATCCTGAAGTCGATGTTGTTGGGTATAACGTTTGGAGAGCTGCGGGACCATCTCTTCCCAATATGGAAAAGATAACCTCTGTGCCGATATCTCTTCTACAGTTGAGGGATATGTCGGCTACACAAAAGATAAATGCCAGATATTACTATACAGTAACAGCAGTGAATAGTTTAGGGGAAGAGTCGGAAAAGGCAGATTCTGTAACCTTTCAGATGGAGGCAAGAGGTCCCATTAAGTACATTTTGAGTGAAATGGTTAGACGTCATAATATCGCCTTGAATAACTTGGTTGGAGAAGATGTTTACTATTGGGTGAGAAAGATGTTTGGGGTTCGTTGTAGTTGTTATGATGCAAGTCATGGTCAATCTATGGATCCAATGTGCCAAAACTGTTATGGTACGACTTGGCAGGGCGGATATGTACCTCTTGGTTGGGTAAAGGTAATTATTGATCCCCCCAGTCTTTTAGTTAGATTAGGGGATAGTGGTTGGATGATGGATGGTAGGAGTAGTGTATTTGTCTCTACTTATCCACAACTTAAGAATGGTGATGTTATAGTAAGGAAAGATAATAGGCGCTATGAAATTGATAGTGCCGAGGCATTTCCTTGGCAGGGAAGTGTAACTGCTCAAAAGGGGAAATTACAGGAGATTGAACCGCGATTGTATAACGTGTTCGATATACCAACATACCTATGAGTCAGATAGCTGCTTACAGTGTTAGATTTGGGGAAATTAAGGGGATTAAGAATCTTGCAACCAGGCAGGTTTGGGAGAGACAGTTACCTAAAGTTTTGAATCAGATTGGTTTGCTGGTACAACGAGAGGTTATTAAGAAATTGAACACGGCTAGTTTTAAGAACAGTGCTGGTTTAATACAAAAAAGTATTAAGTTTAGGGTGGATCTAGAGAAAAGTAGGGTGATTATTTATTCAGACCCAAGTGTAGCGCCTTATGCTAAGTATCAAGAGAGTGGGGTTAAAAGACATCAGATGAGGTATTTACTTAAAGCGGTTAGAGCCATACCGTTGGAGTTTGCGGATGTTAAGGGTATAACTTTTAGGCGTGCTACAGAAAAGAGTATGCAAGATGGGAGATGGGTACACCCTGGCTACGAAGGAAAACATTTCTTTAGAGATGGCGTGAAGGAGGCGGTTAAGTTGGTTCAAGAGAGATTGAAAAGTTTAGTGGTCAGTATAGTGGTGGAGGAGTGACATGTACTTTGGGGTTACAGAGGCGTTTAGAAAAACAGTGGTGGATAAGTTACGCCTATGGATAGGGGGAACGGAACCTATTGTTCAAAACTTTAAGTACACTAGTGACGAGAAAACCACAAAGGTTCAGATCTTTGATAAGTTTCCAATGGATGAATCGTTTAGGCCTTGTATAATTGTCAAAACATCATCTGGTAATGGAACTTCAGAATGGAGTTTGGGACAATTTTTGGATAGATTTGAAGATGATGGAAAGATATATGATAAGTACGGAGGGAAAGTTAGATTTACTGCTACTTTGGCAGTAGAAAGTTGGACGTCCCCTAATGCTGAGAATTTAGTGGATGTTCTCTTAGTTGGATTATCGGATGGTGGTGCTGTAAGGGGGATGTTAGAGCAAGAAGGATTTATCATAGAACCAGACAGTTTTGCTAGGTTGACAAGTGAGTATGAAAAACCTATAGATAATACGAAATCGATATATGGGTTTACCATATCACTTTCCATCTTAACGAACTGGAAAAGAATAGTAGAAAGAGACTTGGAGAAGATGGAAGATTCTGCTCCACAGTTAACAAATAGTTGAGGAGGAATGTATGCAAGATCTTAGTTTACGCCCAGATGTATATTCCGAGAGGAATCCATTATTGGGTAGTCCTTTGTCAGCTGTTGCTAACATTGTACCAGTCATTGTTGGAAAAACGAATGGTGGACTGGCTACAGTGAGTGATGAAGCGGTGACAAAGGGAGCTCAAGGAAGTATAGAAACTTTAGCTAATTCTGGAGTTGATTCAATTAGTGAAGTTAATTTGTCTGCAGGGGGTCCTGGAGATTATACAGAGGACATTGATTTCCAAAAGATTGGGGATACCATTAAGTGGTTAGGGACAAAACTGGTTAGACCTACTCTTGCTACCCCCGTGATTGGATCGGGAGGTAGTCTTGATGCGGATACATATTACTATGTTATTACCGCCATTAGGACCGTTAATGTTACAGGTCCTGTTGTGGGAGAGACAAATGCTTCAGTAGAAGCTACGGTAGTTGTACCAGATCCTAGTAGTAAGGTAACTTTATCTTGGGCTGCAGTACCGTTAGCTGAAGGTTATAGAATTTATCGGTCGGATGTATCTGGATCTTATACTGATAAATTGTTAGCAGAAGTAGTTGGTGGATCTACTTTAACATATGTGGATCTCGGGGGAGCTGTTGGAACAGGAACTCCTCCGGCTACAAATAGTGCCTACAAAGAACCAGCAACCGGTTCTACTTACTATGTCACTTACGAATATCTGAAGTATATGTATCAGGAGTTCAAAAGGTACTATAACTTGACAGATGTAGCTAATGATCATGGTATTACAAGTGACGTATATAAAGCAGCGGTTCTGATTATGGGTCCGGCCGGTTATGGTAGTAATGCTGGGCAGGTTGCTGTTGTGGGGGTAGAAGATGATGCAGATGCAGATTTTATAGATGCATTAACTCTTCTACAAGACTATGGAGATGGAGAACAGTTCCATATTGCATTAATGAGGTATTCTTCGGTATTGTTTAGTGCTGCAAGAACTCATGTAGATGATATGTCTTCTGTAGAAAATAAGAAATACAGAAGGGTCTACTTAGGTATGGTTACTGGCTCGATACCGGGAGATGCTGGAACACCTGGAACCATGATATACTACTCACGGTCAATGAATGATGAACGTGTGTGTGTTTTAGATCAACCAGACTTTGTTGCCAATGTTCAACAAGAGGATGGAAGTTTTGAAGAAGAGACGTTGAATGGTTACTTCTTAGCTGCTTTAGTTGTGGGAGCTGCAGCAGCTTTAGATACCCCAGCTTCTTCTTTGACTGGTTTCACCTTGTCTGGTATTGTATCTCTTGGTGCTACTTATTCTGAACCACAGAAGAAGAATAATGTGTTGAATGGTCTTATGTGTGTTGAGGCAGAGGGCTCTAACTTTATTGTTAGAAGAGATATTACAACTAGTAGGACCTCTGTGGAGACACAGCAAAGAAACATTAGTGTGGCAGATGATGATGTCAAACTAGCCATAGAGAGTGACTTAAAGTTGTTGAGGGGTAAGGGTATAGATGATGGTTTGTTGGAAGCGGCAAAAAGTATAGCTCGTACAACCTTGAGTAATAAAGTTAAGTCGAAAGTTATTAGGGGGTTCAATTCCAATGCGTTAACAGCGGTTCAAGGAACTGGATCTCAAAAGACTTGGGTTATTATACAGGGGTCGTATCAGCCAATCTACATCTGTGAGGTTGTACTTTTCCAATATGGCTATGATTTGACCTAAGATCTGTATTGACAAAAATCATGAAAAAGTTCTCTCGATTACACATAGAAAATATGAGGGTCGCTTCACGAAAAAGGTGGAGCGACCCTATCGAGAGGGCTTGGCTTAGAATATGAGCGTGTACCGTTTGGCAAAAGGTCACAGAGAAAGCATGCGTAAGGCAGCTATCAAAAGGTGGGGAGATCCCATTGAGAGGGCTTTTATAAGTTCTTTATTGAAAGGAAGGCCCAATTTGTTCTTAAGGGGGAAGAAGTTCACAGAACAGCATAGGAAGAATTTGTCAAATGCTCATAAAGGGAAACCATCTAGTAAGAAAGGGGTAAAAATTAGTGATGAAACCAAAAAGAGAATATCCTCATCTCTGATTGGGAAGAAACCCACACAAGAGGCCAGAAAAAATCATCTGGCAGCTATGAGAAGACCAGAAGTTGGGGAAAAGTTAAAAATTATTTCTCTTGCAAATTGGAAGAAGGGTTACTTGAGAAAGAAGATGCTCAAACACCAGAGGAAAGGTTTTAAGGCCGGGTGGTATGAATCACCTATTGCAGGAAAGGTTTATCTAAAATCTAGTTATGAAAAGATTATTGCAAGGTGGTTAGATAAGTATCATTTTGATTGGTCTTATGAAACGATAGCCATACCATATCATTTTGAAAATTACGAACATACTTATATTGTGGATTTCGAGATTAAGAAACCAATTTCTTATTGTATAGAGTGTAAGGGATGGAAGGAGGATTTGGATGAAATAAAATGGAGTGCTTTTAGGGATGTATACCCGAAAAGAAAATTAGTTATTGTGGATGAAAAGAAAATTAAAATGTATGAGGGAGGATTAGAATTATGTCTATAGAACTTGGGTATGGCACAGGGGTGGACAAAGGAAACCGTGCAGTTGTGAGTACGTCGATAGATATATTTGACAACGAAGGCAACAAAATAGGCTTCTGCACAAATATATCTCGTTCGGATACGAGAACGATAAACAAAATCAGACACATTGATAGTGCAGATGCTGGAAGGGTGGTTGAGCTTCAACCCGGACCGGCAGACTATTCTCTTACCATCAATGGCTTTGCTTTATATAATGATGGAAACAAGAGAGGTGGCTTACTGAATAGGATTCCGGGAACAGCGTCAGCTCAATATGCAGCACTTGACCAACAACAGGCGATGTTCAACCTAAGGGTTTTGGAAAAGCACCCTGTGTCAGGGGAGGAAAGTGCCACTTACTACTATAATTGTATGATATCCAACTATTCGAAACCTACCGCAATAGGAAGTGTGAATATAGCGGAAAGTGTTACGGTAGTGGTGAGTTATGTGGACTACAAGTAAGGAGGAAATTGGTATATTGGGATATTAAGGAACAATTAAAACCAAGCTCAAACCAAATGATAAGGTTGAGCAATGGAATAAAGATGTTTTATAAAGGGAGGAACCCTTATGTTGGAAAGACATGATTTGAAGAAGTTAATTGAAGTTGGTAAAAAACAACAAGAAGTGGATTTACATGGTTGTAAGGTGCAAGTTAGGCTCCTAACTGTAGGGGAAGATATTGATGCTATGAAATCTTGTGTTGGTTTGGATCCCTTCAGTCGAGAGAAGGAGTTAAAGGTGCAGATTCTGGCCAGGGCAATCATGATTAATGGACAACCATTTCCTGATTTAGAGGAAGGTTGTAATTTCTTTAGAGAGGTGCAAGAACCGATTCTTATTTCCTTTGCGGAGTTATACAACTCATTGAGGCAGTTACAATTGATTGAACTTAGTAATGTGCAAAGGGAGAAGTAAATGGAATATAAGAATCTAGAAGAACTCATATATAACGGATATACAAGTAAAGAGTATAAGTTCTTAAAAGGTAGAGTTGTTTTTCGTACTCTTTATGAGTCAGAAATACAGGAATTACAATGGAGGGATGTTGCTACTCTTCCGTCTTTGAAACATATAGTGATGGTACGTGATATATTGAGTCGTTCTGTTCTGTCTATCAATGATTGTTCTGGAGAGGTATACACATTCATTTGTCAGTTAGACGCATCACAATTATCAATGATGTATAAGCAGTTCAATTTGTTTTTGAAGTGGTTAAAAGAAGATAAAGATGAAAGGATCATTGAGGGTATTCGCCATATAGTGAGGAATGAAGGGTATTCACAGAGGTTGTGGAATGTAATGAAGTTGAAGGGTTTTGATGAATGGAAGGAAAAATGGAACTTTTATCGTTCTGAATGGGTTCATCAAAATGTAATGTATGATAGAGAATTGGAAAGAAACAATACCACATCAATGTTGAAGTTGTTATGTTCATTTATAAATCCAGAAGCTATGAAACAGGTTGATGCAATGGGTTTATTTGGGGATAGTGGAAAACCAACTTATGCTAATCAGTTTGCAGAAGAGAATGAAAAGGTAGCAAAGACAGGTGCTTCTTTCGAACAAGAAGTAGATGAAAACATTAAGAAGGAAATGGAGAAACAAAGGCAGGCAGAAGTAGGGGATAGTTTAGATATTGTTTTCCCAGGAAAGAAATAAATGGCAGAAGATTTCGGTGAACTAGCACAAAAACTAGTTATAGCTTTTGAAGTGTCTCAAGAATCTTTTAATAAGGTGATTGAGACACAAAGGCGTTTGGGTGAGGAAATCAATAATCTTAGAAAACAACAAAGTCAGCAAGCAGTTCAAGATCAAAAGCAAGCAGATGAGGAACTTGGGCGTATAACAAAAGAAGAACTAGATAAGAGGGTTTTTCAAGAACGACAAACTTTAGAGAAATCGATTAAGTATTATGGGGAGCTGAGAGAAGCAGCACATAAGTATTACAAGGACGGGACAGAAGAGCAGGATTTTGCCTTGAAAAGAATAGATGGAACTTTGAAAAAGTTGGAAGAACAACATAAGAAGACTTTTGATCCATCTTACATGTCTCAGGTTAGTGGTGAATTGGCAAAAGTTGAAATGGCGGTTGGTAATATTTTCAAGATATTCTTTCCAGCAGTAGCGGCTGGTTTTGGGGTTTATGAAATAGTAAAAAATCTTAAAGCTGCTGCCGATGAAGTAAGACAGATTAATTTTGAGGTTACACAGATGCAGTATATGTCAGGTGATGTGTCAACTGCATATGGAGCAGGATTGGCCAAAACAATGGAACAAATGAAGTGGTTTGGTTGGTCG
>ENA-UOWO01001835-UOWO01001835.1-activated-sludge-metagenome-genome-assembly--contig:-NODE-1835-length-27344-cov-16.372275_pt1 | contig 27344 bp, 21 predicted proteins | sample MGYA00238148_ERZ761564 | MGnify/ENA primary metagenome ERZ761564 (study PRJEB28885, sample SAMN05720194) | activated sludge metagenome | isolation source: Anaerobic digester | place: USA...
TGCGCTGACCAGCCGAGGAAATCGTAGACGCCACGATTCTCGATGAGGCGGAAGCCGAGTCGCTGGTACAGGTGCTGGGCCGGATTGGTCGGCTCGACGTGCAGGGTCAGATCCACGCCGCGTCTGGCGGCTTCATCGCGGAGCGCATGCACGAGTCGGCTGCCAAGGCCGCGATTGCGCTCGGTGCTGCACAGGGCGATATCCATCAGGCGGATTTCCTTGCCCGTCGCATGCACATACAGGCGGCCGATCGACCGGGCGTCGCGTTCGATGATCAGAAACTCGGCACCGACGTAGTGTTTCGCATAATGGTCGCGCTGCAGTCGGCATTGCGCATCGAGGAAATCGCGCTTGGCCTGGCCCGGCCATGGCACGGGGGCGAGCTCGTCGTGGCGGACTTCGGCGTAGAGCGCGCAGACGAAGGCGAAATCAGCGCCGGTTTCGGCGCGCAAGGCATAACCACCGGCGCCATCCTGCAGCGCTTGCGCGAGCAATCGCACAATGGACGATGGTGTCATCCGCGGATCAGCGGATGCACCGAGAAGGTCAGCCAGCCGAAACGGGTATTGCCACTGTCCGCGTCGATGAGCGGATAGCCGACGTGTTGCGGGACGGCGAGCGCCTCGAAATCCGGTGCGCGCAGGTCGCTCGCGACCACGAGCAGATAGCGCCCGGCATCGAGCAGCGGGCGTGACGGACCGAGCAGAGGCACTCCGGAAGCGGTCATCGGTCCCCCTTCCGGTCCCGCGTGCTCGACACGAAAGCCGGCCAATCCAGCGGAGTCCGCCTCGAACGAAAACGGCTTGCTCGTCGGCGAAAGCGAAGCGGGTTGATGGCTGGCGATGCGAAACGCACGCAGACCCGCGTGCGTGTCGAACATGGCATCGATGGCGAGCCCGCCGAATTCCGTCGGAAACGCCAACGCGTCGACGGCAATCCTCATTGGCTGGGCTGCCCCACAGGCGCCACTGCTGCAATGTTCCAGAGCGCGCCAGCGCGACACGCCATCCCGCGTTTCGAGTCGGGCCAACGCGATACGCAGCGTGCTGCGCGAGTCGTTCTGGAGCGCTGCGTAGGCGCTCGGCAGGGCCAGCGAACACACCGCGCCGGTACCGAACAGGGCGGTTCTGACAAAGTCGCGACGTTGCATCGAGGTCACCATTGGGCTCAGGTACGCGGGGGGTACACGCCCTGAAGGGCGATATTGAAATAGAAGGTCAGGTAGGGCTGCATGTTGTTGTGCGGCTGATCACCGCCGGCCGGCGCGAGGCTGGACGCATTCATCGCAACCAGGTTGAGGGCGCTCGTGAACGCGGTGGCATTTGCCGAGTTGGCAATTGACCGGTTGGGTGATGGTGCGTTGAGTTCGCCGAGATCGAGATCATGTGCGCGCAAGGTGTGCGTGTGGTTCGGGATTTCCGATTCGAGCAAGGTCACCGTCTCCACTCCCGATTGCTCGCCGAGATCGTGCAGCGAAAGCCCGGGACCCTGTCCCGGATGCATCACGGCGCGCCCTTGCAGGTCAGGCAGCGAGAAGTTCGATTTGCCATTGCCGCCGTAGGTCGTGCCGAGCAGCGAAAACAGCGCCGTGTTCTGCGACAAGGGCAGCAATTGTCCGTCGCACCATGCCCAGCCCCTCGGCGCGAAGTTGAACGGAAAGACTCGGATTTCCGCGACAAACGGATCAGCCATGACGATGCTCCTGGAAGGCTCGTGCCGCAGCGCGACGAAACACTGTCTGCGCGGCGCGATCGATGGATGGTTTGGACACGCTTGGCATCATGTGGGCGAAGGAAAGATGCCGAACAGGGAAATGATGAAATCGACGCACAGGTAGGGCTGCATGTTCGTGTGCGGCTGGCTGCCACCGATATTGGAAACCGACAGGAAGTTGAGATTGGTGTCGGGTGCGTCCTGGATATACAGCAGGGCACTGCCGGATTGGCCAAGCACCTTGTTCTGCGGACTGGTGTCCTGCGAAACGTTGATCGAGGCCAGCAGCGGGTGGCTGTGCGTCGGTATCTGCGCGGTCGTCAGCGTGATCTCTTCAGCGCCACCGGTTTCGGCCAGTGTGAATCCGTTGCCTTGGTGGATCGGCACGCGGCCGCGCAGATCCGGCAAGGCAAAGGTCGATTGCCCGTCGCCGCCATACGTGGTGCCGATCAGGTTGAACAGGGTTTCGTTTTCGGAGATAGGCAGGAGCTGCCCCTCACAAAACATCCATCCCGCGGGAGCGAAGTTGCCCGCGAACATGCGTATTTCCCCGACGTAAGGCTGTGCCATTGGAGGTTCCTCAAGTTGGGCTGGGGAAAATGCCCTGCAGGGCGATCGAGAAATTCAGCGTGAGGAACGGCTGCATGTTGAGATGAGCCTGGGTTCCGCCGACATTCGGTACCGATTGGGGGTGCAGGGTGGTCACATTGGTCGGATCGGCATAGGCCCGACCCGGTATGGCGCCGAGTACATTGCCTGCCGCGGACTGCGAATTTCCCGGATCTGTGCTGGCCATGACCTGGTGCGTATGGGTCGGCATCTCGCCAAGCGTCACGGTGTGGCCCTGCTCACCGCCACGCTCGCCGAGCGTGTGGCCGGCGCCGACATGGATCGGAGTCCTGCCACGCAGGTCCGGCAGTCCGAAATTCACGCGTCCGTCGCCGCCAAAGGTTGTCCCGAGAAGCGAGAACAGTCCCTGGTTCTGGTTGATCGGCAGCAACTGGCCGTCGCAAAGGGCCCAGCCGCGAGGCGGGAATCCGAAGCTCATCAAGCGGATTTCACTGAGGAAGGGTTCGGCCACGTGGCTGCTCCTGCGTCGGATTCTGATTAGGGAATGATCGGTGCGGCGCAGGCGGCGCCGCCGGCGAAACCCATGGAATCGAAGGTCGCCGTCGGCGTGCTGACCAGTGTGTTTCGACTGCTCAGGTAGGCGATCACCGCGCCGGTGTTGGTCGCTCCGCCCGCATAGCCCGGCAGGCGCACGGTGCCATCGTTGCGTTGCCGTACGCGGACGTCGCCACCTGCCATCACCCCACCGAGTGAATGGGTGAACGTGTTGGACAAGGCTCCGCCACCGCCAAGATCGAAGCACAGGGCCGACGTGTTGCCGGGCCCGGTGATCGCGGACTGGGCGAGGATGCCGGCGATCGCATTGTTGAAGCTGTCAAGCTGTACGTCGATCGTGTTGCCGGTGATCGTCGTGTCGATCGTGCCGTTTCCGTCCTGGCCGGCCTGCACGAGGATCGCGCGCTGGGTTCCCGCGTAGACGATGTTGTTGTCGGTGATCGCGGCGCGCAGTGCACCGGCACCGGCCTGGAACACGGAAATCGCGTCCGTGGTTCGTCCGTTCGCGATGTTGATCGGCGAGTTGTTGCGCACGGCACCTTCCAATGTTCCGGTAGTCGAGAACGCTGCCTTGAGCAGGGTCACGGCGAGGAAATCATTGCCGACGAAGCTGTTGCCGTTGATGTCGAAGGTCGACACGCCGTTGTTGGCACTGACCTGCACGCCGTCATTGTTGTTCGAGAGCGTCGAACTCAGCAGGCGCAGGACCAGGGTCGCGTTGTCAAAGCCATCCGCCACCACGCCGCCGCTGAAATTGTTGTCGACCGTGACACCGGTGATGTTGACCGTCATGTTTGCCGCTCCGCGGCTGCCGAACAGTAGTCCGCTGCCCAGCGTGCCGGCATTGAAACTGCCGCCGGTGAACGTGATCGTCGAGGCTGGCCCGCTCAAGTTCTGGATGTTCACGTTGTCGTCGCCGCTGCCCGTGATCGAGGTGGCGGTGATCGCATTCGTTCCGAACAGGTTGGTGAAATGCAGGCCGTCCTCGTCCGGCCCGTTGCCGAGGCCTGACAGCACGCTGTTGCTCAGGGTGAAGCCGGTGACGTTGATGCCGTTGATGCCTTGCTGGCCGCTGCTGGTCAGGTTCAGGCCGTTCAGGCTCACCGTCGAAACCGTGTCGAGATGGATCGCGGCGCTGCAGCCGGTATTTGCCCCGGCCACGGCGGCGCTTCCGCAAGGCGCACCGGCGGATGTTGCCGTATTGGTGAAGTTCATCTGCGCGAGACTGATGTTGGAGGCATTGACGAAGGACGCGCCACGGTTGCTGGTGCGCTGGATCGTTCCACCGCTGCCGGCCGAGCCCGTGCCGCTGACCGTCAATCCTCCACTACCGCCCGTGCCGCTGAGCACGATGCCGTTGGCCGGACCGGTCGCTGGCGTGCCGGCGCTGATGCTGCGGAAGTTGAGGCCGCCCGCACCGATCGTGGTACCTGTGACATTGATCGCCGTGGCAGTAGTCGTTGTCGCGGTGCTTGTCGTATTGGTCGCCGTGATCGTGCCGCCGCCGGTGGCGGAAAAGGCCGAATTGGCTCCGGTACTGAGGGTCAACGCGCCACTGAAGTTGATCGTGGCGCCGGTGTTGGTGGTCAACAGGATGCCACTGCCGGTTTCTGCGATCGCTCCGCTGAGCGTCACCGTATCGCTGCCGCGGTTGGCGACGTTGACGGCATTGCCGCTGGTCGAATTGATCGCGCCAGGGAAGCTGACGTTGCCGTTGCCGCCATCGACGCGGAAGGCGGTTCCGGATGCGCCCGCGGGATCGATGATCTGCCCGCTCGTCGCCGAGAATGCGGTGTTGCCCGCGCCGCCGAACGCGTTGACCAGCGAGATTCCCGTTGTCGTGGAATTGACGCTCTGCACGTTGTTGAACGGTAGCGTGATCGATGCATTGCCGATGTCGACCGCCGGTCCGCCACTCGAAGAAATGGAGCCGACGCCAGCGCCGACAGCGATGCGGAATCCGGTCCCGGCAGCAGCGTTGAGCGCGCCGGTCGAACTGGCGCCAAGCCCGGTACCGCCATCGTTGAAGATGTCGAGATCGGTGAATGCGAGATCGCCGGTCACGTTTGACAGGATCACGCCGCCAGCCCCGGTTCCGTTGCCGGATACGCCAACCGCGGTGGTGCCGCCATTGACCTGATTGATCGGATTGCCCGGCGTGGCATCGAAGGTCGCGCCATTGACGAGAATGCCCGTGCCGACGGTATTGCCCGCGATCGTGTTGTTGTCGAACGCGGTGATCGTTGCGGTTCCGACCGTGCGTGTGACGTCGATGCCCGTGCCTCCCGCCGTGATCGCGTTGTTCTGGATCGCGACCTGCTGCGTCCCGCTCGAGCCGAAATTGACATCGAAGCCCTCGGCGGTCGAACCGCGCACGGTGTTGCCTGCGATCGTCACGCCGACATTGTTGGCCCCGGTCGCGGTCACATCGACGGCATTGTTGCCCTGCAGATCGAGGCCGCGGATTTCGACGCCGGTCCGGTTGCCCGCTGTGGCCGGCACCGAGACTGCGTCGGTGCCGCCGGCATTGATGCGCGGCTGGGTGCCGGCAGCGACCAGGGCGCCAAACGGAGCAACGTTCAGGCCGAAGCCCTCGCCCCAGAGACGCTGACCGTCCTTGAGCACGATGCCGCCGCTGAGCGGCGTGGTCGCGCTCAGGCCATTGAAGACGAACAGGATGTCGCCATTGCCCGATGCGGCCTGCGCTGCAGCCAGCGTCTCGAATGCGTTGTTCGAGCGCCCGTCACTGCCGGCCGCGGGATTGTTCACGCTGGTCTCGTTGTCGATGTACCAGACCCGCGGGCCGACCGCGATGTTGATCGTGCCGACGACGGTTCCGGGTGTCGGCGTGTTGCCGTCGGTGACCGTGTACGTGAAGCTGTCGGTGCCGACAAAATTCGGCGCCGGCACGTAGGTGAACGCGCCACCCGCGTCGATCGAGAAATCACCGCCGTTGGCGCTGGTGCCGGATGCCGGCACCACACTGGGTGCGGACGGTCCATCCGTATCGGTCGGGATCGATTTGGCCAGCGCGCTCTGTGCATCGCTGATCGAGACGAGACCGGGGATCGTTGCTCCGGCGACCTGCAACTGCGTGTTGCCGGCGGTCGAGTAGCTGATCGGATTGTTGGTCAGGACGGGCGGCACGTTGGCATGCGTGATCGCGATCACGAACGACTGCGTGGCCGAGACGTTGACGCCGCCATTGGCGGTGCCGCCATCGTCCAGTGCATGCAGCACGATCGTTGCCGTCGTCGTCCCGGCAGGAACGATCGCCGGCGTATAGGTCAGCACGCCGGTCGCCGACACGCTCGGGCCCGCCGCGAACGCGGTCGGTGCCGAATTGCTGTCGATCACGAAGCTGATGCTCTGCCCGCTTTCATTCGCGGGGCCGGTCGAGATCGCAGTGGCCCAGGGGTTGACCGTGACCGCGCCGGCATTGTCGAGCACGGCCTGATCGGCACCCTTGACGAAGCCCGGAATGTCGTTGATCGCGGTGACGTTGATGACGAAGGTCTGCACCGGCGATGTGTCGATGCCGCCGTTCGCCGTGCCGCCATTGTCAGACAGGGTCAGCGAGATCGTCGCCGTGCCGTCCGCGTTCGCCGCGAGGGTATAGGACAGGGTGCCTGTTGCCGATACGGTCGGCGTGGCGGCGAACAACGCCGGGTTGGTATTCCCGGTGATGTTGAAAGTCAGTGATTGTCCCGACTCATCGGCCGGCCCGGACGAGATCGCGGTGGCCCAGCCGATGACCGATTGCGCCGCGGCGTCTTCGAACACGGTCTGGTCGGCACCCTTGACGAAGCTCGGCGCATCGTTGACCGAATTCGCGGTGATCGTTAGTGTCTGCGCGGCGCTCGTGTTGTTGTTGCTGCCGTTGTCGGTCAGAACGACATTGAAGGTCGCGCTGCCGGAGGCGTTTGCCGCCGTCGTGAAGGTCAGCGTGCCGGTCGGCGAAATCGCCGGAGCGGCGCTGAAGCCGAGGCTGCCACCAGTTGGCGTCACCGTGAAATTGAGTGTCTGCGCACCACCGTCGTTGTCGTTGATCGCGGTCGCCCAGGCGGCGATGGTCTGCGCACCGGCATCCTCGTCCACGCTGACCGCCGGGCCGGCGGTGAAGCTTGGAATCGTGTTGACGCCGACCACGCTGACGGTGGAAATCGCGATGTTGCTGTTGACCGCTCCGTCATTGGCGACGAAGTTGATTACGCGCGCGGTCTCGTTCGGTGCAGTCGAGGTATTGAGGTAGGTGACGCTGCGCAGCACGGCCTGGTAATTGGCGAGCGTGTCGCTGCCAGTCAGGCTGAGTATTCCGCCGGCATACGCAGCGGTGATCGCGGTGCCACCGGTGGTCGCGGCCAGGGTCTCGAGCGCGCCATCGAGCGGGTTGCTGATCGTCACCGTCGCACTGGCCAGGTTGGCGTTGTCGACATCGCTGATCGTGAGGCCCGTCGGGTTGACGATCGCGAGGGCCGGATCGCCTTCCGTGTAGGTCGCGGCGAAGTCGGTGCCGGCTGCCGGGCCATTGAGGTCGAGCGCCGGCGCGTCGTTGACTGCGCTGACCGTGATCACGAACGTCTGCGCGGGCGAGGTGTCGATGCCGCCACCCGCGGTGCCGCCGTTGTCGCTCAGGGTCAGGCTGATGGTCGCCGTGCCGCTTGCGTTGGCAGCTGGCGTATAGGTCAGCACGCCACTTGACGAGATTGCCGGAGCGGCGCTGAACAAGGCGGCGTTGGTGTTGCCGGTGACGTTGAACGTCAGGGTCTGTGCCGACTCGTTGGCAGGGCCCGCCGAAATCGCAGTCGCCCACGGATTGACGGTCTGCGCGCCGGCATCCTCGGGCACGGTCTGGTCGGCGCCCTTGATGAAGCTCGGCGCGTCATTGACGGCGGCGACATTGATGACGAAAGTCTGCGCCGCGCTCGTATCGACGCCACTGTTCGCGGTGCCACCGTTGTCCGACAGGGTCAGCGTGATCGTGGCACTGCCGTTGGCGTTCGCCGCGGGCGTGTAACTCAGCGCACCGCTTGACGAGATCGCCGGGGCGACACTGAACAAGGCGGCATTCGTGTTGCCGGTGACGTTGAACGTCAGGGTCTGCGCCGATTCGTCGGCAGGTCCCGCCGAGATCGCGGTTGCCCAGACCGCGACGTTCTGCGCGCCGGCATCCTCGGCCACGTTCTGGTCCGGGCCTTTGGTGAAGCCTGGTGCGTCGTTGACCGAGGTCACCGTGATATCGAAGGATTGCGCAGGCGAGGTGTCGACGCCGCCGTTCGCGGTGCCGCCATCGTCGACCGCAACCAGCGTGATCGTCGCCGTGCCGTTCGCATTTGCGGCAGGCGTGTAGGTCAGGACGCCACTCGAGGACACCGCCGGCGGAGCACTGAACAAGGCCGCATTGGTATTGCCGGTGATGTTGAAACTGACGACCTGGCTCGATTCGTTCGGAGGACCGGCCGAGATCGCGGTCGCCCACGGATTGACCGTCTGTGCACCAGCGTCTTCGAGCACGGTCTGGTTCGGGCCCGCCGTGAAGCTCGGCGCATCGTTGATGCCGGTGACCGTGATCGTGAACGTCTGCGCCGCCGAGGTATCGATGCCACCGTTGGCCGTACCACCATTGTCGCTGAGGCTCAGCGTGACGATGGCGCTGCCATTCGCTGTCGCAGCCGCCGTGTAGGTCAGCACGCCAGTCGGCGATACCGCCGGCTGCGCGCTGAACAAGGCGTTGTTGTTGTTGCTGACCGTGAAGCTGAGAGTCTGTGTCGCCTCGTCGGGCGGGCCGGCGGAAATGCCGGTGGCCCATGGATCGATGGTCTGCGCGGAGGCGCCTTCAGTGACAGACTGATCCGGCCCCTTCGTGAAGGCGGGGACGTCATTGACGCTGCCCACCGTGATCGTGAAGACCTGCGAGGCCGACGTGTCGACGCCGCCGTCGGCGGTACCGCCATTGTCATGCAGGCTGACCGTCACGTTCGCCGTGCCGTTCGCATTCGCAGCCGGCGTGTAGGTCAACACGCCGGTGGGCGAAACCGCCGGTTGCGCACTGAACAACGCGTTGTTGTCGTTGCTGACAATGAAATCGAGTGCCTGGCCGGATTCGTTGGCTGGGCCGGGTGAAAGATTGCTGGCCCATGCCGCAACGGATTGCGTGCCTGCATCCTCGAGCACGGACTGGTTTGCACCGGCGGTGAAGACCGGCACGTCGTTGACCGGCGTGATCGTCAGCGAGATCGTTGCCGGCGCCGACGTGGCCTGGCCGTCGTCGACCGTGAAAGTGAAGCTGTCGCTGCCATTGGCATCGGCATTCGGCGTGTACTGCACGGTTGCCGATTGCGGTCCGCCCGGCACGATCGCGCCGAGGCTGCCATTGGCCGGCGGGTTGACGATCGCGAACGTGAGCGTGTCGTTCTCGTTGTCGGTGCCGGTCAGGTTCAGCGCGATGGCCTCATCTTCGAGCAGGGTCGCGCTGCCAGCCACCGCGATCGGCGCGTTGTTCTGCAGGTTGCTCACGTCGATGCGCATGAACACGCGGTTGTTCTCGATCGCGGCAAAGAATGCACGCAGGTCGATCGCGCTCTCGCCACTGGTCGAGTCGCCGGCCGGATCGGTCGCGAGCGGCGAGACCCCGTTCCAGTCACCGACCTGGCCATCGACGACGAAGTTGGCGGCAAGCGCGATACCGCTGGTCAGGAAGACCAGCGCCACCACGCGCCACAGGCCGCGGCGACGCGCCACGCGCGCGCCGACTATCGCGATCAGGATGGCCATCAGGATCAGGGCCGGAATGCCGAGCACGGGAATCGGTATGGCGGGCAAGCCAAGGGTAATCGGCGGGCCACCGACCGAACCATCGGTGCTCAGCAGGCTGTCCTCACCGGTCGCGCTGTTCGCCACCACCGAAAAATGCAGGGACGGCGAACCGCCGCCGATCAGGAATTGGCCAAGGCTGTCGGAAAGTTCGATGACATCGCCACCCGCGGTGCCGTTGTCCGTGCCGACGGGATAGTTGCCGCCGATGACGCCGTCGGCGACAAACGCGCCGCCCGCGCAACGTGCACGCGTGACCTGCAGCACCTGCGGTGCGAGCCCGCTGCTGGCGGTGACCTGGAGTCGGACCTCGGAACCGGCAACCGGGCCTTCGTTGCAGCCCGTGCTCGGCCGCGCATCCGAATCGACGTAGACGGAATAGTTGTAGGTCTGCGCCGAGGCCACGGTCGGCATGGCCGACAGGCACAGCGCAGCCAGGAAAAGCGCAAAAGAGCCTTTCGACTTCGATTCCATCATTGTCCCCTGGGTGAATCCAATACGAGCACGACAGCAGGATCCCCGAAAGTCGGGCTATGCGGCATGAACGTGAACGCCGGATATTACGCCGTTTGACGGATATTGCGAACTGGCACGCGAGGTAAAAATGGACGACGCTGCAAAAAACGTCCATTCCGGGCCGGACCTTGTCGTCTCACCGGTCCAGGTGCGCAGCAGTGTCGGGCGGATCCGGCTAGTCCGCGTCGGTTTCCGGCGCAATCGTCCTGGCGGCGCCGGACGAATTGCGCACGGTGCCGATCGCGATCACGCGGCCGTCGTCGAGGGTCAGGCTGCCCTCGCGCAGCTCTTCGGTATCGGCATCCACCGTTACAAAGCGGCCGACGAGCAGGCCCTGGGCCCGCTCGCCCGTGATGCGATAGGCGAATTCCTCGCTGCCCGGTGCTTCGCCGGTCGCGCTGAAATCGAGGTGGATTTCGCTTATCGCACCGACCGCATCAACGACGCCCGGATCGGCGCGGATCGCAGCGCCTGCCTGATCGTTGAACAGGCCGATGCCATACCAGACGAAGCCGCCGGCAGCGCCGACAACCAGCAACACGAACAGGGCGACGACGCCACCGATGATCCATGACGTCGCGGACCGGCGGCGCGGAACATCACGATGCTGCAGGGATTCGCTCATCACAGGCACCGTCACGGAAGAAATCGCCGCAGGATAGTCGAGAACGCAGGTCAGGCGCCAAACCGCGGATCGGGCCAGCCATCGATACTCCTGCGCCCGCGCGGCGCAAGATGCCCATCGGCGTCAGCAAGACTGGTTCGCCGGTCGAGGGCAGTTCACCGCCGGCTGGCGATACGCCCGGGCCGCTGTGCCGTGCCACGGAGGTCCAGCGCTGCCCTAGCCTGTGCGCTGCGAGAGCGCGGGCCGGTGTTGCAGCTGATCGATCAGGTCGACCAGGGCGACCGGGCGACTGAACAGGAAGCCCTGATAGTTGAAGCAACCGAGGGCCTGCAAGCACGCGCGTTCCGCCTCGGTTTCGACACCTTCCGCAATCAGGTCGATCCCCAGGGCGTGGCCCAGCGCGACGATGGTTTCGACGATGGCGCGGTTGCCGGCATCCGAATCGATGTTGCGGACGAAGGTCTGGTCGATCTTGATCGACTCGACCGGCAGCCGGCTCAGGTACGAGAGAGACGAGTAGCCCGTGCCGAAATCGTCCACGGCCACTTCGATGCCCCTGGTCTGCAGTAGCGCAATGCGCGCTGCGGCGGCCTCGTTGTTGCGGACCAGCGTGGTTTCGGTCAGCTCGATCGCAAGCAGGCGCGCATCGATGCCCGCGTCATCGATTTCGCCCAGCAGGGAGTCGATGAAAGAGGCATGGTTGAACTGTATCGCGCTGACATTGATCGACACCCGTCGAAACGTCGGTGGAAGCGCGATCGCCTGCAGGCGCTTGATGTCCGCGCAGGCGCGGCGGATCACCCATCCTCCGAGTTCGAGCATCAGCCCGGTCTCCTCGGCTATCGGCACGAAGGTGGCAGGCGAGAGTCGATCGCGGCACGGATTGTCCCAGCGGATGAGCGCCTCGGCGCCGATGCATTCGCCGGCGAGATTGTGCTGGGTCTGATAGTGGAGGTCGAACTGGCGCGGGTCCTTGAGGGCGAGCTGGAGTTCCTTCTCGATCTCGCGTCGTCGCTCCAGTCCGGCGGAAAGCTGTCGATCGTAGTAGACCGAACTGTTGAGGCCGTTGAGCTTGGCCTGATACATCGCGGTGTCGGCGCGACGCAGGATCTGGTCCGCGCTGCAGTCGCCATCGGGGAACACCTCGATTCCGGTCGAAGGCGTCACGTGCAGCAAGTGGTCGCCGGCGGCAAGCGCATTCGAGAACCCGGCACGAATCTTCGTCATCAGCTCATCGACGCGGACCCGCGTCTGCTCGGCGGACCGGTCGCCGCTGGCGAGCAGAATCACGAATTCGTCACCGCTGAGCCGGCAGACGATTCCTGCGTCAGCGACGATCCGGCCGAGGTTCGCAGCGACCGCCACGAGCAACTGATCGCCGACCGCGTGCCCGAGCGTATCGTTGACGACCTTGAACCGGTCGAGATCGAGAAACAGGAGGGCGCCGTGGGTGCCCCCACTGATCGCCCTGGCGAGCTCCGCGTCGAGGCGCTGCATCAGGTAGCGCCTGTTTGGCAGGCGGGTCAGGTCGTCGTGCAGCAACTGGAACAGGATGGTCTGCTCGGCGTGTTCGCGCGCTGCAACAGCTTGCAGCAGGTTTTCATGCTCGATCGACGCCTGGCAACTCAGGCCGAGACGGATGATCAGGGGTTTCAGCAGCTCGATGATCGGCGCATCGAGGCCGGTGCCGAGGCGCTGCAGGGTTACTGTGCCGAAGCCGCCGAGGTCGAACGCATAGAACAGCAGGTCGATCCCCGCTTCCTGCGATTGCCAATGAACGCACTCGACCGCGCTCGCGGCGATGCGTTCGAAACGCGGCGGCGGCGGTGCCGGCGAGTTGCGTGGAACACTGAGGAAATGCCCCAGGCTGCCCGTATCTGGCCCGCCGTGCAGGACCGGTTCGCCTTCGGCACCTTGCAGGAAATGGAAATGCACGGCGGCGAGCCCGAGCCTGCGCAGGCATACGCGCGAGAATGCCGCCAACATCGGTTGCAGGCGCAGGGCCATGCCGATCGACATGCCCAACTCATGCTGGATGGAGACGTACTTGAGCGTGTTGGCCATCGCCGTGGAACTCAGTACAGCGAAACGAGGGTGGACTTGTTCATGAGCTCGATGAGTCCGCGTCTGGAACTCGCGATTTCGCCGAGCGTCAGTGCGCCGATCATGCATTGCGCATCGGGCAGGGCGCTTCCGATCGCGTTGAGTTCATCGGCAAACGCGTCGTCGAGGAACAGCACGCGACTGATGCAATCGAAGACGAGCGCAAGCGGGGCGTCGGCGGGCTCGCCGGCGAGACGGAGCGCCCGCTGCGAACAGGCACTGGTTGCCGCTTCGGCAGCCGCAGCGATCAAGCCTGCCGCTTCGCCCTTGAGCAGGTAGACCGCGGCATTTTCCGGGACCTCGCCGACACAGACCAACGCATCGCCGACCGCCTTGATCGGATCGCGGACGAGGAACTCCCCGTCGACGCTCTCGATTCCGAGCGGGAATGTCTTGGCGATCGAAAAGAAATCCGTGTTCGAGAAGCTCGCCTCGGTGTGCGCTTCGACCTCGCTGCGGTAGGTGTCGTATGCCGAACAATAGTTGAGTTCGCGAAGGACGTTGCCTTGTGATTTCGTGACGAGGAAGGGACCAGCCAGCACCTGCCAGCCATGCGATATGCCGCGATCGACGAACCACGGCATGGCCACGAGAACCGCGCTGTCGTCGAGCACGCCGGCATTCGTGATCAGGCAGGGACGTTGCACGAGATCCAGGTGGCCGGCGCCGCCGCCGGTGACCGGGACGCGCACGCCGGTGACGCCGTACAGGCATTCGACCAGGGCTTCGAGGTTCGCCGACAGCCCATCGACCAGGGCAATCAGCGAGCGGGCGTTTTCGAGCAGTGGCGCGAGCCGCTGCAGTTGCGGTTCAATCCCGCTGCGTTCGCCGAGCCGCGAGACCACCGCAATCTCCAGCTTCACGGCGAAGCCGACGATCACGGTGCCGTGCCGATGGAGCCTCCCCGCATGGATGATGCGCGGAAAGATGCCGCCGAAAACCGGCAGGTCGAGCGATTGCAAAAAGACCGAGAGCGCATCCTGCGGCCAATCATCTTCACCACAGGCGAGGATCATCGCGCTTTGCATGCCGTTGGCACGCAGCGTATCGAAGGCCGCGCGCAGGTCGTCCACCCGGTTCCCTTCGAGAAACAGCGCGAGCTGGCAACGCTTCATTCCCCACCTCTCTTGCAACGATCCCGGCGTTGCCAACGCTGTCGAGGCATTCGGGTCATCGACGACAGCCGCCCCATCCGGCACTCCCGCGCAACCGGGATGATCCGCTTTTTTAGGCAACAGGAACGCTAACAGATTCCTCGCTCGCAGGGTGGCGCGGATTTCGCTTCCGCAAGGCGTTGCGGAAGGTGCCGGTGCCAGACGCCCTGATCGACAGGTCCGCGCCGCGTGCCCGCAATCGATGCACGCGGTTGGTCAGCCTCCCTGCATCATCGGGACGCGCTCCAGGAGCGAGGTCACCCTTGCCCGTTCTTCTGCAGGCCGAGCTTGACGATCCGATACACCGGCAGGCTGCAGACCAGCAGTCCGAGCGCGATCAGGCCCTTCCCGGGATCACTCCACAACGACGCGCCGAGGAAGACCAGTGAGCCGACCAGCGCCAGGCCAGGCACGAGCGGGTAGGCTGGAACCCGGAACGGTCGTGGCGCATCGGGCGATCGCCAGCGTTGCACGAACAGCGCAATGAAGACGAGCGCATAGTTGGCGACGAAGAAGAACGCGAGCAGGGCCATGACCGTTTCGAAGGTCCCGGCAACGATCACCAGGGTCATCGCGGTCAGTGCGACCAGGCCCGGCATCGGTGTGCCGCCGGCATTGACCTTGCCCATGAGCGCAGGCATCAGCCGGTCGCGGCTCATCGCGTACGGAATTCGCGAGCCTGCCAGCAACAGCGCATTCACCGAGGCGAACAGCGACACGATCATCAGCACGCGCAGGACCGTGTCGCCGACCGGGCCGAACAATCGACTCGCCGCAGTCGCCGCGACGAACGGATCACCGGCCATGGCTTCGATCCCGACCACATGCAGGAACGCCAGGTTGAGCGTGAGATAGATCAGCAGGACGAGGATCACGCCGCCGATCATCGAGCGCGGGATCTCGCGGCCGGCATTCTCGATCTCCTCGCCGAAGTAGATCGGAGCGGTCCAGCCATCGTAGGTATAGATCGCCGACTGCAGCGCAACCACGATCGCGGCAACCAGCAACAGGCCACCGGGCAGCTCGCGCGCGGTTGCCGCGGCGCCTTGTGGCGGCTCGGGAACGATCACGACGAAGGCCGCGATCGCCAGGCCAAGCAGGGCGACGCCCTTGATCGAACTGGTGACGAGTTGCACGACATTGCCGATGCGGATTCCGCGCCACTGGATCAGCGCGAACATCATCACCACAGTCCAGGCGATCGACGTTTCATGACCTTTCAGGACCGGGACCAGCGGCCCGATGTATTCACCGATCACGATCGAGACGGCCGCGATGCTGCCGGCATAGCCGAGCAAGTCGGTCCATCCCGAAACGAAACCGGCGAACGGTCCGAGTGCGTCGTGCACCATTGGATAGAGGCCGCCCGAGCGGGGTCGTATCGTGGCCAGCTCCGAGACGCTCAGCGCGCCGAGCAGGGCGTAGCAGGCTCCAAGGACCCATACCAGCAGGAACCACGGCACCGAAGGAACGCTTGCGGCCACCTCACCGGGCGTGCGCAGGATACCCATTCCTATCGTCGTGCCGACCATCACGGCCAGGCCGAAGGCGAGTCCCAGCACACGCAACAACTTGCCGGCTGTCGACGCCGGTACCTCTGCTGCCGCAGATGACATGGTTGGATCTCCCCTGTTGGCGTGACCGGTGACTCAGGTCTTGCTGCGTTTCCGCCTGTTGATCCCGATCCGCGGAGCAGACTATCGCGTATCGGGAGCCGCTAGCCATGCCGACCAGCCATGGCTAGCGGCATTCGCCGGGTGCGGCGGCGCGTTCGCGACCGCAAATCGCCCCTGCCCGGCCCGGCCGAGCGGGTACTGATCGGCCGGTCGCAGCAAATATGTCCCGCGTTTGTCACAATGCGCGCCGTGACTGCCTGTCAACAGGCGTACCCAATCCTGCTCCGGTGTTGAAATCGCCTTGAACGATCCTCGCAGAAATCTTTCCCCGACCAGTGCCGGCAACCTGTGGGGCGCGGCACGCGCCATGGCCTCGGCAACGCTCGACGGCATCATCCGCATGTCGGCGACGCGGACGAACTACTGGCTGGAATTCCTGTTCACCGGTTGCCTGGCAACGACCCTGCTGGCGACCGGAGTGGGTCGGCACAACGGGTCCTGGCTTGCCGCGTTCCTGACAGTGCTGGCCGGACTGTTCGTCTTCAGCTTCATCGAATACCTGTTCCATCGCTGGATCTTCCACGGACCGGAGTCGATGTACCGGCGCGGCCACGACGCTCATCATCGAGATCCCCGCGGCTACGATGCCCTGCCGTTCTTCCTGCCTTCGGCCATCCTGCTCGGCTTGACCCTGTTGTTCGCGCTGGTGATGCCGGGCAGCCACGCCTGCCTGCTGGGCGGCGCCATCGCGTTTGGCTACGTCGGCTACGGCCTCAGCCACTTCGTGATCCACGCGACGCGCTTCCGCCAGCCGTGGTTGCGGCATTGGGCAGCGCGCCACCACATCCATCATCACCATCCCGATGGAAACTTCGGCGTCACCACGCCGCTGTGGGATCACCTGCTCGGCACGCGCTACGAAGGCCGCAAGACGCCTCGCGAATAGGGTTGTCCAGCCCTACAGGAGCCTGGGGGCTTGTGCGGAACCCGACGCGCCGCGCGCGGCTCGTATAGCATGTCGATGTCATGCCTAGTCCTGCGAATCTGTTTGCCCTGATCGTGTTCAGCGTGACCGGCTTCGCCGTGTTCAACTGGGCGCGCAAGCAGGCTGCGTGGCGGGCCGCCGGAATCGGCGTCGCGCTGATGGTCTACCCGTATTTCGTCGATCGCACCTGGTTGCTGTATGCGATCGGATTGGCCCTGTGCGCCGCGCTCTACTGGTTCCGCGACTAGTCGCCCGCGTCGCAGGGCCGGTTCGAGCGAGCGGGATGCGGAATCCGTCGCGATCCGATCGAACCTCGCCTGCAACATGAACACCCGCCATGCACGCGCAGCGCAATTCAGCGCAGATTGCGTCTCGGCCTCTCACTGTCTCGCCGTACATCCAGTCCAACGGGAGACATGCATCATGCGTCATGCACGCTTCGCCATCGCACTCGGCATCCTGATCGCGGTTCCAGCATTTGCCGATACCGCACCGACCACGCCACCAAGCAATACCACGATTGCGCCCTCTACTGCGTTGACCCAGCAAGCGGTCGAAAGCCGCATCGCGAACGCTGGCTTCCAGGAAGTTCGTAGCCTGACCTTCAAGCACGGCATCTGGCAGGCCGACGCACGTGGCGGCGAGAAGGAATGGGTGGGGATATACGTCCATCCCCTGAGCGGAAAGATCTTCCAGGAAGGAGCGCCGTCTCCGCTCAACAAGCAGGAGATCGAAGCCAAGATCACCGCCGCCGGCTACCAGAACGTCGAAAATGTCGATTTCAAGGACGGCCTGTGGATGGCCGAAGCGGAGAACGGATCCGGCAAAGCGGTCAAGCTGATGGTCGACCCGGATGATGGTTCAGTCATCGGTGAAGCACTCGACTGATCAGGGCGGTCTCTGCACCACGACTCCGTCGACGGACGACCATCGATCCGGCGCTACCAGGCCGGATCAATCGGCGGTCAGCGCAACTCGCGGCGGAGGACCTTGCCGACCGCGGATTTCGGAAGGCTGGCGCGGAACTCGATGACGCGCGGTTGCTTGTAGCCTGTCAGGTGCTGGCGGCAATGCGCGCGTAACGCCTCTTCGGTGAGGGTCGCGTCCGTGCGCACGACGACCAGGCGGACTGCTTCGCCGCACTTTTCGTCCGGGATGCCGATCGCTGCGGCTTCGAGCACGCCCGGATGCATCGCGACGACATCCTCGATCTCGTTCGGATACACGTTGAAGCCCGAGACGAGGATCATGTCCTTGCGGCGATCGAGGATGTAGTAGTAGCCCTGTTCGTCGACTCGTGCGATGTCGCCGGTGCGGAACCAGCCGCCGGCGAAGAACGCGCCGGCCGTTTCCTCGGGCTGGTTCCAGTAACCCGTCGTGATCTGCGGACCACGTGCGCAGAGCTCGCCGGCTTCGCCGACTGCCACGAGGCTGCCGGCTTCGTCGCGCAGGCTGATCTCGACTTCGGCGAGGGCAAGGCCGATCGAGCCGACGGGATTGGATCCCGCGGGACGGTTGTAGGTGATCGCGGCGCTGGTTTCCGACAAGCCATAACCTTCGATCACGGCCACGCCGGTCAGCGCCTTCCAGCGCTCGGCTGTGGACCGTCTCAGCGCCGTGCCGCCCTGCAGGCACAGCCTGAGACCGGAAAAATCCACCTTGGCAAAATCCGGATGGTTGAGCAGGGCGTCATAGAGCGTGTTCACGCCCGAGAAGAAGGCCGGCCGGGTCCTCGCAAACGTGGCGATCAGCAGCGGAATATCGCGTGGATTGGTGATCAGTACAGTATGGAAACCATGCGCCATGTTGAACAGGAGATTGCTGTACGCCGCGATGTGATAGACCGGCAGGCAGATCATCACGGTGTCGGTTTGCGGATCGAGCAGTCGGCCGAAACACAGTTCGGCCGATGCGACGTTTGCGATCGGCGCGCGATGCGGCAGTACGGCGCCCTTGGAGAGCCCCGTGGTGCCGCCGGTGTATTGCAACTGCGCCGTGTCGTCCGGACCCGCCACGGATTCGACGCGTGGCAAACGCGCGCCATCGGCGAGCGCATCCTTCCAGCGGACTGCGCCATCGATCCGGAATGGCGGAATCATTTTCCGAATGTACTTGAGCGTCATGTCGACGAGCAGCGATTTCGGCCACGACAGCATGTCGCCGACACGAGTCGTGACGACCTGCGAAACCGACGTGCCCGGCAGGGCTTCGGCAGCGACCGCGCCGAAGTTCTCGAGCACGATGAGCAGCTTCGCTCCCGAGTCGACCAGTTGGTGGTGCAGTTCGCGCGCCGTGTACATCGGATTGACGAGGACGGCGACCAGATCGGCGCGAAGCACACCGAGCAGGGCCACCGGGTACTGCAGAAGATTGGGCAGCATGATCGCGACGCGGTCGCCCGGCTGGAGGCCCGCCGCATGCCGAAGAAACGCGGCGAAATCCGCACTCAGGCGATTGATGTCGGCATAGCGGATGCTGCAATCGAGATTCGTGAAAGCGCGCCGGTCGGCATGGCGTTCGCAGGCCGCAATCAACATCTGCGGCACGGTCTGCCCCTCATCGAATGCACGGCAGGCGACGTTCTCGAAGGCGGCCTGGTTGAGCACCGAACTCACATTGCTTCCGAAAGGCTGGTTCAAACCGGACTCCTCGCCACGCAGGGATGCGTCTTCGTGATGCGGTTGCTCGCAATCGGATACGGATCATCGATGCCGCGCCCGCGGTTGTCCGTGCCGGCGAAGTGTAGCGACGCCTGGGCGCGGGTGCTTGCCGGGCTGCGCGCGCCTGCCTGGACGCGTCGTAGCTGATCCATCGTGCCGGGCAGGCGCCGAACCTCTTGCGCAAAAAAAAGAAGCCGCCAGATCCTGGCGGCTTCCTTGCCAATCCGGCGATCGCGACGCATTGCCGCGATGCCTGTGTGCGATGCGGCGTCGGTCAGTTCGGCAGCTCGAACCCATCGACGAATATGACGTCCGGCAGCGGCACTGCATTGCACGACTGCACGACCAGGTCGTCGATGTACCAGCCGTGCGGGACACGTCCTGCAGAACTGTCGGTGCCGAGGCGGAAGCGGAAACGGACGGTCTGGCCCGCCAGCGTGGTCAGGTCGACCACCGAACGCAGGTAGGCTTGCGGATCGCCACACCACGCATTCAGCCCGGACAACGGATTCTGGAACGTCGTCGCGATCGGGCCGTTGTACGGATCGGTCAGCATCGCTGCGGCGCCGACCTGGGTGAAGGTCGTGCCGCCATCGGTCGACACCTCGAGGATGCCACCGTCGTAGCAGCTCGCGCCGTTCGATTCGATCGTCTGGTCACTCCAGAAGATCAGCGACAATGGACTCTGGCCAACCGGCAACGCGACTGCAGGCGATACCAGGCGCTGATCCGAAAGCGAGAGGACGTCCTGGGCCAGGTACGACTTCGTGCCGCCGTGCGGACGTGCCGCCGAGATCGCCCAGTTGCTGGGGCCCGAGCTGCCGGAGCCGAGCGTCCAGGCCGAGTTGTCGCCCTCGAAATCCGTCGAGTAGAGCGCGGTGCTGGTCGATCCGATCGGGCAGTCGCCGGGCAGCGGCACGGTCGTGAACGAGAAGGCGCTGGCGTCGGGACCGGTTCCGCAGATGTTGTTCGAACGCACGCGCCAGTAGAGCGTGGCGTTGGACGGCAAGTCGGAAGTCGGCACGTGGCTGGTGCCGGTCACCGTGGCGGTATAGGTCAGCGGTGGTGCGAAGCCCGGCTCGTTGTCCACTTCGAGGATGTACTGGGCGCCCTGGCTCGATGCCGACCATGTGAAGGTCGGACGCACCGGCACGATGGTCGCATTGTTCGCCGGGCTCGAAAGTGCCGGGGCCGGCGGTGCGGCTGTCGCGATGCTGAGTCCGAGCGCCGTGCTCTGCACGATCGCGCCCGGGGTCGAGGTGCCCGTGATGTCGATGACCGAACTTCCGGCGGCGACGCCGGCGGTCGTGACCGTCACCGTGCTCGATCCCGCGGGGGCTACCGGATTGGTGCCGAAGCTCACGCTCGATCCGACCGGGTTTCCGCTCGCGGCGAGCGTGACCAGTTCCGAGAAGCCCTGGAACTGGCCCACATTGATCAGGTAGTTGGCGTTGTCCGGTGCACACACCGATACATTGCCCGCGACCGGAACCAGCAGGTAGTTGGTGCCGACCAGGGTGCGATCGGTAAAGACGTCCGGCGTGCCGCCGCGGTCATCGGACCAGAGGTAGTGCGCACGACCGTCCTCGTCCTGCAGTTGCTGGTCATAGTCGCCGTGGTAGCACGTCGCGAGCGAGGTATCGAGCACGACGGGGCTCGATGTATCGGTCAGGCGCACGCTGGGTTGTGTCCAGGTCGCGCCATTGTCGAACGACGTACGCGAGTAGTAGTCGTAGCTCAGGTTGTTCGGGTCGAGCTGACGACTGTAGTAGCCCACGGTGACCTGGCCGGCCGCTCCCACCGAAACAGTCGGTTGGTACTGGTCGCGCGTCGTGCCGTCGTCGTTGATGCGGACTTCGGCGCTCCAGGTGCTCGTGCCGGGGTTGTAGCGCCGGTAAAAGACGTCGATGACATCGCCCGTGCCGAAGCCATCCGGATCGTAGGCATATACCGTGTGCAGGTAGCCGTTGCGAAACACGATCTGCGGCGAGGGCAGCAGGCGGATGTTGCCCTTGATGGCCGGGCGCGAGCACGAGGTTGTCGCCGCGGCGTCGCGCGGGTTGATCTGGTTCGTCATCGCCGGGGTGAGCGTCGTGTAGCTGACGCCGCCATCGGTCGAACGAAGGATTGGCACCTCGATGTTTCCGTTCGGATAGCCGGTCGGTGGCATCCACTTGAGCCAGGTGACGTAGACGTCGCCGTTCGGCGCGATCGTCGGCCATGCGCCCTGGTTGCTTTCGCCGGCCGGGCTGATCGCCAACTGGGTGGACCAGGTCGCCCCGGCGTTGGTCGAATAGATGCTGTGGATGCGGCTGCCGGTGCCGAAGTCGGTCCAGACGATGTAGATGCGGCCGTAGAACGGGCTGGTCGGCTCGTTGTCGATCGCCATGATTTCCTTGTCGTCGTTGCCGCTCGCGAGTTGGCTGACGAAGACAAAGGTCTGGCAGTCATCGTCGGACCGGAAAAGGCCGAGGCCGCCGCTGCGCAAGGCAGCGTAGTAGAACTTGCCATCCTGACGACGCCAGACCAGGCTCGGATCGCCCGAATCGCTCGAACTCAGCGCCCCACGATCAACCCAGGTGAGGCCGCCGTCGGTCGATCGCGAGAAGCCCGAGAATCCCTGCGCCTGGGTCACGCCGTGGAACGAGTCGTTGTATGCCGCGCACAACGTGCCCGTGACCGGATTGCGCTCGATCGAAGTTTCACTCTGCGTGCGCGTGGCGCCGGTATCACCGGTCGGATTGCTGACATTGACGTCGGTACCTGGCTCCAGATAGGGCAGCGCCAATCCGTAGGGCTGCTCAGACTCGACCTGGCCGATGAAATCGGCTTGCCGACCGCAGGCCTTGGCCAGGAAGAAAAGCAGGCCGTCCATCATGCGCGCCTTGCCTGGATCATCCAGCAACGCGCAGGATTCCGCGGTCACATACGGTGCGGCGTTCGCTGCCGCTTTTGCAGCGGCCGCATCGACATCCGCCGCCGCGGCGGCTGCGCCTCCGCTCAGCGCAAACCCAAGCAACGCGCCAAGCACTCCTCCCACATGCACCCGTCCGAACGGATATCGGCTCACGATTCGTACTCCCCTGATGGCCCCAAAGCGACAAGCAACGCTGCCAACAGTAGCCCAGCATGGGCCCTGTTGCCTAGTTCCACAGATGGAGTGGATCCACCCTGCGACGTATCAGCGGGGGAGTGGCATCGGGAACGGTCGTTTCCGCCGCTTCGCCGGCACATCCGCCGTGCAATCAGTCCCGCCCCTCGCAATCGACCGCGGGCAATGCCTGGCCCGAGAATGCCTGACGCAGGATTTCCTTTTCGAGGCGGGTGTAGATGTTGGCGTGAACGAGCTCGGGGTGCGGCGCGTAGCTCCAGTGCAGGTCCGGCACGGGGTTTCGGCACAGGGCGTCGGCAAGATGGGCAGTGGACGCACCGCTGTCGCCGGCCGAAGCGAGCAGCAAACGCGCGCGGATGCCGGGCGATCCTTGCAGTCGCGTGCCCGCTTCGCGCCACCATTGCTCCGCGTTCCACCACAGGCTCGGGTCGAGCGCGATATACGTATCGAACAGGTCTGGCTGCAGGAACAGCGTCTCCACGACGAACAGCCCGGCCAGCGACTCGCCGATGATCGCCGTCTCGTCGCCGACCCGGTAGAACATGCGGATCCGCGGCATCAGCTCGTGTTCGATGAATCCGCGGAAGTTGGCTGACCCGCCAACCACGGGCGCGATTTCGCGGTCGCTCGCGACATCGGTCGGCCCGGTCAGGTCGCGTCGTCGTTCGGTGTTCTCGATGCCGACCAGCAGCATCGCCGGGATCTCGTCCTGCTCGATCAGCGCATCGAGCGTGGCCGCGAGATGCGGGAAATCCTCTTTCTCGCCGCCGTCGAGCATGTACAGGACAGGATAGAGGACCTCCGCCTTGCCGTCGTAGCCGGGCGGAACATGGACGTTGACCACGCGCGTCTCGGACAACAGGGTCGACGGAATGCGCAGGGTCAGGTGCGGCGGCACTGATTCATCGGCGACGGATGTCCCGCCGTGCAGCATGCAGCAAACCATCCATGATCCGGCAAGAATGCGACGAATGGAGGAATGCATCTGTTTTCTCCTGTGTCCGAGGGATCGCCTTCAGGATTCGAAACCGTGCGCGAAGATCAGGTCGGGCAACGCCGGCGTGGTGATGCCTGCGCCACTGTCCTCATAGCACCAGCCTTCGATGGTCGCCGGGAATCCGAGCGGAGCGGACGTCGACAAGGCCATCCAGCCATAGTTGATCAGGGTCGTTCCGTCATTGCGAAAACGCAGTCCGAGATAGCCCGATGTGCCTGCTTGCCACGCATGGGTGTTGCCGGTGAAGGCAGCGCGCGTGAACAGCGAATTTGCGTCGATCAGGGTACTCGCGCCCAGCACCGCGTAGATGTCGCCGCTGCTGGCAACGCCCGCGCCGCCCGTGCTTTCCGGTCCCCAGTAGAAGCGCAACTGCCCGCTCGGGTTCGTGCTCGCTGCAGCGTAGATGTCGATGTCGAATCCCGGTACCGTCGCCTCGGTGATTCCCGACACGCCACTGACCAGATTGACGTAGAGCCCCTCGGTAGTGGCCGGTACCGACAGCGCCGTGGTCGGACCACACACGATCGCCGCCTGCGCCGAACTGCCTGTGAGGCACAGGATCAGGGCAGTTGCGACACGCCGATGCGCGGCACCGTGGAATCTTCCTCGCATGCGTCTGCAACCTCGCCTCAGCCGTGTTGCTGTCGATCTTCCGCGAAGGCCTCCGACATATCCAGCCTCCAGCCTGACTGGTTGAAGGTAATGCAGATCAGGTGGCACAGCCGTGCGGCGTATCGGGCGCGGCGGTGCCGGCAATCAGGGCGTCATGGCTTTCGCGGCTTGCTTGCGTCCCGCAAGGTTCGTCACGTATTCGACGGTGTTGCCCTTGCCTGCGTCCTGGAAGGTGATGCGCGTGCCACTGGGATCGCGGCTGAGCGTAATCAGGCCGCCTTCGGAAAACATGCACCGGCCAGGATGAAGGCCATCATTGAACACTTCGATGCAGTCGCTGACTTCAAAGTCCTCGGCCTGGATCTTGACGACCTGGGTATCCCCATACGCGGTGATGCGCGCGCCGTTGCCGACAGTTTCGACCGTGACCTGGTTGTTCGGGCCGAAGCGCCCGGCAGAAAGCACCGCAGCAGCGACGAAGACGGTGGTAACAAGCATGGATGATCCCCCTTTGATCAATGGATGCCCCGCCAACCTTACCGCGATTTGCGCCTGTCATTTTGCTGCGATGCAGCAACAAGGCGGAGGCGAGGTGCCGGACGGGGTTGCCGATGCCTTGGGACGGAGGTCCAGTCCGATGCGCGCGCGCAGAAAAAGCGCGCGATCCCTCATTCGAATCGGCCGTCGAAGATCAGGTCGAAACGCGCCCGCACGATGCTGACGTAGTCATCGCCGCTGGAATTGTCCTCGAAGAACGTGCGACCGAAGATCAGCATGCAGCCATCGGCCGCGTCGTGGCCGATGGCATGCATCTGGTCGTAGTCGCCGGATTGGCCGATGCCTGCCGGGTCGGCAATCGTGTAGCTGTTCCAGCCGTTGTGGCCAAACGCCATGTCGAGGCCTCCATCCGCAAACGTGCGGAGCAGGGTGAACTGGGTGCGATGCCCGAACGGCGCGGAAAACGGAAACGAGATCGCGCCGACGATGATGCGGTGGTTGGGCAACAGTTCGAGCGCATCGCGTTGCTCGAAGAACGGATAGATGCTCGGCTGTCCGGAAAGGCTGTAAAGCCTAAGGCCGAAGTTCGGAACGATCTGGCCATGCGTATCGAGTCGCGTGATCAGGATGCAGCAACTGATGAAGCTGTTGCTTCCCTTGCCCGAGACCACGAGAGATCCGTCGACGTCGAGCGCCAGTGCGTTGGCGATCGTGCCGTTGAAATCCGGTGGCGGTTCCATGTCGACGAAGCCATCGTCGTTCCAGTCGGGATCCGGCGAGCCGTCCACGCGCAACTGGGCAACGACAAGGTTGGGGCCATGCGTGTTGCCGCGCGAGCCACCGACCAGGATGCGCCCGTCCGGACGCACCACGAGCGCGTTGACGTCATGCCACGCGTTCGCGGGAAGGTTCATCACGACGCTGCCCGCAGTGCCGAAGGTCACGTCCGCCGCGCCGACACTGTCAAAGCGATACACCTTGCCCTGCTGTCCCTCGCGCCCGCCCAGCACGAACCGACCTGCCGAATCCCGCGCGAGATCGGCGGCGTCGAATCCATCCGCCGGCATCGGACCCTGGCCGAAAGTGGGCTCCGTCGTGCCGTTGGCGAGCACGTGACGCAGGCATCTGCTCGACCACAGGTAGGCGCCACTCGCGCCATCGCCGATCAGTCGAACATCGCGTTTCTGCCCGCAAGCCGGAAGCGTGATGCGACCTGTTCCGTCGCTGCCGAAGCTCGTGTCTGCGGCCCCGCTGCGCCAGGCGCGCCCGACCCAGACACTTCCGTCATCGAGCGGTGCGGCCCAGATGAAGCGTCCGTCGGCGAATACGTCGAGATCGCCGGTCGGCTGCGAAGAGTTGCCGGGCGTCTGTTGCGGTCGAAGAATGACGACCTGACCGTTCGTGCCGAATGCAGGATCGACGTCGCCCTCGAGGGCGCAGGCCTGCGACGCAGTGAAGCTCAGCAGGCAGAAGAGGATCGGTGGTATGCGCATTCGGAACTCCAGTGCGAATCGACGGATGACACGAACGCCGGATCGTGATCGATCAGGGCACGGATGCGTCCGGTAAACAGACAGGTTTCCCGCCCGTGGAAGCAACCGGGAGGCACAAGTCGCAGTATTCATGGACCCAGCCCGTAGGTACCGCAAGGGCGGCTGGCGGTTGCACGTGATCCGGGAGTGGCACTGCCGGATCGATGAGGAAGCGGAGCTTACCCGCCATTGGCGATCCTCCTGGGCTCAGGAGACATTCCGGAAAAGGGAATTCGCACGAGCCTGCATGCCCTTCGAAAGCCCCTCATCCGCCTTTGGCACCTTCTCCCGCGGGCGGGAGAAGGGAGTCAATAAAGGAGATATCGCTGCCGATGGGTTGATGGCGATGGCATGTGCGCAAGAGGTGCGCATTGACGGGTTCATGACGGTGCGGGTGGATGGCCTGCGCTTCGATAAGCCCCTCATCCGCCTTTGGCACCTTCTCCCGCCCGCGGGAGAAGGGAGTCAATAAAGGAGATATCGCTGCCGATGGGTTGATGGCGATGGCATGTGCGCAAGAGGTGCGCATTGACGGGCTCATGACGGTGCGGGTGGATGGGCCTGCGCTTCGATAAGCCCCTCATCCGCCGTTGGCACCTTCTCCCGCTGGCGGGAGAAGGGGGTTGATCGATGCGCGGTTCGGGCGTCGGGTTGCCCGATCACAACTCGAAGCGATAGCTGAACTTGACCAGCAGTTGCTCGTCGTCGCGCAACGAGAAGCTTTCGCGCAGCAGGTGGCCGGTATCTTCGGAGAACAGGTCCTGCTGGTAGCCGCCGCGGCCGTACACGACATACAGGTAGGACAGCGGCGCGACTTCGTAGCGGTAGCGGACCTGGAAGCCGAGATTGCGCACGCTGAAATCATCGACCGGCTCGTCGCTGGCGATCGCGTTGCCGCTGGCTCCGACGCGATAGGCCTGATCCAGGTCGGCGTCGAGTGCGATCGCCTGCAGCTTCACGCGCAGTTCCTGCCGGCTGTCGATGGTCCAGTCGAGGCCGGCATTGAGATCGAATTCGCGGCGGCCGAAGCTGCCGATCAGGTTGTCGCGTTGCCAGACCAGCCAGTCGGGCGAGCGGTCGCTGAAGAACCCGGCGTGGATGTTGAAGGCGTCGCTGATGAAGTAGGTCGCATCGTATTTCACGCTGTAGCCGGCATTGAACTTGCCGGACAGTCCGCCGCTGTAGGCCTGCAGCTCGACGTTGTGCGCCCAGTCGCCCTTGCGCGGGCGCTCGTACTGGTAGAACGCGTTGAAGTTCGCGGGTTTCTTCACGGAACCGTTGCC
>ENA-UOWO01001841-UOWO01001841.1-activated-sludge-metagenome-genome-assembly--contig:-NODE-1841-length-27291-cov-6.817080_pt1 | contig 27291 bp, 40 predicted proteins | sample MGYA00238148_ERZ761564 | MGnify/ENA primary metagenome ERZ761564 (study PRJEB28885, sample SAMN05720194) | activated sludge metagenome | isolation source: Anaerobic digester | place: USA...
TTGAACTACCCAAACCAAAAACAACAGAACTAATAACATTTATAAATAAATTTAAAAACAATGTTTGATTTACCAACAACAAGTACAGTAACAACAAAGAATCCAAGACGTTTAGTAGTATTTGCTCATACTAAAGCACGGAAAAACAGAAACAATAAGCAAGTTACCAAATAACTTAATTATTGATTTAGAGCAAGGAGCAGAGTTTGTGGAATGTGTTAAGTTAGATGTTATTGATATTGTTCGTAAGAATAAATCCAATCCTTTAATAATTATTCAAGAACTTGGTAAAAAGTTAGATAATTATTATAATGAACATGGTAAATATCCTTATGACTATTTAACAGTAGATACAACTTCTGCTTTAGAAGAATTTGCAAGAAAGTATGCTACTATTATGTATAAAGCAACTCCAATTGGTAAGAGTTTTGCTGGTACTGATGTAGTATCTGAATTACCATCAGGAGGTGGTTATGATTGGCTTAGAAAAGCATTTGATGAACTTCTCAAACCTATTGAGAATAGATGTAACAAATGTTTTATCTTAGTAAGTCATGTTAAGAATTCTTCTATCAATAAACAGGGTAAGGATTTACAGGCTAAGGATATTCAATTGACAGGTAAACTTAAATCAATTGTATGTGCAGAAGCAGATGCTATTGGTTATATTTACAGAAACCCCCAGAATGCTAATCAAACGATGTTGAGTTTTAAAACTCATGAGCAGGATCTTGCTACTGGTGCTAGACCAGATCATTTGGCTAATCAAGAGTTTGTAATTCTTGAATTAGAGAATCCTGATTATATTACCAAGAAAGAACCACGAAAGTTTAAAAACAATTGGAATCAAATCTTTTTAGATTAATGAAATTAGATAAAACTCAAATTAATGCTCTTGCAGGAAAAATAGCAAGAGAAATTAATATTATCAAACAACAGGAGTATGATAGTATCTTTCAACAAAAGAAACAAGAAATGCAATCTAAAGTAGATGCTGATCTAACTTTTGTAGAAGCACTACTTAGTAAATCTCCTGTCTATGTAGCATATCAAGTATATTCATTTCCTAACTGTACGTTTGGGAAAAGTGGAAAAGTATCAGATTATCAAGTACAAAATCACTTTGGTCTGATTAATAAAGCAATAACTCAAGAACAGATTAGAGAAGATTTAATTCTTGAGACAATTGAAGATTACCAAACATTAGATTCACTCATTCAAACAATTAAAAATAAGTATGTCACAAACTAACAATCCTTATGCTGGTACTAAAGTAGGTGCTGGTCAGTATCAAATTTACACAGGTCTTGAGAATTTTGTATTCTTGGGTGTTAATCCTAACAAACAACAATTGGAAGAATGGCAGGGTAGAGAAATTACCTATGATCCATCTTATGATATTGTACAAGATCAGAATGGTAATAATCAACGTCCACTACATATCTTCTTGAAAGGTGATACTGTTGGTGTACAACGATTTATTCTTAACATTGGTGATAAACAACCAGTAACACAATCTGGCAATTATCAAATCATCACATCTACTGGTAATATTCTTTGGGCTAAAGCAGCAGGAAGTCAAGAAGTTAAACCTGAATTTGCTAGTCACAAACCATTGGTTGTTGGTGAAGCAGCACTAATTACTTTTGTACAACGTCTTGTATCATTTGACCGTACTTCTGGTGAAGATTTTTATACTCAAATGCAACAACTTAAACAAGATGCTAGCACCGTATTTAGTGGTGATTATAGTGGCTTGAATAACCTTGCTAAGATGATGGATGGTACTTATGTTACTTTGCCAATGGTAGTAAAGGATAAGGATGAAGCAACTCAAGATGGGGGTATTGTAACTAAACAACGTATGTCTATTGGCGCTACTCAATATAATCTTGATAAGATTATGTTCTCTGGAAAAGTATCTGACTGGTCTAAAGGTCAATTTACTAAAAATGTTACAGCAGATAACAATCTTCTCAAAGGTATGTATACTGTAGATCTTGTACCATTTAACCGTGATACTGTTCTTAATAATGTTCCTAATAATCCATCCCCATCAGTAGGTTGGACGGTCTAATATGTATAAAGGCTGTTCAACTTATATAAACAAAGATGAACTGCTTGATATTATTAGTCAGGAGCAAGTATTTCTTAGATTTCTGAATATATATCCAGATCTAAATAAGAAATATAAATCTCCATTTAGAAATGATAGTGATCCGGGATGCCGATTTGTATGGTATTCCCGGATTACTTTATTTTGTAGACAATGCAACTTATAAAGGTAAGTTATATTGGAATATATTTGATGTTGTACAAGAAGTAAAGCATTGTAATTATAAACAAGCATTACAAGAAATAGCAAGTACAACTACTAAGCAGTTAGTGTCGTCTAGCAACAGGAATATTAGTAAACTTAAAACACAAATCCGATTTACACATAAAGAATTTAGTACCAATATATTTAATTTGGATAATGCTCAACTAAATAAAGAATTAATATTTTTAGTTGAAGATTATTGGGTTCAAGAGAAAGGAGAGTGGTTTAAGAATAAATATCATAATCCTCATAAGATAGATACTATTGCTTATTACTTTCCAGATACAGATCATGTAAAACTGTACTGGCCTAATCAAGAATTCAAATGGTATTCTAATTGTTCAAATAATGATATATTTGGTTATGATAAATTATTACATTATTCTACAATAACAGATCAATTAGTAATTACTAAAAGTCAAAAGGATAGAATCTACTTAGATTATCATTTAGGAATACCTAGTATTGCATTACAAAATGAAGGTAGTTATATTCCTGAAGATAAAGTAGAATATATTAATGACTTATTTACTAAAAAGATATTTTTATATGATAATGATGCAACAGGTATTATGGTATCTAATAAATTATCTGAAAAGTATAATTGGGAAAATAGAATAATGGAGTGTGAATATAAGGATGTTTATGAGTTTTATACAAATGACCAAATTGGTTGTAAAACATATATAAAAGAATTAATAAAATGAAAATTACTATAAGTAAAGATTTTAGGAATTTTAAAGAAGGAGCAGAATATAACTTAGAATTTTCTAAACACATTAATAGTATTTGTATTGTAGGAGATAATGGTTCTGGAAAATCTAGTCTGTTGGATGCTATTATTGGTAATTTTATTACTTCTAAAAAACAATACTCTGATACTATATTAAATGATAAAAAACTTAAATTAAAAGATTATATTACACTATCTGAACATGATTTTGAATTAGCCTTTGGATTTAATGCTCATTTAGAAGCAGGTTCTACATTAGATACTTCATTTGATGCAAGTGCTTATATTGAAAGTGGTGCTTTTTATGCGGACAGGAAAAGTCATGGAGAAGGTGAGATGATTTATTTAAGTAAATTTTTAAATAAAATTAAAGATCAAATAATTCCTGAAAAAACATTAATTTGTTTAGATGAATTTGACAAAGGTTTTTCTTTAAAAAATCAGGTTAAAGCGACCAACATAATAGATAGATTTATTTATGAGTTTAAATGTAAAGTATTATTTACTACTCATAATCCATTTTTAATTTATCAAGAAATGATTGTTTATAATATTGAAAAACAAGAATTTCAACTGTCATCTAAATATCTTAAAGAAACTACAGGATTTAAATTAGAAAAATGTGGAGTTTAAAATTAACAACAGAACAAAGATATAAATACTTTGAACCAATATTACCAGATCAAAAAGCAGATATAAAGTTGTTCATAGAATTATATATGAAATCTGATTTATTTATAATAGCCGCAAGAGGCAATAAGTCTGGAATGCTTGGTCAATGGCTTGAGTATATATTAGATACATACAAATCTTTCATGATTGAAAGAACATTAGATAACAATTATACAATTAAGTTTTATGAATGAAACTATTATAGATCTTGAGAATTATGGAGATGTTGAGGAAATGATTAGGGGTCAGAAATTTCCCGGATTTAAATTAATTTCTCATATATCTACCAATAATATAAAAACTGATTACAGGATTGTGTTACAAAGTCTTGAAACGGGTAAATATTATAAAGGAAATTACTGGCACGGTTATAATGACCACATTGATATGAAAAATACAACTCTCACCGAAGTTTTTCCACGACAAATTACATTCTATGAATAAAGAATTTGTATTAACAGACGATCAAAGAATTATACTATCTTCATACCAAGATAGTATAAAATATTCAACAAGGAGATTACAATCTTATTTATGGGATGTAGTTATTGAAGATCAAGATGATGTTAGATTTTTTAGTAAAATTTGGCATGAAACTATTAATTGTGAAGATTGTAGTTTTAATATTGAAAATAACATTCTTACAATTTTTGAAATAAATGACTAATGTAACAGAATTAGTATTAAGTCAGATTCATCCAGAATGGAAGACATTATTCTTTAATAGTACTGATACTAGATTAGTAGATTTATTGGATCAAACTATTTTAAACGTGATGAACACTGGTCATAAGTTATGTCCAGATAATCCGGGTAAAATACTTAAATGTTTGTCTATTAATCCAGAAGATATACGAGTCGTAATTTGCGGGCAAGATCTGTATCCTCAACCCGGAATAGCTACTGGATATAGTTTTGCCTGTGAAGATAAATTCCAACCATCTCTAAATATTATGGTTAGAGAATTAGAACAAGAATATCAGACTAATGATCTAGCATCAACTTTTGATGGAACTTTAAAACCTTGGGTAGATCAAGGGGTAGTATTGCTTAATGCTAGTTTAACTTGTGAGCAATGGAAACCTAATAGTCATTTTGCTATATGGCAACCATTTATAACAGAACTATTTAAAATATTCAACGAGTTTAAAATTATTAGAGAATCTAACGATTCTTTAATATTTGTATTCTTGGGAAAAACTGCTCAAAGTTATTCTCATTTAATTAATGATTCAATTCATTATAAATTAATGAGAAATCATCCAGCAGCAGAAACTCATGGAAATATTAAATTTGAAGGGTTTTATAAAGATGTAAACAAGTATTTACTAGAATCAAATCAAGAAGAAATAAAATGGATATAAAAAATGTATCTCAAGTTGCTGTAATTAGACACGCAGAGTTTATGGGAGAATCATACGATAATATTGACCAAGATGTTAAACGTGGTTATATGATAGGTTATCAACAAGCCACTAATGATCTGTCACAACTATTAAATATTCCTCTAAAGAATTTATTAATTGAATTGAAAAAGATATGTTAATTCAGCGAGAAGATAAAACAGAAGAACATTATAGATTCTTTAAGTCTTATTTTGAATTTCCTATTTCATTAGATGATTTCCTTACAAGTAGTTCTAAATTACTTACTTTAAGAGAAACTACTCTTGAAGGATTAGTGAGTTATACTCAAGTTAACCGAGATAGAATTCATATTAACTTTATTGTAGTTAGTGATAAATACAAGAAGCAAGGATTTGGAACAGAATTATTAGACATACTTTCATCAAAAGAATGTAAGATGACTTGTAATGTTAGAGAACAAAATACTATAAGTCTAAACTTTTTTAAGAAATATGGATTTATGGAAATTGATAAAGATGAATATAAGAATGGAGATATTAAAATAATGTTACAATATGGAAAATAATTTTGATAAAGATCAGATACCTTATCCTAAATATAAATCTGGAGACAAGGTATGGATAGAAAGATGGGACGGTAATATTAAGCAAGGAGAAATTGAAAATGTAAAACACTGCATCTTTTGGAATCATTATAACTTTCAACCAACTTTTGAAATACAAACTGAATATTCTATAGATTATGGATGTGGTTCTAAAAGCAGTTATGTTCAAGAAAGTGAAATTTTTACTACTTATGAAGAATGTAAAGCATCTGTAGACAATAAGGTTGAGATTCAAAGATTGAGAGACATTGATAAATATACAAAAGAATTACGTCAATGTCAAATGAATGTAGAATTATATACAGAACGTTTGGAAAAATTAAAAAATGCCAAGTCCAAATAAGGAAAAAGGTAATAGACTAGAAAGAGATATACGATTAAAACTATTAAAATATTGGCCTAAGATTCAAACAGCAAGATTAGCCAGTAGATTAATGGATAATTGTAAAATTGATCTAGTCAACCTACCTTTAAAAATACAATGTAAATCAGGATACGAAAGGTTGAGACCAAAATACGAATCTCTTTATGAAGAGAATGAAGAACTATGTAAACAATATTTAATGGGTGATGATCCTGTACATAATTATCCGTATATTTTAATACACAAATTACCAACAACAAAGAAAAAGGCTCCACAATATACTCAAGTCACTATGACTTTAGAATTCTTTTTGGAGTTATTAGATAAAGCACATGATAGATTATAATGTAACAGAACTTCCCAATGTAGGGAAATACTATTTAAATAGAACAAGACTTTATTTGCTACCAGCGGTTAATCTCTTAAAATCATTACCTGCAATTGCAGCAGTGAATCAAGATATTAATGCTGTTACTACAAAGATGTCCCGGAGGCCTATGTCTTTTCATAAGATCTAAAGACTTTTGTCGAGATCTTATAAAGACATTAAGAGAAAATAATGAGTTAGAGGGAGAATATATCTACAATAAACAAATTCATGTTATAGAGATTCGACCTGACATTAACTACACAGCATTTTTAGAAGGAGAATATACTAAGATTTATACCAAAGATCAATTAAAAAGATGTTTCAGACCTGATTCTAAATTACTGATGATTTTAGAAAAAGATTCAAGATATTTTAATGAATATTTTCAATTCATTAGAAAACAGTTTGGTAATAATATCACAGAATCTTCAGTAAGAGATCATAAACAATATGATATGATGCCTAACTTAAATCAAGAAATAATGAGTTATGAGTAAAACAAGACAACAAATTGAAGAGACTCTAAAGAAATTAGAACAACAAGATCAGCAAAATAAGAATCTAGTTAATCTTATTCAAAATACTAATCATAAAGATTTAGAACAAGAAAGATTTAAGAATATGTCTGATGATGAAAAACGTTTAATGCGATGAATTTAGCAACAATACAAAGAGTAACTAATGTGCAACCCATAGAAGGGGCTGATACAATTGAATGTGTAACAGTACTTGGATGGGATGTGGTATGTAAGAAAAGAGAATATAATGTAGGGGACTTATGCTGTTATATTCAGATAGATACAGTAGTTCCTGAAAAGGATGAATTTGAATTTCTTAGAAGTAAAAAATTTAGAGTAAAAACTATTAAGTTAAGAGGTCAATTATCTCAAGGATTAATTATTCCTATTGATGTTTTACCTAAAGGAACACCTAAATCATTTCACCCATATACGGAAGGTCAAGATGTGACTGATATAATAGGTGTTAAAAAGTATGAAAAACCAGACAATAATCCTATTAGAGAAACTAAGCCTAAACGTCCATCTAAGTTTTGGCCTAGATTGAAATATGATTTTAAATATCATTTTTTATACAGATGGCTTCCATATTTACGTCCTAAGATAAGATCTCCATTCCCCAAACATTTAGTACCAATCACAGATGAAGAGAGAATACAGAATATGCCTAAAGTGCTAGAACAATATAAAGGTAAAGATTTTGTAGCATCTTATAAATTTGATGGTTCTAGTATTACTATTATCCATGAAAGAAATTTCTTTAGAAAACCTGTTTATAGAATTTGTTCTAGAAGATTTGAATTACATGATAAGAACAATGAATGGTACAAAGTATTTGTAGATACTAATTTTAAGAAATATATTGACTTGTTAGTAACTATATTTCATACTGATAATATCATTGTACAAGGTGAAGCAATTGGTAGTTTTAATGGGAATCATCATGGTTTACAGAAAAATGAAATTAGATTGTTTAATATCTTTGTTGATGGTAAACGATTAAAACAAGACGAGTTTATTGATATTTGTGAAACTCATTACATTCCACACTGCCCTGCATACTGGATTGGTGCTATAAGTTTTACATTACCAGATATTCTAGAGTTTGCACAAATTAAAGATTATCTTAATCCTAGAGTAGAAGCAGAGGGACTGGTGTTCAGATGCGTTGAAGATGATCTAAGTTTTAAAGTAATAAACAATAAATATTTATTGAAAGAAAAATGAGTGATAAACTTGTAATAACTAAAGCCTTACAGCGGAGGCTTGAGAAAATTAAAGACTGTAATGTAACTAAACAGTTGTTAGAATTACCAGATGTTGTTGGAATTAACTATCTAGGAATTAGTTCTTTGAATGAACATGCTATTTCTTATATTAATGAAGACAGATTAAATAGATACGGTTTTGGTAAAAGATGGAGAATTAAAATCAGATATTCAGGGAAATCCGGATCTGTAATTCAAAAGATTTTACCACACATAACTAACTCTGAACTAGAATCTTTTGTTAATAAATATATTGCCGCTGGAATTAACACTACTAAAAGTAATGTTTCTATTGTACATGGTGAGAAAATCAGATATTACTATCATAGAGATCAATACGAATCTATGGACGGAGATCTTGGTTGTTCTTGTATGAAACATGCTGAATGTCAAGATTACTTTGATATTTATGTAAAAAATCCAGATCATGTAGGAATGGCTATTATTTTAAATGAAAAAGGTAAACTTAAAGCAAGATGTCTTATCTGGTATCCCAATACTAAGAAAGATCAATCTACTATTTACTTTGATAGAATCTATGCAGTAGATAGAGAAACAGAATTAGAAATGTTTGCTTGGTGTAAGCAAAAAGGTTTTGTTGGTATTTCTAATAGAAATATTAATAAGCATAATAATATACCGACCATTTCTATCAAACTTCCAAATCTTAAACATAGATATTATCCTTATGTAGACACTCTTTATTATCTTATAGATGATAGTATTAGCAATCAATATGAAAAAGGTAGTAAAACATTAAATGATACGGATGGTGGCCCACAACCACAGTGTCCGGGTTGTAATGAGGAAGATGTTGAGCTTTATCCTGTTATGGATAGATCCACACAATATTGTGAAAATTGTATGGTGTGGTCACAGCATTATAATCAATATATTCACAATGAAGATTCTTCTTATTGTAACTACACCAATGATTTTTATTTGGAAGGAGATGTTGTAGAACTTTGTAATGGTAACTATTGTTATAAAGACTATCCAAAACTATTACAAGATATTGATGAAGATTGGTTTATTGAAGGAGATACGGATTTTATTCAACCAGATGGTGAAACAGATTGGTATTATAAAGAATGCTCTTTACTTGAGCAAGTAGATGGAGTATATTATTTAATTAATTCTGAATCTTGGAAAAATTTAACAACTGAATTAGTATGAGAGTTATTATAAGTAAGGCCTTACAAAAAAGGTTAGAAAGAATGTCTGATAATATTATTGCAAAAGCATTGTTAGGCAGTGATACATTTAGTGATGAAATCTTTTATCTTGGTGTTTCAACATTTGATCCTAATCAAATCTCCTATATTGATAAAAATAAATTAGAGAGATATGGTAATTTCCATAAATGGAGTGCTAAATATCGAGTCTCTACAAGACCCGGTAGAATTGTCCAGAAATTATGGTCATATCTTGATAATAAGTATATAGAAGAATTTGCTTTAGCGTTTGCTGCTTCTAATGCAAAACCTGAACCAATTAAGTATGAATACAAAATTGTAGAAGGTGAAGATATCAGAAAATATTATCATTATGAGACTTATGCTCAAGATTCTGGTAATTTAGGAGGTTCTTGTATGAGAGGTGCTGGCGCACAAAAATTCTTAGATATTTATGTTAAGAATCCTGACCATTGTAAAATGGCAGTAATGTTTGATGATAGAGGTGTTGTTGCAAGATCATTACTCTGGTATCCAAATGCTGATAAGTCTTTAGTCTATTTTGATAGAATTTATTCTATTGATTCTAAGACTGAAATGGCTATGCATAAGTATCTAACCAATAGACGTAAATTTAAAATTCTTAGTGATAAAAACTCTATCAAACCTACAGAAAAAGTAGAGTTAAGGATTAAACTTAAGAACTTAGATTTTAAATATTATCCTTATGTGGATACTGTTAGATGGATTAATGGTAATGATATTAATAACATGGAAGATGGTGATCCACTACATCATACAAATGGCATCAGAAGAGAACCATTTAAATGTGAGTATAGTGGAGATCTAATGGATGAAAGTGCTGCTGTAACAGTTGCAGCAGGATCTATGAATGGTTGTAGAGTATCTCCTAATTATACTATTCATTCAGAAAGATATGGAGGTCATATTATGATAAGCGGTTCACAAATCTGTAGTATTACTGGAGAAAGATTTATTAATGGAGAGTTAGTAGTATTAAGTAATGGAACACAAATATGTTATAGACATCATCCAGACATACGAAATGTTGGTAGTGACTGGTTTTTAATTGGAGATGAAAATTTTGTAGAAGTTGAAAACCAATGGTATAGAAAAACTTCATCAAAGATTGAATTAGTTGATGGAGTTTATCAATTAAAATCTGTACCAGCAACAACGGCTCCACCAAAAAATTCGTTTAAAGAATTTATAGAAACATTTGAATGGGATCATCGAGATCAAATGCGTGAAACCTTTTATCGTAGTGCAATCAATCGTTACGGTAGTTTCTCACTTAACCCTTATTATTTTACAACAACTTTAGAAACAGAAAATGTATCAATACCAGAAACAGCGGAGGCTACTGACTCCAATATTGCCTAAAACAACTCACTTCACAACCGTTGATGTAGAGTTAATTAAATCTTTATTTGCATTTCAAACTCCAACCAGAGATGCTATTAGACAAGCCAAATTTATGGCTTTCTTAATGAGTTGGTTGAGACAGAACAAAATTAAATTTTCATACAAGTATGACAAGGTAGGAAATCTTTATATTACTAAAGGAACAAGTCCTATATTTCCATGTATCGTATCTCACGTAGATACTGTTCATGATTATAATAAGGATTTGCAAATTGCAAACACTAAAGATTTGATTTTTGGTATTGATGCTGGAACTGGTGAACAACATGGTATAGGAGCAGATCCTAAGAATGGTGTATACTTTGCTTTACAAATGCTTAAGTATCTTAAAACTTGTAAAGTAGTATTCTTCATTGATGAAGAATGTGGATGTCTTGGTTCTAAACAAGCAGATCTAACATTCTTTAAAGATTGTTCTTTTGTGTGTCAATTGGATAGACGTTCTTTTACTACAGATATTATTGAATACACCAATGGTATTCAAGTATTGTCTGAAGAGTTTAAACAACAAGTTGAAGCAACAATGACAGAATATGGTTATGCATTCAATCATGGAACTTCTACTGATGTGGGAGAACTTGTATGGAATGGGTTGGGTATTTGCGCATTTAACTTTAGTAATGGTTCATTTAATGAACACTGTTCTTATGAAACTTGTAGTATTCCGCATTTACTTAATGCTATTAATGCTGCTTATGAATTGATAATCAATTTTGGTTATCAAAAGCGTTGGTTGCATAACCCGTATAACCAAGATCGTTATACTGCTTGGGGAGAATGGGATGATTATGTTAGAGGAGGTAAAACGAAAAGTTCTTATTATGATAGATATGAATCTTTATTTGAAACAAATGAAGATACTATTTATGGTAATAAAACTGTAGCAGCCTTTATTAAGAATCATGTCTTTAAAGCAGTTGATAATGCTACTATGACTCAAGCTGCTCAAATATATCATTTTGACGGTGATGAAGAATTGGTAGAGAATTTAATATGGTTATATGATTATCATGTTGGATTAAACTGTGATGAGATTACGGTATGCAAAACTCTTATAAAATACCTTAAGAACAATTATCATTATCTAAACCAAGTTAAAATACTGGTAAAAGAAATGGAGAAGTATCAAAGAGTACTAGAGAAAGAAAAGGCAGCAAAATTGCCTGTAAAAACAGATAACAGATGTCACATTTAGAAGGAATATATAATTGGTTAGACGTTGCGGGAGTACCACAGTTAGGTACTCCCCAACAATTTAACTTATTTCAAGATTTAGTTCTTGAAGAGTTAGAAGAAACAAAAGTTGCATTTATTGAATATAACATGACAAGAGATGATTCTCATAATGTTATTAAAGGAATAAATGATATTGCTAGAGAAGAAATGTTAGACGGATTTGTAGATCTAACATGGATGGTAATGAATGGTGCTTTTATGATGGGATTCTCTATAGAAGAACTTAATCAGAAATTTGCAGATGTTCTAAAATCTAATCTTAGTAAGTTTTGTGATAATGAAGATGACGCCATATTATCAGTAGAGTTATACAAAACTGGTAAACATCCAACTAAAATAGGTCAAGAGATTGATGCTTATTATGAGAAAGTTGGAGATTGGTATATTATTAAAAGATCTTCAGACAACAAAGTTCTAAAGTCACATAAGTTTATTGAACCATGACAGCAGAAGAACTACTAAAACCAAGATGGAAGGTTATTGCTGATTTTCCAGAAAGTCCTTACTGTATAAATCAAATACTTTATTCTTTTAACTCTAAGATTTTCTTTGAGCCGTCTGGTTATCATTTTAATCCAAATGACTATCCAGCAATATTTAAGAAATTAGATTGGTGGGAAGAAAGAAGTGTTGATGATATGCCCGACTATTTAAAATGGGGAGAAAAGGGTAATGTTATAAAAGTTAATAAACACCTTTGTGGTATACATAAAGATGGTTTTAGAGATGAAAGACTAAATAACTTTCATTATTATTTTGAATATTTACCATCAACAAAAGACGAATATGAAAAAACTACTAATTAGATTTTGGAAGAAATGTGCTTGGTGTGATAGATATTCACTCTGGTGCAAATGTCCAAAGAAAACAACAATTAAAAATAATTAATCAAAATGAAACAAACACTAATCCTAATACTGATTTTAATATTTACATCATGTACTCCTTGTGAAAGATACTATTGTTATAGTAAGCAACAAGAGTCTGAATTAAAAGTATTTGAAGGAGATCAATATAAAACAAAAATCGTTAATGATAGCACCTATACTCAAATGGTAACCAGTAAGGCAGCATTTGAATTATTCAAGGATGCTTATCCTGATATGAAAATTGTTGTTATAGGGTGTCCCGAAGATTTAAAATTTAAATAATGGTATTTCCAAAATTATACAAGTACCGGCAATGATAAAATTATTGGTATATATAAGATTGAATGTTTGGTAAATCAACGAATGTATATTGGTAAGTCTACAAATATAGCAGAAAGATTTAAACAACACACAATTTTATTAAGATGTGGACAGCATTTTAATATTTATCTACAAAGGTCTTATAATAAATATGGAAAAGATAATTTTGAATTTGAAATTCTTGAAGAATGCTATGAGTTTGATTTACATTTAAACGAACTTAAATGGATCAAATATTATGGTTCAGAAAGTACTAATAATGGATTTAATTTGAAAGAACCTTTACAAAATGGTGGTCAAAAGCATTGCGAAGAAACAAGAAAGAGGATGTCTAAAATAGCAACTGGTAGAAAGCATACAGAAGAAACCAAACAGAAGTTGAGTATCATTAGTAAAGGTAAACTAACGCAAGGCATAATAAATTCTGCTAATATTAGAAAGAAACCAATAACTCAATATACAATGGATGGAACGTTTATTAGAAACTGGAATTCTATTACTGAAGCATCATTAAATTTAAACCTAGATAAAGGAAATCTTGGAGCAACAATTAAAAATAAATATAAACATTGTGGTGGTTTTAGATGGACGTTAATGGGTGAATTACTACCACCAATAAAGCAAAGAAAAGTGAGAGACAAATCAACATACACAGGTAAACGTAAGAAAAATCATGGTGTTTCCTAAATTATATAAATATAGTAGTCTTGGACAAATCCAATCTTGGCAAATCTTTGTAAGTGGAAATTTATATTGGACAGAAGAAGGAATAAACACTTTAACTAAATCTGATCCTACCAGATGTGTAGGTAAGAATGTTGGTAGATCCAATGCTACTACAGATCAGGAACAAGCAATACTTGAAGCAACTGCTAAATTTCAAAAGAAATTAGACAAGGGTTATAATGAAGTTCTTACATCTGATAAGAAATTCTTTGAACCAATGTTAGCATTTGAACTTAAGCAATATGAAAAGTTATTGTTTAAAGTTCCTACATTTGCACAACCTAAATTAGATGGAGTTAGAAATGTTCTTGAAAATAAGAATCTAACAACAAGAGCAGGTAAACCAATTGTAAGTTGTCCTCATCTACAAATATATTGTGAAGACATATTAGATGGAGAGTTGTACAATCATGATCTTAAATCTGATTTTAATAAAATTATTTCTTTAGTTAGAAAGACTAAACCCACTAAAGAAGATGTCGAAGAATCTGAAGAAATGATTCAATATTGGGTTTATGATTTGCCCGGAGAATCTGTATTTTCCCAAAGATATAAAACCTTAGAAAAAATGTTTGGAGATAAAAGATTTCCAAATTATTTTAAACTAGTACCTGCTTATGAAATTCGTAATCGAAAAGAGTTGGATTATTATCACAACTTGTTTCTTGAACTAGGTTATGAAGGTACTATGATTAGAATGGATCTAGGGGGATATGAGAATAAACGTAGTAAACAACTTCTCAAGTATAAAAACTTTCAGGATGCTGAATTTCTAATTCTTGATGTAACTCCAGGTTTAGGTAATAGATCTGAATGTGCTGGTAGATTAGTGTGTCAAATTGGTGATAAAACCTTTGGATGCAGTATGACAGGTACAGTAGAATTTATGAAAGAAGTACTTAATAATAAAGATCAAATCGTTGGCAAGTATGCTACGGTGAAATATTTTCAACTTACAGAGGATGGTATTCCTCGATTTCCAACATTAAAAAATATAATTAATTATGAATCAAAGTAAAATTGAATTAGCATTAGCAGCATTAGAAGTGTATTTCACAGATCATGATTCTGTAACAACACTTGAATTTAAAGAATATCTTCGTACATTGCATCCAGATGTTAAATGGAGTCAATCAGATGTATCATTGTTTATGATGAATGTTGATGGATTGTTCTTTACTGATAATGGTACATTCCGTACTTACTATCCTATTAAAAATGATGTAAAAGTAAACAGCAATATTCTTGAGTCTATCTGTTTAGAGTTTGACCAAGATGGTATTGATATTACTAAAACTAACCTTAAGTCCCGACTTCGTGAAGATGATGTAAATCTTGATGATTTTAAACAAGTATTTAATAGTATGAATTTTGTTCATACTGGTAAATATACCAAAGATAATCATAAGATTTATAAATTGGTAGATGATGGCCAGCATTTGAGTCAGACTAAAGGTGAGGTAATGGATATTAATTCTATGCATAAAGATCATATTGCTAATACTATTTTTAAGTATCATTCAAATATGACTCTTGGTACTTTGCTTACAACATTTACAAAGCAACGAGATGAGGCTTGGGTATTACTTAAAGCCTATATTACTTGGGACATTCGCAATATCTTAAACAAGAAGTAATGAAAAGTCCAGTAGAACTTATTATGGTTTCCTCTGAAAATAATAATAAGAGGTATTATATGGTTGATACTGATGATGGTAATTTTGCTGTGGAATATGGAAGAATTGGTCAGAATATGACCAAGGAAGTATATCCTATAAGTAGGTGGGATAGTAAATATAGAGAGAAACTCAAGAAAGGATACAGAGATGTATCTGACCTTAAAGTAGAATCTAAGGAAGGTGAAATTAGTTTTGATTCAATTGATATTGAACATTTCTATAAAACCTTTCTTAGATATACTAAGGAGAATGTAGGTAGGAATTACACTATTCAGGTAGGAGCAGTAACTAAATTAATGTTGTCAGAAGCACAAGATGTCCTAAATCAAATGGTTACTGCATCTGATGAAAAAGAATTAAATAAATTCTTATTAAGTCTTTATATGATTCTTCCTAGAAGAATGAGTGATGTAAGATCACACATATTTAAAGGTACTGAATCTGAAAAACAAATTCAAGACAGGATTACTAAAGAACAAGATATTCTTGATTCATTATCTAGTCAAGTAGTTACTAATGTTACAGAGAATCAATCTTTAACAGATTTATTAGGTGTAACTATTACTGAAGAACCTAACTTTGAATTTGTAAATGGTATTATTCTTCCTACCAACTCTAGTAAACATCGACCATACAAAGTATATAAAATTACCAATCCATTACGTCAACAGAACTTTGATAACTGGTTATCTACTCAAGATAATCAGAATGTAGAATACTTAATTCATGGTACAAGAAATCCTAACATTTTTAGTATTCTTAAAGCAGGATTAATCATTAGACCAACTAATGCTGTAATCTCTGGTGCTGCTTATGGTGAAGGAATTTATCATTCTGCACATTCAGATAAATCATTAGGATATACTGGTTATGATCCAGATAAACTATTCTTAATTCAAAGAGTGCATATGGGTAATCCATTTACTTATGAAGGATGGTATAGAGATGGTAAATCTATTAGTAGAAGTCAAATGAATTATAATTATCTGAAACCTAATGGTTATGATTCACTTTATGTGACCCCTGGTCAGGGATTGAAAAATTCCGAGTATGTTGTCTATAATCCCGAACAAACCGATTCCCAATTTTTGGTATGGCTAAAGTAAAATGGACATTAGAAACTTGTCAAGAATTAGCATCTCTTTGTAAGACTAAAAAAGAATTTAAAGAAAAGTTTCCTCAATGTTATCAGGCTTGTTACAAGCATAAGATTATGGATCAAGTATCTAATCATATGACAGAATTAAATAATCTTTATAAAAAAGATGTTTATTTTATTAAGGGGTTAAACCAAAATATTATTTATATTGGTATATCTATTAACCCTGAACAAAGGTACTTACAACATAAAATTAAAACTAATAATTTTGTTCAAGAATTATTACAACAAGACCACGAACTATTAATTGTCGATAAGGGTTTATCTCTTAAAGAGGCTGTTCAAAAGGAGAAAAGTTATATAATTGAATATACTAATTTAGGATGGAAAGTTTGTAATAAAAGTACAGGTCGGTGAAATTGGAAGTTCAGCCCGTAAATGGACACCGGACGTAATTAAACAAGAAGCACTGAAATATAAAAACCGATCAGAATTTTTTAATTCTTCTGGTGGTGCTTATAATGCCGCAAAAAAACTTAAATGTTTAGATGAAATATGTTCTCATATGGATACTCTTTGGAAGGAAAATATTTCATTAATTCATGGAGAATATTTAACAATGAGAGAAATTGAACAAAAATATAATGTTCCTTATTCTACATTAAAAACTCGTTATACTCAAGGGAAAAGAGGTTTAGAACTTCTTATAAGTAAGAATCATTCTCCTAATTATTGGGCTAAAGAAAAATGCTTTGAATTAGCATTTACTTGTAAAAATGCTTCTGACTTTCAAAAGAAATTTGGAAGTGCGTATCATGCTTCAAGTGTAAACAAATGGTTAAAAGAAATAAAGTACAACAAACAGATACAAATTATTTAGTATGAATGAAGTAAAGAAATATAGATTCTTTTATCATTATAGAAAATCTACAGGGGGAATGACCGTACATTTTAAAGGTAAATGTTATCCTTGTATAGACGTAGAATGTTTAGTTCCTTGTTTTACAAAAAGAAATAAAGAACAACCTAAACTAGTTTTACAAGGTTGGTGCGAAAAACTAATATTTGAAGGTAATACTATTAAAATTTGGTAATGAAAATAGAATTATATAAAGACTCTGTAAGATACCAGTTTACCAATGAAGATATTAAAGTTGGAGATATTGTTTATCCAATTGGACAGGGAAGAAGTACCGATAATGGTTGGTATTTACACAGTTTAAACTTTTCTGAATTTGATCCTGATAATCCTCATATAGTTGGTAGAATTGATGACTATATTCGTACTCAAAAAGGATATAGTCATAAGGGAGTTTACTTTAAGTTAATTGGTAAACAAGAACAAAGAGAAACAACAAGAAAAGATTCTAGATTTAAATCTTGGAATTGGTTTGATATACCTATTTAAATAATAAATAATGAGAATAACACCAGAAGATGTTACAAAAGAGTTTATTGGTAGAAAAGATATATTTGTATTTGGTTCTAATGAAGCAGGTATTCATGGGGCTGGAGCAGCAGAATTTGCATTACAATTAGGTGCCAGAATGTATCAAGGGTTTGGTTGTATAGGAAATACATTTGCAATTCCTACTAAAGATTGGAATATAAAAACTCTTCCATTATCGGCTATTATATTCTATGTACATAGGTTTATTGAATTTGCTATTAAATGTGATAGTCTTAGGTTCTATGTAACTAAAATTGGTTGTGGTTATGCTGGTTATACACCAGAACAAATTGCTCCAATGTTTAAAACAGCATCTAATATTAACAATATTTATTTACCATCCGAATTTTGGGATATAATTAATAAACAATGACAGCAATAGAATTTTTAGAAATTAACGGATTAAACTCTATTCCTTATAGACAAGATGTGCTAGATGTAATGAAAGAATTTGCAATTTATTGTTGTGAAAAGCAAAGAGAGATTTGTGCTGATAATGCTGAATTTTTTAGAAAAGGAGCATCTATGAAAAATGATTTGTGGCCAGCATATGACCATTGTAAAATAGATATTGAGTACGCTGTAAATAAAGAATCAATAATCAATTCACCATTACCAGAAGAATTACAATGATTATAGCAATAGATTTTGATGGAACTTGTGTTACTAAGACCTTTCCAGGTATAGGGAAGGATATAGGTGCTGTTTCTGTTTTAAAAAAACTTATTGAAAAAGAACACAAGTTAATCTTATGGACATTAAGATGTGACCATGATGAAGATTTTAATGAGTTTATTGTGGCGGGACAACATTTGACAGATGCGCTTGAATGGTTTAAAAGTCATGATATAGAATTGTATGGTATAAAACAGAATCCTAATGATAAACCGTATCCGGGTGCAGTTAAACCATACTATCACATACTTATTGACGATTCATCTTTAGGATGTCCTTTAACAACAAATGAAGATTTAAGTGATAAACCGTTTGTAGATTGGACTGAAGTTGAAAAATTACTAATACAACAAGGAATACTATGAATATAAAACAATTAATTCATTTTTGTTCAACTTGTACAGAAGAAGAATTATTTGCTTATTGTAGACTGATGGTTAAGCAATATGAATTGGATCAACAAATAAAAAGATTTATAAAATGAAACACTGGCAGCTATTAATACCTATATATGGAGTTTTGTATGCTTTATTTACAATGGCTTTAGAAGAAACTTTTGTAAACAATAAAGCATTGTATTTTACATCTGCAATTTGGCAAGTTTGTTCTGTGTTAATCGCAATAATTCTAATTGTAGTATAAACAAAAATACCCTACCCACAGTTAAGTGAGTAGGGTATTTAAATTAAATTATATGAAATTAAAAGAATGGGAACATGAAATATCTAACTGTTCTTATAATGGGTACAATTGGATATTAGAAATTAAATCTGCTGCATTTAAAAGATATTTTAAAAATAAACCTCCATATACAAAAGGAGATATTGTTTATTATTCTATGTTTTTAAATCATGTAGATACTTTAAAATAAAAGTTATATGACAAATTATTATCACGATTTTACAGATGAACAGATTGAGGTCATTGAAGAGTTAAATATTAACTTTAGAATATCAGGACAATTTTATAAAGTTCAAAAGTATCTTGACGAAAGATTAGGGAAATCTCATGCTGTTGCAGTAGACTTTAGGATCAACTTTGTTAATCCTAAAATGAAAGAAGTTTCTGAAATTCAAAAGAGAATGGATGAATTAGGAATTGTAAGAATGTTGTTTGATAGATTAAATAAAAAGGACACTACTCCAGTAAAGGAATAGTGTCCAAAAAATTTGACCTTCATTATTTATATTGATCTCCAGAATCTTCTTTCCATAGATCAAAGAAATCTAGTAATCGACCACCGGGAATAAACGTATGAGCATAATAACCGATATTGGTTTTATCTTTATCAGTTCCACCAATTGCTCTTTCTTCACCAAACGGAATATCTAATATTTCATCAACAGTATTTTTCATCATTTTCCAAGAGTCTGTTACAAGACCCAAAACCGGAAGTGGTGATTTTACCATATTCGTGAAATCTATAGGATTAAATACAAATGACATCTCTTGATTAGTTTTAAATATAATTGCTGCTAATTTACGAGTAAGTAAATACTTCTTGTAGTCTGCTTTACCATCATCATCCCAATCACCAGCCATAAGCATCATAATAGCAGCAAACGCTAATAATATTCTAAGTTCAATCATTAAAGATCTTAACTGTCTTTGTTGAATATCATTAAACTCTGCAAATGTTACTTTGTTTTTATAATGAGGATTGTCTTCTAACCATTGGTCAAATAGCATTTCTTTAGTATGAACATCGTTCATCTTACCAAAGAATGCTAATTGTTTAATGAACTGTCCTAACTTTGGTAAAAGTATTTTAGTTAAGAATTCTTTTCTAATTAAATCAGAAGTTTTCCATTCTCCAAGTTCTGCACCTAAAGCTTTATAACGACCCATATAAATGCTGTCCAAACGACTATCATATCTAATCTTACCAAATCTTTCAAATAAAATGCCAGGCATCCAACTCTTAAATTGCATCATAAGATTACCAACTAATGTTGATTGCCAATATGCTTTATCCTCTTCTGGAATAGTACCTTTAATTTGAGATTGACCTCCCTGTACTGCTCCTCTAAATCCAATAAAAGCATTCTTTAATTGTTCTGGAGTAACATTCAATTTAGCCTCACCATCCTTATAAGTAAATAGATTCCAGATAGTTCTGTCTTTAAACTTAACTCTATCTTCTGGAAACTTAAATCTTCTAAAGTTACCTTCAAAGTCTATATAATAATTCTTAGCCATTGATGCTGTAATAATTTCATCAATGTATTCATCACCAATACTGAATGGACGCATTAACATTCTAGTATTTACATACTGATTTATCCAACCTCTCATAGCCATATCACCAAAATCTATAGCACCAAACTGTTGTTCCGCTATTTGTGGATCTCTAATTCTATGACCCATAGGATCAAAGAATGCTGATAAAGCCAACAATTTAGATCTATCAAAAGCCATATCTTTTAAAGACTGCTTATAATCTTCTGATGTATAAAGAATACCTTTATTGCCCTGAATCATTGCTTGTATCTTAGCGGATGCAAAGGAACCTGCGGCTGCTATAAAATTAAAACCTAATGCTTTTAGTGAGAAATATTCTTTAGCCTTAGATAACATCTTTTCAGCCTTACCATCTTTATCAAATAATTCTGGTTTAATGTTGATACCATATAAATACATATCAACAAATGCTTCAAATATCTCTGGAGTTTTAGTTTCTTTAATATTCCTAGTTAAAGGGTTACCTAAAGAATCTTTTTGTCTCTTACCTTTTTTAGTAATTACTTCCTCACCTCTTTCAGATAGAAACTCTTTAAGCATTAATACTTCTGCTTCTATCTTAGACATCTCTTGATAGTTCAAAGCCATATTAGCAAATAACATCAAAGATCTACCAAACTGATATGACTTCTCACCTATAATAATGTTCTTATCAGCATCTCTAAATTCATTCAAATAGAATTTAGGAATAGATTTTCTATCATCAAAATTACCAGCATCATCCATATCATCCTCTCTAACAGCAAAGTCTTTAACAAAGTCTTTAACTCCAGATAAGGTTCCAGCAAATGCTCCAAACTCATCAATTCTTTCAGATGTTTGTTTCCTAATATTAGGTAAGAAATTATTAGGTAGTTTTTTATATTCAACACCTAAGATATTTCTGAACTCTTTATTGTAATTCTCAAACATTTCAAAGTATTCTTTAAGTTCAGGAACAGATTGAATAAATTCATACTCTTTCCTAAACTCTCCATCTTTAACATCTAAGAATTTCTTAAGTCCTAAATTCTCCCAAGCATCAGGATATTTTGCTTTACCATTACTTACCTCAAGATTATTATACTTAATAAAAGTTCTTTCCAATTCTTCTTGAATAAAAGAATTAGAATAATCAGGATTCTGTCTTAATCTTGCTTCACGTTTAACTAATTCAGATTTATACCAATCATTATATTCATCCTTAACAGTATAGAAATTATGCAAGTCTTCTGATTTAGTATCAAATAGTTTAGCAGTATATTCATCTGTATACTTATTCCAGAAATTATCATTCTTAGGATTAATCATAATCTTAATAAGATCTTTTCTTTCTCTGCCAGTATTCTTTAACCAATTAAATACTTTATTTTCTTTAGATTGAACTTCAGTAAATATAGCATCTAATCTTTGTTTCTTATTAAAATTGGCTTCATCAAGTAATTGTCTTAATGTTTTGAATATAGGATTATCATACTTACTTAATTGATAAAAGTAATTACCAAAAAATCCTTCTGTATGAAATGGTAAAACATCACCATCTTCTGATGTAACATTAAGTCCAGTAGATTGTTGAATTAGTGCTATTGCTTGCTCATGTAATATTTCAGTTAAATCTTCATAACGATCATTTAATTCTGATATGATTACATTAATCTCTGCTTCCATTTTATCAGCAATATCCTTACCATTCTTAACTTCATTCTTTAAATAATTTCTATATTCATATGTAGACTTACTTAAAGATTCAAGCATAGCAATTTCAGATCTTAAGTCCATTAGTTCATCAATAGACATATCTCCTAATTGAGCACTTCTTAATTGTTCATTAAGACTTTTAGCATACTCTACAATTTTATTTAGAGAATGATGAATTAGTATATCTTGCTTACCAGAAGTTAATCCTTCAATTCTATCAACCAGCCTTTGTTTCTCTTCCTTATCTTTAGTATTCTGTAACTTTGCTTCTAAATTAGTTATTCTAGTTTGAACATTCTGAATAAATTCATCTAAAGAATTAAATCCTGTTTTTTCAGCAAATGGTCTAACCTGTTCCAATAATGGATCTTGACCGGGAAATTTGATATTAGATACTACTGTACTAAATACTCCTTTAGTTAAAGGTACAGATAATGTAACTGGAACAATAGCAGAAGACCTAACTCCTTTAGTACCAATTGCTCTTTGTAACATATTCCCATACTCTCCAATTTGAAACTTATATCTATCTAAATCAAATTTGGTAAGAAGTTTCTTCATAGAAACGATATTACCAAACACATCCAATTTCTTTTCAGAAGGAATTTTAGTTTTATAATCTCGAATGATAACAGTCTTATCAGATAATATTGCTAAGAAGTCAATAGTTCCGCCTAAATCTTTACGAGCATCAATAATCTTTTGTTCTAATCTAAAGTAAGGAACAGCATCAATGCCTGTCTTATTATTAATTCTATTCTGTTGTCTATATACTTCTTGAAGAATATGAGCAACTCCTTGCAAAGAATTAGTTAAAGAATTATCTTTAGTATTAATAGTACGACCATAAAGAGTCTCTATTTTTTTTAGACCTTCAAGGGTTAATTGATCTATTGTTAGATTATTAAGAAGTGAGAGGGCAGCCTTTGTAGACTTACCCTCTAACATTCCTAATATTTCTGTCATCATTTCTTCCCAAACATCATGAGCAAAATTACCAATATCTGCTTGTTGATTATAAACATCTGCTTTATCACTAGATGGTGTAAATGGTTTTCTACCACCAACCTTCTGTGCTTGTTGAGTAACAGATTTACTTACACCAACATCAGAACCTTCAATCTTATATCCAGTAACATCTTTGATAAAACTTTTTTGAAGAAAATCTAATCTGTCAAGAATGTCTTGAACAGTATCATCCTCTGAAAGTTTAAACATTGCTTTATAATTCTTGACACTATTAATTAAATCCTCTCTTGTGGTACAACTCATTTTAAGTTCTTTAATTTGTATAAGGTTGTTGCGTACAATTCTGTAGCATCGTCAATTAACTGAAGTAAGTGACCTTCGGTAAAATCTTTTTTCATTCCCAATAGTTCATTATATTGTTTTTCTAAAAACGTAACAATATCTCCAGAGAATAATTCCCCTAATGAATAACCACTAAGGATTCCATTAATTTGAGATGCTTCTGCAAAGGTATCTGCTATTTCAACAATATCTTTATAGAAACCATCTAATGCCATATGTATAGCAAAGGATCTTGTTTGTAAGTGTGCAATGTGAGCATTAGTTCTCGCATTGAAAAGTAATGATACTACTTTGGTATATTTTGCTTTACCGAGTAGTGTGGATGCTAAGTCTGCCATTAGAATTTGCATTGTAAGGTTAATTCGCCAGATTCCATTAATCTAGCAGCTTGTGTTTTTTCTTCTTGATTAAAATAAGAATTGTCTGGAAAGTATTGATCCCAATTATCAATAACTTCTTGTTGAAATGTAGTTAAATCAACATTGGTGTTTTGACTAATTTGATTAACATTTTCAAGAATGTTATTGGAATAATCTTGAAGATTTTGAAATTCAATTTCAGTATTCTTAAAATCTTCTAAAAGATTTGTTGCAACACTAAAGGATTGAGTATATAAGGAATCTCTTTTTGTAATGTTAAACAAACTTAATACAAAATCAAAAATTTCTTCAAAGAAGTTTTTATATTTACCAATGCTAATTGGTTCAATATTTTTTAAATCTTTTACAAAGGACTCATCTGTAAATAATCCTACCAAAAATTCATCAACATTAGTAACAGCATACTGTTCTTTTATTTTAGATTTTGTTTCTTGAAAGAGTTTTTCAAAATCTCGTCTGCTATCACTATCTTTTCTCAAGATAGAATAAGTTAAAGAATGCAGTATTTCATGTAATATTGTAGGCTCTACTCCAACACCTTTAAAAGCACCATTCCTATTTATTTCAATAGTATTTGCTTTCTCATGTTTATTACTATAATATATGCCCACAGGATATACCCCATTGGTTACAGGGATAGAATCAACTAAAGATATAGTAACATTATTATATTTAGCATATTCTAATAGTTTTTCTGCTAAAGGAGAAAATTTATTCTTCTGCTTAATTATATCTTGAAGAATTGTGATTGAATCAGTCTGTAATCCTGTTTTAAAATATTTGGATTCTATATTAGGATCTCCTTTAGACTTACTATGAATTTCTAAATAATTATCTTTTACTCTGATTGCATAATAAACTCTTGTGTCTCCTTTCTCTCCAGAAACTTTTATGATTTCAAACAAATTACCATACTGTTCTCTTAAAGATTTTAACTTCTTTTCTACTTGTGGATATTGATTCTCTGAATATCTTTTACGACTTCCATCTTCATTTCTTAACTTTAAAAATACCTCTGCATTATAAGGAGTTCTTTCTCCAGAAGCAGCACTATTAGAATTAAGATTTGTTTCAAAATCATAAAATTCAACTCCTGTTAAATCAAACATATCTGGAGTATCCATTGGTTCAATTGGCTCTGAACTATTTGTTACAGGCATTTCGGAAGGAATAAAAGCATCTCTATAAGCAGTCTCATTGGATGGAAAGAATTCATCAAGTACAGGAGATTCCATAGTAACATTAGAATAAGATATGTTATATCTTTTCTGATAACTATTACCTAATAATTTATATTGCTTTAAATCTTCAATATCAACTTTTTCTGTAGGATCTAATGGTGGAGCAACATAAACAGTTCTTTCACCATAATCAACATCATCAACAGTAGTCTTATAAAGTTTGTGTGGAGAATAAGGATGACTCTTTAGAAACCTAGCATTATTTAAATCAAACAACAATTGGAAATGATTCATATAATCTCTAGCATCTTCTTCAGTCCTAATTTGTTGCTTCATTTTTTTAAGACCTTCTTGGATCATGTCTTGAAATATATACATATATTCAGGAGATGTTTCTCTTTCAGATTCTAAACCAACAGGTAAGATTTTAGAATAATTAAAAGGACTTAAATTTAAACCTGTTTGAAACATTAAGAATTTAACCAAGTCTTTATACAAATCTAAATTCTCATTAGCAATTTCTTCAATAGATACAGATAATGCTTGCTCATCTAATGCTTGTAATTCTTTCTCAAATAATCTTAAACCAGATATTCTTTGACCAGTATTTACATCTTTGGTGAAATTAATCATTGGTAAGAATGCTTGCATAATCAAATTATCAGGTAACTTCTTTTTAAGTTCTAATATTCGATTAGGTAAAGAATCTTCACCTTTCATCAATCTGTTAAAATCATTATCAAGAACAAAGTTATGAATTAAGAATAACTGAAAGTCATTATCAATTGCTTGTCTAATTCTATCTTTGTTAGCACCCTTCTCATATTCAGCATAATTATTCTTCATGTTTAATAAGTAGCCTCCTATTTCAGTATCTTCAATAGCATAAAATCTATTAAAGATATTATAAGACTCTCTACCATACTTAAAGAACGGAGCAATTACACCATTAGTATTAACTCTAGTAACAGTTTTAGTAGGAACTAAAGGAATAGATTCTTTAGGATATAAAGATTCTAATCTAATCTTTGCTTCATCTAATGCCTGTTTATCTTTAAGACCTTTAGTATCAGAGTTCTGTGTACTATTGAATCCAGAATATGCTCTAGACTGATCTATTAATTCTAGAAAATATGATAATACGTTGAACTGATCTGAACTGAACTCATAGTTTTTATTTACAAAAACCCAATCATCAGGTAAAGGTTGTAACTCCTTAGTACCTGCTCTAAAATGATTTAACAATTTAGCAATTAATCCCTCTTTTCTTATTTCACCTTTAGCCTCTTTATTAAATAAAGATTCATTAGCTTTTTGAGCCTTAAGATAATATTTAATAATTGGTTGATTGATAAATTCAATAATACTGATTTCATCAACACCTCTTTCTATTAAGTAAGAAACTACACCAATAGTTTGCATATTGATATTTTGTAACTCTGCTACAGGATTTTTTACATTATCTACAGAGATAGAAAGCAATTGACTTAACACCTCACTAATTAATCCTCCTTTAGAAGTTACTGAGTTATCTACTCTAAATTTTCCTTCCATGCCCGGAAATCTAAGTTTAGTAGTTAATGGTTCTTCTCCATAAACATAACTTAAT
>ENA-UOWO01001843-UOWO01001843.1-activated-sludge-metagenome-genome-assembly--contig:-NODE-1843-length-27287-cov-15.477086_pt1 | contig 27287 bp, 20 predicted proteins | sample MGYA00238148_ERZ761564 | MGnify/ENA primary metagenome ERZ761564 (study PRJEB28885, sample SAMN05720194) | activated sludge metagenome | isolation source: Anaerobic digester | place: USA...
TGGACTTATGTGGAAGCCACACAGACTATAGGGTCGGATGTGAAAACGCTCCGGCTGGACAAACAGTAATCTTATATATCCAATCCCCCTTGTTAAACTAAAATTCCCTGATTATGTCTGATTGAGTTGGGAGAAAAGTCATTTTTCTTCCGCCAAAAAGAAATAATCACTTCAAAAACTATTCTGGGAATAGTTTTTGTAAGTAATTAATTCCCAAAATATTAAACCAGCTCCCTGTTGAAGCGACTTATAAGCCATATCCATTCCGGCCGATTCCTGCTGCTTTGCCTGTTCTTTTATAGTTCAGTGGCCAATGCGCAGCCGGTTGCTAATTTCACCGCTTCCCCCCTGGCCGGCTGTTCACCCCTGATTGTCAATTTTCAGGATCTATCCACCGGCACTCCTACCAACTGGCTCTGGAATTTTGGAAATGGGAATACATCGACGTTACAGAACCCTATTGCGTCCTATTTTACACCGGGGACTTACACTATTACCCTTACGGTAACGAATGCCGGCGGTTCAAATACCCTGGTCCGTACTAATTATATCACTGTTTACGAGCCCCCGACGGTTGATTTTTCCGCCAGTATCACTACGGGTTGTTTCCCCTTACGGGTACAACTGACCGATCTTTCCACCGCAGGAGTAGGGAATACCAATGTCAGCTGGGACTGGGATTTCGGGAACGGGCAGACTTCAAATCTTCAGAATCCGGTGGTCACTTATACCACAGCGGGCATTTTTAATGTGACGCTCCGGGTTACCAACGATAAAGGTTGTGTGCGCACTCTCAGCCGCCCGGCATTTATTAATGTTACCCCGGGTGTCCGCTCCTTATTCACGCATACCGTACCCACTGTATGCAGTGCCCCTGCCACCATTGACTTTACCAATAATTCCACGGGCCCTCCTGTCTTAAGCTACTTGTGGGATTTCGGAGATGGTAATACATCCACCGCACAAAATCCTTCCCATACATACGTTACGAATGGAACGTACACCGCCACCCTGATTACTTTCAGTTCGGCTGGCTGCCAGGATACCCTTCGCAGTAACCCGATCGTTGTTGGAGGAATCACCACCAGTTTTTCGGGTCCGGTTTCCGGCTGTGTAAATGAACAACTGAGTTTTACCGTTACCTCCAACCCGGTGCCGAATATTTCCAACTGGACATTCGGGGATGGGGCTACCGGTGTAGGGTTGAACGTAACGCATAGCTATGCCGCGGCCGGTGTGTATCCGATAAAACTTTACAACACGTATACAAATTGTGTGGATTCCTTTATTCAGAATATCACAATTAACCCGCTGCCTGTAGTCGATTTCACCGCGCCGGTAACCGTGAGCTGCCAGCCTCCACTGACGGTCAATTTCCAGGACCTGACTACCGGGGGAGCAACTGCCTGGCAATGGGATTTCGGGGATGGGAATACGTCCGCCGTGCAAAATCCTTCTCACACTTATACCAGTTACGGCAACTTCACCGTCACCCTGATTGCCACCAATGGATTCGGCTGTACAGATACTATAGTCAAGCCCGGTTTTATCCGGATCCGCCGGGCATTGATGTCGGTAACCGGTTTGCCTGAAAGGGGATGTATCCCTTATACCATCACGCCGGTGCCGGTGATAAATTCACTGGATGCAGTGACTTCCTGGGAATGGGATTTCGGGGACGGAGGTACTGCTTTTGTACAGAATCCCTCACACACTTATACGGTTCAAGGCACTTATACAGTAAAACTGATTATCACCACCAGCAGCGGCTGCCGGGACACTTTAACCCTCAATTCCGCGGTACAGGTTGGGTCCAAGCCAATGGCCAATTTCAGCGCCACCCCCAACCCGGTATGCGCCCGTCAGCCCGTTCAGTTTACCGACCTGTCTGTTCCGGCTGATGAATGGCTATGGGATTTTGGCGATGGATCAACCAGTATTCTGCAAAACCCGATACACAATTTTAATGATACCGGTTATTTCGACATTACCCTGATTGCCTATAATAACGGATGCCCGGATACGATAGTTTTCACGGATTATATCTATGTGCTTCCCCCGATCGCACGGGTTATAATCGGACCTGACTGCAATAACCGTTTACGTTTTTCCTTTATTGATTTTTCCGTCGGGGCTCTTACCTGGGAATGGGATTTCGGGGATGGCAGTCCGTTTGACAACACACAAAACCCGGTACATACTTATCCCGCATTAGGCAACTACTCCGTCCGGTTGGTTGTAACGAATGGTGGTTGTGCAGATACAACAGTCGTTCCTGTTTACGCCATCGATGAACGGGCAGATTTTACTGCCAGCCAGACGACGCTTTGCAAAATCGGTACAGTCACCTTCAATACCCTGAATGTTAATCCGGCCAATATCACTTCCTATGCATGGAATTTCGGGGATGGTAATTCAACGACCACCAGCACCCCCTTCGTTACCCATACCTATACCAACGTGGGCACTTATTCAGTCAGCCTAACCATCACCGACCTGAATGGCTGTACCAGTACGGTTATAAAAACGAATTATATCCGTATCAACGGACCCACGGCTAATTTCATCGCAGGCAATGCATCCGGTTGTACCGGGCTGGTTGCCACGTTTACGGATCAATCCACCACCGATGGACAGAATGCCATCACCAACTGGTTCTGGGATTTTGGTGATGGCAATACACAGAATTACACGGCCCCACCCTTCCAGCACACTTATAATTCAGTTGGATCATTCAATGTAAAACTGATAGTAACTGATGCGGCCGGTTGCCGGGACAGTCTTACGCTAATCAGTAACGTAACCACTTCTGATCCTACACCGGACTTTGTGGTCGACACCCTTTCCTGTCCGGGTGCTGTGCTTACGTTTACGAATAACTCCTTACCTGCCGGCGTCAGCAGTGCATGGGATTTTGGAGATGGTAATACTTCAATCGTAACCAGTCCTACTCACAGCTATGCGGCTACGGGTCTTTATACGGTGAAACTGGTCATCCGCGATGCCTTAGGTTGTTCGGATTCGCTCATACGGACTAACTATATCCGGGTAGCCCTGCCCGTAGCTGACTTCACTATGAGTGACTCTGTCACTTCCTGTACACCACTGGAAATACAGTTCACGAATACGTCCACTTTTTACAGTTCAGTCAGCTGGAATTTCGGCACCGGACAAGGCATATCCACCCTCAACAACCCGATTCACTTCTTTTCTTCTCCTGGCATATACCCGGTGAAACTGATAGTTACCAGTCCGGGGGGCTGCCTTGATTCCATTATAAAGACAGTCCGTGTATTTGATACAGCCGGTTCACGGATTAACTATACTCCTATCGGTGGCTGCAAACCGCTTTCTATTGCCATGTCTGCGATTACTGCAGGCCCGATGGTTTCTTATTTCTGGGACTTCGGAGATGGCAATACCTTAACCACCACCACCCCCAGTGCTAACCATATTTATACCTCATTCGGCAGCTTTGTGCCGAGGGTGATTTTGGAAGATCCTTCCGGCTGTATTATTCCTTTGCAGGGGGCAGACACGTTGCTGGTTTCCGGTGCTACTGCCAACTTCGGAGTGGATACCTCTTTCTTCTGTGATTATGGTACCGTCAATTTTATTGACTCCACCACGTTCAATGATCCGATTGTCCAGTATAGCTGGGATTTTGGAGATGGCGGGACATCAAACCTGCAACAACCTTCACACTTGTATAATACGCAGGGTATATATAATGTGCAATTAGCCGTGCAGACCCAGGGCGGTTGCCGGGATACCATTATGAAACCCGCTGTGGTGAAAGTGATCAACCGTCCGCTGATCGATATTAATGGGGACACGGTCATTTGCATCAACAATTCAATACTGCATACTGGTGTTTTCCTTCGGACAGATACTTCAGCCGTCAGCTGGGAATGGACTTTCCCGAACGGGGTGACTTATAATGTACAGAACCCGCCATTGCAACTTTACAATGTAGCCGGTACATTCAACATTACCGCCTATGCCACCAACAGCAGCGGATGTAAGGATACCACCCGCCAGACCATTCTGGTGAATCCCTTGCCCACGGTGACGATGCCCGGTCAACTCACCATTAATGCCGGCTTCCCGGTTACCATACCTGCTGTCTATTCACCCAATACCCTCAGCTGGATCTGGTCGCCGGCAATCGGCCTCAGTTGTGCCAATTGTCCAACACCATCAGCTGTACCAAAGATCAATACTTTCTACCAGGTCTATTTTACCGATGCCAATAATTGCAGCAATACCGGCAGTATACAGATCAATGTATTATGCGGGAAGGGCAACCTTTATATTCCCAATACGTTTTCACCCAACGGGGATGGCAGCAATGATTTCTTTTACCCACGTGGCACGGGCCTTGAGCGGGTGAAATTCCTCCGCATTTTCAACCGCTGGGGTGAAGTGGTTTTTGAGAAAAAGGATTTCCCGGTTAATAATGCGGCATCCGGTTGGGATGGGCGTTTCAAAGGACAAAAGCCAAAAGCAGATGTCTATATTTTCCAGGCAGAAGTCTTTTGTGAAAATGGAGAACTGATTCAATTAAATGGAAATATTGCGCTGATTCTATAATAAAATGTATCTACGAAGAATAAAACATATCCTGTTTTTTGTAATGGCCAGCGGCTGGTATACGGCTCCCTGTGCACAGGATATCCATTTTTCCCAATTCTTCGAAGCACCACTCTGGCGTAACCCTTCTTTGGCCGGCATTTTTACAGGCGATCTCCGGGTACAGGCTGTGTACAGGGATCAGTGGAACAGTGTGACCGATGCCTACCGTACCGGATCAGTGAACGCGGAATACAAAATGCCTGTGGGCAAACTGAATGATTTCGTCACCATCGGACTGCAGGCGTTGTATGACCGGGCGGGCACTATTGGCTGGACTTCCACCCATTTACTCCCTGCTTTGAATTATCATAAATCTCTCAGTGCCGATAAAAACCGCTACCTGTCGCTTGGTTTTATGGGAGGTCTGGTACAACGACGGTTCGATCCTTCCAAGATGACCACTAACAGTCAGTATGATAACGGGGGCCTGGGCGAAAACCTGCTCAATACCCAATACAGTTACGCGGACGGAAGTGTGGGCATGAGTTATAATTCAGATATTAAAGATCAGCCTGCTAATAATTTTTATATCGGGGCGGCCTATCATCACTTTAACCGGCCGAGAAATTCCTTTTACCGGAATAATTCTATTGAACTTCATCCCAAATGGGTATTTTCTGGTGGCTTAAGAATGGGTGTGGCTGATTATGCCTTTATCACCTTGCAGGCCGACCATTCCCGCCAGGGCGGTTTCAGTGAAACCATGGGTGGGGTGTTGTATGGATTGAAACTGGGGGAGGATCCGGATAACCCCGCCTATATTATTCATGCCGGTGGTTTCCTCCGTTGGAATGATGCCCTGGTACCGGTGATCAAACTGGATTATGCGCCTTTCTCCGTCGCCCTCAGCTATGACGTAAATATCTCCAAACTAAAACCCTCCAGTTATGGCCGGGGCGGATTTGAAATGTCCGTCTCCTATATCGGCTTTCTCAAACGCAACGAAGGCTACCTGCTTTGCCCGAAATTTTAAAAACAGGATTGTCCGGGCGAACCTTCCAGCCATAAATTTGTTTCTATCTCAACTTAAACAAATTCATGTATGGCTATTACTATCGGACAAGTTGCTCCTGACTTTACTTTATTTGACAGTGAAAAGAAACCGGTTACCCTTTCGGGTTTGAAAGGCAAAAATGTACTCCTTTTATTCTTCCCTCAGGCCTTTACCAGTGTGTGTACCAAAGAGCTCTGCGGCGTTCGGGATAATATAACCCGATACCAATCGGTGAATGCCAGTGTTTTTGGTCTTTCTGTTGATTCGGTATTTACCCTGGGTAAATACAAGGAAGAACAGCAGTTTAATTTCCCCCTGCTGAGTGACTTTAATAAAGAAGTATCCGCGGCGTATGACACTATTTATCAGGACTGGATCCTGAATATGCGCGGTGTATCTAAAAGATCTGCCTTTGTAATCGATAAAGAGGGGATTGTCCGTTATGCAGAAGTACTGGAAAGTGCAGGGGATGTTCCGGATTTTGACAAGATCAATTCCGTGCTGGACAACTTAGGCTAAAATTAAGTTAAAATTTGCCTGCTACGCCTTGTAATTCAATGATTTACAAGGCGTAGTTTTGACTAGTAGTTTTACTATTCCTTTTTCAAAAAAAGGGGTTACATTTAGGATAATAAAAGTAATTTTGTTTCGTTGAAAAGACTTTTACCCATATTATTCTTATTGATACTCACCACCCTTCAATCTGAGGGTCAGACATCCCGGACTAATCCGGGGGATGGAGATCGTATAGTTAAGTTATACCCGAATCCGGCTACCGCTTATATTACGTTTGATCTTCAGGCTAATTTCAAAAAAGGACTTTCTGTGCAGATTTATAACGGAGTATTAGGCAAGAAAATGTATGAATCACAGATCAGTCAGGACAAGTTCACTGTTAACCTGAATGATTATACCCGTGGAATTTATATTTACCATCTCGTGGATGCCACCGGCAAAATCATTGAGTCTGGCAAATTCCAGGTATCCCGTTAATTTTCCCCAATTTATTTTAATGGATTACAGTACCTGAACGATCAGGAACTTGAGGTAATTCGTGTTTTCCATCCCCCAGATAATCGGGTGATCGGACGCTTGTGACTGGAAAGTTACCTGCCTGATACGACGGCGGGCATCCTTTGCCGCCATTTCAATAGTCTGTAAAAAGAGTTCAGGATGCACCAGGTTTGTACAGGAAGAAGTAACGAGGAATCCACCGGGTCTCACCAGTTTCATCCCACGAAGGTTGATTTCTTTATAACCGGTAATGGCTTTCTGAATGGTTTCACGGCTCTTGGTAAAAGCCGGCGGATCCAGCATCACCACATCGTATTGACGTCCATCCTTTCCCCATTGTTTCAGCACATCAAAGGCATTGGCAGCTTCAAAGCGGCAACGGTCCTGTACCCCGTTCAGCTCGGCATTCCGGTTGGCCTGCGTCACCGCATTGGCTGAAATATCGAGTCCCAATACCGATTTTGCCCCATAATGAGCTGCATGGATTTCAAAAGTGCCGGTATAAGTAAAGGCTCCCAAAACCTCTGCATCTTTCACGATATGCCGGATAGCCCGGCGGTTATCCTGCTGGTCCAGAAAATAACCGGTCTTTTGTCCGTTTTCTATATCCACATGAAAACGAAGTCCGTTCTCATTGATAATAATATTGGTATCGAAAGGAGCGGACAGAAATCCTTTCAGCTGAGGCAATCCTTCCAGTTCCCGGACAGGCACATCATTGCGTTCATAAATTCCTTTGGGTTGAAAGACCGTATTCAGGGCTTTCACCAGGGCGGGCTTCCAGACATCAATCCCGAGTGCCAGGGTCTGGATCACAAAATAATCGTTGAACTTATCGATGATCAGCTGGGGCAATGAATCGGCTTCCCCGAAAACAAGGCGGCAGTTTTCTGTATACCCGATTTTTTTCCGGTATTCCCAGCATTGACGGATCCGTTCAATAAAGTATTCCTCATTAATCGTATCGGATTTACTCCGGGACAGTAATCTTACCAGGATTTGTGATTTGGGATTGATATATCCTTTTCCGACAAACTTCTTATCGTGCGTGAATAATTCCACGATATCCCCTCCTTCCACTTCACCATCAATCTTCTCCACTTCGTTCGCAAAAACCCAGGGATGACCGTTGACCACCCGGGGAGATATCTTTCGCTTGAGGTATACACTGCTCATAAGGCGGCGAAGATAATGGAAAGCCGGTTATGGCGGCAGTCAGTCTGAAGGCAACTCTGCCAGCACAAGATCCGAACTAGCTGATTTTCAGTAACTGGGACCTGGGTATACAGGTCATTTTGTCCCAAATATCGGGTTGGCAATATAATTGACAATCGTACCTTTGCACACAATTTGTAAAAAATGGCAGAAGAGATTAAAGAACCGCAAACTACTGAACCGGGACAACCGGCCGGCATGGACATCAATGCTGACGAAACCCAGTCAGGAACCACCCACCTGAATGAACCGGTGGCCCAGGAAAACGAGTTGGAGCAGCTCAAAGCGGAACTGGCAGAAGCCAATGATAAATACCTCCGCAAGGTTGCTGAGTTTGAAAACTACAAACGCCGTACGGCCAAAGAACGGATCGAACTTATGCAGACGGCCGGAAGGGATGTGATCACCGACCTGCTGGATGTACTGGATGATTGTGACCGGGCCCAGAAACAACTGGAAAACAATGCTGATGTAGCTACCCAGAAAGCGGGCGTTATGCTGGTGTTCAATAAACTCCGGAATTCACTGCAGTCGAAAGGATTGAAAGCCATGCAAACAGTACATACTGAATTTGATGCCGACCTGCATGAAGCCATTACGGAGATCCCGGCACCTGCGGAAGAATTAAAAGGTAAAGTGATCGACGAAGTGATAAAAGGATATTACCTTAATGACAAAATCATCCGCCATGCGAAAGTGGTGGTGGGAAAATAAATGAACTATTAACGGATCAATCAAGCAAATGTCCAAAAGAGATTTTTACGAAATACTAGGCGTCAGCAAAACGGCCACCACGGATGAAATCAAGAAAGCGTACCGGAAGGTGGCCATGCAGTTTCACCCGGACCGTAATCCCGGTGATAAAGCGGCGGAGGAAAAATTCAAGGAAGCCGCTGAAGCCTATGAGGTATTAAGCGATGCAGATAAAAAAGCCCAGTATGACCGTTACGGACATGCCGGCGTGAGTGGCAACGGTCGTGGTGGATTCAGTGGCAGCGGCGGAATGAACATGGATGATATCTTCAGCCAGTTTGGGGATATTTTCGGAGAAGACATGTTTGGTAATTTCTTTGGGGGTGGCGGACAACGGGGTGGAGCCAGGGGCGGACAACGCAACCGGGGTGTAAGAGGAAGTAACCTCCGGGTTAAACTGAAACTCACCTATGAAGAAATTGCAAAGGGCGTAACCAAGAACATCAAAGTAAAAAAACATGTACCCTGTACCACCTGCAATGGCAGTGGGGCAAAAGATAAAGGCAGTGTGCAGAGTTGTGGCACTTGCGGCGGAAGTGGCCAGGTTCGACGGGTACAAAATACTTTTCTGGGTCAGATGCAGACCGTCACCACTTGTCCTACCTGTAACGGCGAAGGAACCACGATCACCGCTAAATGCGGATCCTGTAAAGGAGAAGGACGGGTGTATGGGGAAGAGACGGTCAGTATTGATATACCGGCAGGTGTGCAGGAAGGCATGCAGATGAATGTATCCGGTAAAGGAAATGCGGGAGAGCGTGGCGGTATGCCGGGCGACCTGATAATCCTGATTGAAGAAGAACCGCATAAGGAATTATACCGCGAAGGACTGAATGTGGCTTATGAATTGCATCTCTCTTTCACTGATGCGGTTTTTGGTACGCAGGTGGAAGTGCCCACTATTGATGGCCGCGCCAAGATTAAAATTCCTGCCGGCACCCAGAGTGGTAAAATTTTCCGCCTGAAAGGAAAGGGATTCCCGGCCGTCAATTCCTACGAAAAAGGTGACCAGCTGATCCAGGTGAGTGTTTGGACCCCACAACAACTGAGTGCAGAAGAGAAAGCTATATTGGAAAAATTAGGCCACTCCCCGAATTTCAAACCACATCCCGAGAAGAGTGACAAGAATTTTTTTGATAAGATCAAGGAAATGTTCTCGTAACTAAATTCCAAGAACCAAAGATGCCAAGACGCCAAAGAATAATCAAATAACAAAATTCAAATAAGTATCAAACTAAAATAACCAAACCTCCTAAGAAGGTTTGGTTATTTTGTATTGGCTGTTGACTGCCAACTGCCTACTGTCTACTGCCTACTGACTCTTCCTCTTCTTTCCCTTCATATACAAGTTCCTCGCCATTATCGTAAGGTTCACAAATTCTTTCTGTAACAGATCAGCATCACCGGCAGAAGCCTGTGCCATTTCAACCATATCATTCCAGGTCCTGTTTTTTACAAAGGGAGAGTTGCGTAGCATTGAACCGAACTGGGCTACAGCAGCGGAGAAGTGATAACATTTTTCCAGCTTTTCATAAGCCCTGTAATCGAAATTGCTTTTCCGGTCAAAGTAACGATGGGTGGTATCGCCCGGATGACGGTATTGCAGGCGGATATTCGCAAACTGTCCGGAATAGATACTGTCTCTGATAGCTCCACGGCTGAGTTCGGTGGGTTCAATTTCAAACATCGCGATCATGGAAAACCCGGAACCGATCTCCCCTCCTTCCACCACGGAGCTGGCATCCCGCAAGGCTCCCACTTTATTATCAAACCCGATCAGCCGGTATTCCTTCACATACTCCGGATTGAATTCCACATTCATATATACATCATCGGCTACGGAATAAAGGGTCTGGGTGAACTCCTTCAGTAATACTTTTTCCGCTTCTTTGAAATTATCGAGATACGCGAAGTTGCCATTCCCTTTTTCGGCAAGCAACTGGATTTTCGAGTCTTTATAATTACCCATACCCACACCCAGGCAGGTCAGGTATACTCCCGACTCCCGCTGGGCACTGATCATTTCGTCGAGCTCAGATTCTGTTTTCAACCCCACATTAAAATCCCCATCGGTGGCCAGGATCACCCGGTTATTGCCTCCCTGGATAAAATGCCGTCTTGCCTGTGTATAGGCAAGCCGTATACCTGCTTCTCCGGGAGTCGAACCACCAGGCGTCAGTTCATCAATGGCTTTAATAATTTTTTCTTTTTCTGCCCCGCTGGTGGTTTCCAGCATTACCCCGGTCACCCCGCCATAGACTACAATTGACACCGAGTCCTTGTTGCGCAGGTTATTTACCAGCAGGCGGAAGGCGGATTGAAGTAAGGGTAAGCGGTTGGGCATATCCATGGAGCCGGACACATCGATCAGGAAAACGAGATTGCTGGGAGGCAGGGTATCGAGGTTCAGTTTCCGGGAAGAAAGGTTGATATAATATAATTGATTGCCGGGATTCCAGGGACAGGCAGTCAGGGTGGGTTTAATATAAAAAAGATCATCCCCGGCAGGTGGATAATAATCGAGGTTGAAATAATTGAGCATCTCCTCAATACGTACGGCATCAGGAGGCACGATGGAATTCATGGTAATAAAGCGGCGGATATTGCTGTAAGAAGCCCGGTCTACATTGAGTGACATACCGGTACTCGGAAACTGCCGGGCAATCAGGAAACGGTTTTCCAGTAAGCTGGCATAACTCTCATCACCGGCAAACCATTTTTTTTGTTCCTCTCTTCCAAGATCCTTGGTAAAGGAAGAAAGACGATCCTTGAACCGGTTACTGGCAGAAGCCGGGGCCGGCTTTAATTTGACCCGAATATAATTATCTGCATTCACCAGCATTTTCTCGGGATGATAGCCATCCAGCATAAAACTGAATGTATCCAGCTGGCTATGGGCCAGGATACCAAATGTACCTGAAGCTCCACTACGAAATACATAACCTGTTTTGAACTGTTTAATAACTACATTTTGCAGCACATTACCCGCTTCATCCTTCACTTCCCCCCGCACATAAAACTGCTGAGCAGCGAGTGAGTGGCCCAGGAACAAAAGGATTAATATATGGCAAGTGGTCTTCAACCGGTTAGTATATCTTATAAATTACTAAATAGACGGCAATATGACCGATAAATCATACCACCTGGTAAATCTCTTTCAGGTTACGTCCCAATCCATCATAATCGAGCCCATATCCTACTACAAATTTATCAGGGATCACAAAGCCTACATAATCGGGATGCAGCGGAAAAACGGTCGCATCTGACTTATGTAACAAAGTGGCGATCCGTAAGGATTTGGGTTGCTGGTGTCCCAGCTTGGGTAAAAAATTATGCAGGGTCTTCCCCGTATCCACGATGTCCTCTACAATGATCACTTCCTTTCCAAACAAATCATCTTCGAGTCCGATGGAGGTTACCACATTCCCGGAAGACTTCATTCCTTTATAGGATGCCAGTTTGATAAAACAGATCTCGGCTTCAATGGTCAGGTTTTTAAAGAGATCAGCGGCAAACATGAAAGAACCATTGAGGATGGCAATGAACAGCGGACGTTTCCCGGCATAATCGGTATTAATCTGGTCCGCCAGTTCTTTGACCCGTTGCTGAATAGTTTCTGCGGAAAGATAGATATCGAACGTTTTATCGTGGACTTTGATAAGGGACATAGCGTTAGAAAGGTTTAGGTGTTTAGTCGTTTAGACGTTTAGTGGTTTAGTTGGTGGAATAGAGACTGTAGTTTTCGCGGATGACGAGTTTGGGCATAGCGCCGGCTTTTTTACGGAGACTGAGTTTTTCGCCGGGAGCGGGACGATCATCCGGACCGAGGAAATTTAATTCGCGCAGACTTTCCAGCCGTATCCCTTGTTTCTGGGCGATATCATATACTGATTCATCCGGCATCACCTTATGAAATTCATCCAGACCGGTCTTTCTTTTCCGTTGTAAAAAAATAAGCTGATCCCTGGCTAATGCCTCGGTGACCGGCAGTTCATTGAAATCGAATATACGGGCCAGCGGAATATTGTATTGCTGTGCCAGGGAGAGAAAGGAAACCCCCTTCTTTACAAATACGACCCTGGTTTCATTGATCCTGAATTCACCTTTCGGGTAATTCACTGCCACCACCGGAGCTTCTGTTGTTTCCGGTTCCCTTTCCGGAACCTTCACCTTCCCTGTTTCTGTTTCATAGGTTTTCTCCGCTTCCGTATCAATGACCGGCGTTTTCCCCAGTGCCAGCAGGGTATAGTTCTGCAGATTATAATCTTCAATCAGTTTGATCAGCACCAGTGGATAACGTGGATTGGTGGCATAGCCTGCCTTCTTTAATCCATTGGCCCAGCCGGCATAATCAGTGGGATCGAGCTGAAACAAACCGGCATAGCGCTGACTGTTTTTTAAGAAATTGGAATGGTCCCGGTATGAGTCTTCAGCGGAAGGGTACTTGCGGAAACACTCACCCCGAGCATCATCATCATGGGAAACCGATTCACCGGTCCAGCCGGTCTTGCATTTTATACCGAAATGATTATTTGATTTCAGTACCAGTTTGCTGGTACCCGCCATGGTTTCATGAATACCCTGCGCCAGTTTAATAGCCGCCGGCACCCCGGTTCTTTTCATTTCGGCCATCGCCAGTTCCTTATACGTGCTGACATAATTGAGAACTGTCTCATTCTGTTGCGCACCACTCTTTATTGCGATTAAAACTATGGTCAAATAGAATATCGCTGATTTCCGTAACATCATTCCAACTGATTATAATTTCCGGATCAGGTATAACCCGTCCCGGACCGTGAGTATTGATTTTTCAATATCCGTACGTTGCCGGATAAATTCATTAAAGGCCTGAATGCCTTTGGCACTTTTCCCCTTCACTGGTTCCTCCAGCACCTGTCCATGAAACAACACATTATCTGCTAAAATAAAGCCGTTTTTCCTTAACCGGGGAAAAACAAGGTTAAAATAATCGATATAGGCTGGTTTATCGGCATCAATAAAGACCAGGTCCCAGGTCTCAGACAGACCTGGAATGACATCTAACGCATTACCCGTGTGTGATATTATCTGGCCGGACCGGGGCGAACGGTCAAACCAGCCTCTGGCCAGCATGGAATCGGCCTCCCGGAGTTCAATGGTATGCAGGCGCCCTTCCGGGGTCAGTCCTTTGGCCAGACAGAGAGCACTATAGCCGGTAAATGTGCCGATCTCCAGGATAGCACTGGGCCGAAGCATGAAACTGATCATTTCAAGGAATTTCCCCTGGACCTTCCCACTGAGCATGATGGATTCGGAATGACGGGTGCGGGTATATTCAGCCACTTCCTGAAGCAGGCTGTCTTCAGGTGAAGTATAGGTGTCCGCATAGGCTTCCGCCAACGGGTTGATCAGATCCATCCTGCCGGTTTTTTGCAAAGATAAACTTATACGGCCAGCAGACTACCTTCTGAAGGTGACCCTTTTCTTGAAATCAGCCAGAGACCACAGAAAGTAAAGATGCCATTTATAAGGATCAGCTCATTCCCGATCTTATACCCGTTAAAGGTACTGGCCGACCATTCCGTCAGCAGGGGTAAACTGATATGCAGCTTGGCTTCATACCAGGCCGGGTTGCTGAGCATATCTACACCAAGTGCCAATAACGGTGCGGCTATACAAGCCACCCAGATCAGTTTGTCGTTGAGCTTTCGCCGGGTAAGAATACCAAAAGAGAAGAGTCCCAGCAAAGGCCCATATGTGATACCGGCAAACTTGAGGATAAAGTCGATGATCAGTTTATCGTTGATCCACTTGAATAAAAGGACCATAAGAAAAAAGATAGCGGCAAACGTGAAATGCACTTTCAACCTTGTACGCTTCTTTCCCTTTTCAGTGCCTTGTTGTTTATTAATACCCAGGATATCGATACAATAACAGGAGGTCAGGGAAGTGATGGCTCCGTCCACACTCGGGAATAAGGCGGAGATGATGGCGATGATAAAGATCACCCCTATAACCCCGCTGAAGGTATCACTCAAAGCAATAGTTGGGAATAAATCATCAGGTGGTACATTGATGCCATTCTTCGCAGCGTAGAGATAAAGCACGCCCCCCAGCACGAGGAAGAGCAGGTTAACAAACATCAGTACCGCGGTGAAGGTCATTATATTTTTCTGTGAATCTTTCAGGGTCTTCACACTGATATTTTTCTGCATCATTTCCTGGTCGAGTCCGGTCATGGCAATGGCGATAAACATCCCTCCCACAATATGTTTGATCGCAAAGGAGCCGGAGTTGACATCCCAGTTAAAGATTTTTGTATAGCCTTTGTCGGCCATCAGGGTCAGGGCGCCGCCAAAATCAGTGCCCAGGGCTTTTACAATCACCACGATACAGACCACCAGACCCACCAGCATACCGGTGGTCTGGAGCGTATCGGTATAAATAATGGTCTTCACCCCGCCTTCAAAAGTATAGAGCAGGATGAGCACCAGTATTACCAGCGCGGTGGCTTCAAATGGAATACCCAGTTTATTAAATATAAAAATCTGCAGTACACTGATCACCAGGTAGAGCCGGGCGGTGGCACCTACCGTACGGGAAAGTATAAAGAAGAAAGCACCGGCCTTATGGGCATTGATGCCAAAGCGTTTTTCGAGGTAAGTGTAGATACTGGTCAGGTTCATCCGGTAATACAACGGAATCAGCACAAAGGCGATCACCATATACCCCAGCAGGTAGCCCAGTACGATCTGGTAATAATAAAAATTGCCGGTTCCAACCCCACCAGGTACACTCACAAACGTAACCCCGGACAGTGATGTACCGATCATACCAAAAGCCACCAGCATCCAGTTACTGTTGCGGTTGCCGATAAAGAAGGATTCATTATCCGAATTACGCGAGGTATACCAGGCTACCCCGAGTAAAAGTGCAAAATACCCGATCACAAAGGAAAAGAGAACAACTGGAGACATAGTTGGCGGTTTCTGTTAAGCAATATTAGCGTTGCAAAATAGGCAATAATGAATTTTGAAGATAATTAAAAATGTTATCCCTTTGCGTCAATATTATTTATATGGCGATTCAATCACTTGCGGTTTTCTGCGGTTCGAAGAACGGAACCAATCCTGTATTCAGTCAGCATGCAGCTGAACTGGGAAAACTGATGGCGGAAAACAATATCCGGCTGATATATGGCGGGGGCAGTGCCGGACTGATGGGTATCATCGCGGACAGTGTAATGCTGTATGGTGGCGCCGTGACCGGCATCATCCCGAAATTATTACTGGAATGGGAAGTACAGCACCGCGGTATTACAGAACTCATCATCAGTGATGACATGCACGAGCGGAAACGAAAGATCTACAGTATCTCTGATGCGGCCCTGATCCTGCCGGGAGGTTTTGGCACCCTCGATGAATTATTTGAAATCGTAACCTGGAACCAGCTCACTATCCATGACAAGCAGATCTATATCCTGAACTCTGGCGGATTCTACGACCACCTGATCCGGCATATTGAAGTCATGAAAGCGGAAGGCTTCCTGTATGAGGATGCGATTAAACGGATCCAGGTAATTGACAGCCCCGCTGCATTATTGCCCTTTATAATATAAACCGGTATTATTCTTTTTTACGTCCCAGGTAAAAGCTAAAACCGGTGCGGAATACAGGTAGTATCCGGCCAAACTGATCGCGGTACGGCGAATTAAAATCCTTCATGGCATCGATCATGATACTGGTATAGAACTGACCGCGGCCAATATTGCGGGTACCATAGCCCAGTCCTACCAACAAACTGGGCGCCGTGGCTTTCGCTTTATTAATGATACCGGCATCCGTTTTTTCACTATAAGAAATCTTGTTGTATTCAAACTGGCCGCCGATAAAAAGCTGCTGGATGGGCCAGATCCGGATGAAGGGACCTCCGCCGAGGGCCAGGTAACGGGCGGTGATATTCACGGATTGATAGCGCTGCGTCACATAAGTCAGGTTGGTGGCGATTCCCACATCGATTACCTGATTGAGACTATACCCGAATTCAGGATTTAATCCGATTATAAATCCGTTGGAAAATCCGAGGTTAACACCGGAACCAATAAAAACGCGGTTGGCTTTGAAGCCTCTTTCTTCTTCCTCATCCTGCGCCATGGCTGCGGTAAAAAATAAACTGATGAAGAGTACAGTAAGCAGTTTCTTTATCATAGTTAATTTTGATACTTTATTTGAGTTCTTCCTGTTCCTGCCAGCTGAGATTCAGTTCATTGGCCACTCCCCTGATGGCAAATAAACGTCCCAGCATCAGCAGCAGCATGGCTCCTGTAATGACCAGGAGAAGAAAATCGCCACTGAGCAGAAATAAAACCACACTGAACAGAGCCATTCCTTCGCAAATGGCCAGGTACAACGTTACCGCAGCTCTGTATTTATCCATTTTCCCTTTCAGGTTATCATTCCCTTCACGGATATCACGGATCCGTTGCTGATACAGGTAACGAGCCATCAGCAGTGCGAGCAAAGCCAGTCCGGTCATCAGTGGCAACAGGAAAGAACTTACTTTTTTGATTTCTTCCTGCAGGAAGGGTCCGTTGAACTGATTTATGCCCACGGACACAAGGGTAAAAATAACGACCCCAACAGAAAGGGCCGTGGTCAGAATACGTAATCCCTTTAATTCCTGACTGACAGAGTTTGTGCCTTCAGATATGTTATTCATACTTTATTAAAAATGGTAACCCGAAACCTATGCAATTTAACGGATGAATGGTAAACTTAGTATTTCAGGAAGATCAGTATTTGAAAGAGGGGCACATGGATTCCCGTTTATTCCCCTTGTAACTTCCCATCGCCCCCTGTTTGACCAGGGAAAACTCAAAAGCGCCACGGGTATTATTGAAGTTCTTCAATCCTGACATCGTGGCATCATAGGTAAATGTGAACACAATATCCTTTACACCGAGTCCGATCATGGGGATCACCGCGTCTTTGTAGCGGTAATAGAGACCGGCGGTGAGTGTTTTCTCGCCATCACCGGAGAGATTGTATTGTGCATTGAGTCCGCCTACAATTTCGTATGATTTAGCCTGTACTGATACGTAGGCATTGGGATTCAGAATCACCATATCATTGATTTTGAAACTACCGTTCAGGAATCCATTGTACCGGACCGGAATCCGGTTATCGATCCCGGGCTGGTCATTAAAAAAGGATTCTTTCGGCTGATTGATATGCATGGCGGAAAAACCGGCATTCAGGTAAGCCCGGTCATTGGGAAAATAGGCATAATTCATTCCCACCTGCATATCGAGGTAGTTGATATTGTTGTAATCCAGTTTTGGTGCAACCGTGGTCTGGTGGGCATCAAAGAACTGGCCATTCCACTGACTGGGAAAACTGAGATTGGACGTATTGATATTCTTATTGGCCCATCCTACATTAAATCCGAGACTCACCAGGCTTCCGGCATTGATCATCTGGTGATAGGCTACCGAGCCATATACTTTAGTGGAGGTAAGCACACTGGTACCGGCCACATCCCGTAAGATCATTCCTCCCACACCCAGCCATCCGTTGTTATCGCTGTTCTGCAATACCTGCACATCGCCGAAGGCACTCATGGTTTTGTAGGGAAAAGAAGTTACGGAAGCCCATTGGTTACGGTAGTTGATTCCGACCCGGTAATCGCCGTCGGGCATAAACCCGGTGTTGGCCGGATTGGTCAGCAGGGGGCTATTCATGAATTGTGAAAAATGCAGGTCCTGTGCAGGGGCGATGAACCATCCGCAACAGCAAAGAATCAGTATGTATCGCTTCATTCCCTTCATGATTCAACAATTATCGGATTAAGGTAATATCACCTTTCTTCGTTGTCTTGACCCCGTCAAAGAATTCCACGGATAAAGTATAGGCATATACATCCATCGGTTGTATCACGCCTTTGACTTTGCCATCCCATCCCCTGTTGCGGTCATTCGTTTCAAATACCTTTTGACCCCAGCGGTTCCAGATAGTAAACTGCATCTTGGCAATACCAAAACCGCGAACCATCACCACGCTGTTCTGATCCCCGCTTTGCGGCGTGAAGGCATTGGGCACATCCACTACAGGTATCACCGTAGCACTGACCGGCTTGCAGATCTGCGCCGGACAACCGATAAGGTTGTATGCGGTGAGACAGGCATTAAATGTACCGGTCGAATTATATTGATGATCAATATTGACTCTTGAAGTAGTCCGTAATGTATCCCCATCTCCAAACTCCCATTTAAAACTGACGGCATCCAGCGAAGAGAGATTGTTAAATGTAACCGGCATATTGGGAGCAGGTGTTAACGGAGAAAAAGCAAAATCTGCCGTGGGGGCTCCATAAACTTGTATAGTAAACCTTGCCGTATCGGTCAGGTTACAGGTATTCGGGTTATAAGCCACCAGTGTAATAATATATGTTCCCGGTGTGTTATACGTATAGGTTGGATTTGCTGCCGTGGACGTATTGCCATCTCCAAAATTCCAAAGGAAGGTTTGTCCCGCCAGTGAAGTATTATCAAATACGGGTGTATAAGGAATACATCCCGAAGGCGGTGTGGTGAATTGTGCTTTTACATTATCCGCTACACTCAATGGAATGACTAATGAATCCGGGGCATTGCAATACACGGTATCCTGCAGCAACAATTTTACATTGTAAGTACCAGGACCAGAGTAGGTATGAAAAACAGGAGCCGCACCTGCCACTACGGTGGGTGAACCATCCCCGAAATCCCAGACAAAACTCTGATTGGTGAAAGGTTTGGTTGGCGGGGCAATGGTCGTATTATCAAACCGGTAATTGAAGGATCCACAGGGGGGCAGTTTAACCGGAATAAAGGCCGGGGTCGCCAGCAGGTTTCCCACCCTGATCTTCATAAACGAACTGTCCCGCACATTACAGGTAGCCGGGTCGATGGCCACCAGCATTACATTATAGGTACCGATTGTCAGGTAGGTATGTGAAGCAGTAGGTACCGTGGTAGTCACCATGGGTGAACCATCCCCGAAATACCATTCATAGCTCACGCCGGTTGCAAGGGTATCAGTAAAGTCAACCGTGAGTGGCTGACAACCGGCAGTATCCCGGGGTACTCCATTGATCGTGGATTGTATTCCGGCCCGTACACCCGCCAGATTCATATCAATCTTGAGCATGGTCAGGTTGCACTCTCCGCCACCCACCGCATTATTCACGGTAGACCAGGCGCCGGGTGTAGTGGGATAAAAGGGTCTGGTACCGATATTACAGTTGCCACAGATCGCCTGGTAAATTTTTCCATTGCGGTCGAAACGGCTGGTACCTCCATCCACGTGATCACATCCCGTACCCGGGGCATTATTTTCGCCGAAGAAACTGCCAAATAACTGGGAGGCGGCATTCTTTTTCAATACAAAGAAGTAAAGATCTTTTCCGTCGGTCGTACTTTTAAATGCATCAGCGGTAACGGGTAATCCGGTTGTACCAGCACTGTTAAAGGCATTATCGGTACTGAAGAAACCACCCCATCCGGAGATGTACACGTTTTCACAACGGTCTACCAGGAAGGCAATGGGTGAAATATTGGGCGTTAGTCCTCCGGAACCAAAAGCCGTTGAATAAACATAGGCAGAAAGATCAGGCTGCATTTTGCAGATAAACTGCTTACCGCCTGCATTACTGAATACCGCGTTTTGTATAGGCCAGTTACCCGTGGTTTGTCCCATGATATATGGAAAACCCAGGGCATCAAACTGCACCCCGAATACCTGGTCAATACCGGAGGTACCGATATAAGTGGAACGAATAACATTGGTACCTGTATTATTGATGACCGCTACAAAGCCATCGATTACTCCATGGTTTGCTGTACCGAGTGTTCCTCCCTGTGTTCCCTGGAGAAGATTCTGACTTTCAGTTCCACCGGCCACATAGATATTATTGGTAAGCGGACTGATCGAAAGCACATAAGCAGCATCATTACCGCCCCCCCCGATATAGCTGGAAAAAAGCAGGGTGCCCAGATCGGGGGATAATTTAAGTACCACCCCATCCTGAATTCCACCTCCGAAAGTTTGTTGAAAGAATCCTGCGGTGCCGGGAAAATCGGAAGATTGGGTGGACGAAGCCACATAAACATTTCCGGCGGCATCGAGAATCACTTCACTACGGCCATCATCGCCGTAATTCCGTTGCAGGGAATTTAAACCACGGGTTTCAGAAATATTCACCCCATCATTGCCGGCTCCGCCGATACGACGTGAACCGAGAAGGGCTGTACCTGCCGCATTCAGTTTAGTGACCACGATATCAAAGCCGGCTCCACCGGCATTCCCGTTATTAATAGTTGGATAATCACTGGAATTGGTCCGCCCGGCTAATACGAGGTTACCGGCGGGATCCACAATCAGCGAATGCGGTTGATCCTTTCCGCTACCTCCGATATAGGTGGCATAGATCCGGTTATTGCCATTGGGAGATAATTTGATAATACCGATATCAAATTCACCGCCCTGGTAAGTGGTTTCAAAGGCACCGGGAGAAACGGGAAAACCGCTGCCGGTACTACCAAATACAATACCCCCGCCAAACAGACTTTCGTCCGGACCATAAGTGGCGGTAAAGCCCCAGTTGTCGGAACGGCTGCCGGAGAAGGAACAGAACACGATGCTGGGATCGATCACCAGTTGTTTGGTGCGGTCATACTCTTTTATTTCAAAACGCACCACATTACCGGTGACGCTATACTTACAATTTACTTCGGTCCGGCCGGTAACAGAAGGCTGAAAAGTGAACGGAGCGGATTCTTTAAATTCAGCCAATGAGGTACTTACCACCAATTCTTTGTTCTTCACCTGTACTTTATCCACGCCATCGTATTTCAGGGCAATCTTTGAAGGATCCGCACCCGGCTGAACCAGGATATCATACTTCAATGTGCCGCGGTCCGTATAATAACGGACATCCACACCCGGATATACATTCTTGATGGTGATCCCCTGGAATATTTTACAATCGGCTGCCCATTTGGAGGGGTTACTCCCGATAAAATAGTTGTTATAGGTGGGAATCGGTTTATCCGGAATGACGCTAGCTCCAGTGGAAGCCCCCATAAAATCCACATTCCAGGCATGTGAACGAACGGTGACCGGAGGAGGGGCGCCGATCATTTTTCCTTCAGCTGAAAGTCCGTGTTTAAACTGACTGAGTCGTTGCAGATCGGCAGGATTATGTTGTACTACGGTGAACCCGCCATTGCGGATAAAGAAGGCGCCGTTGCTCACATCACCTTTATATCGTACCCGTTCATCCCACTGACCTTTATTCTCGATAAATTCAATGTTGCCCTGGGCTGAGAGAGTACAAACAGCAAGCAGGGTTACGGCGATGGTGAAGAGATTTTTCAGCGTCAACTTATTTACTTTAAAATAACGAATTTTTCCCAGAATCGGATCTAAAACTTCTGTTAAGAATCGCCATCCGGACGTCATTTTCCGTAAAAAATCACGGGACGGTCAGGCGATTTTACTCCATTGTACGGGTCCTTTCCGGTAATGCAGGAATTTCTTTAACTGCAAATTTTCGGCCGAAACCAAATCAGGGTCTTTTTCCAGCAGGGCAGCGGCCATATTTCTGGCAATTTCCAGCAAATCCCGATCTTGGACTATACTGGCCAGCCGGAAGTTTAATGCGCCACTCTGCCGGGTTCCTTCTATTTCACCCGGACCTCGAAGTTCCAGGTCCTTTTCAGCTATCTCAAACCCGTTATTGGTCGATGTCATAATCTGGATGCGCTCGCGGGCATCATTACCTAATTTTGACCCGGTTAATAATACACAATAGCTTTTTTCAGCTCCCCGGCCTACCCGGCCCCGCAACTGATGGAGCTGCGATAAACCAAATTTTTCCGAACTTTCAATCACCATTACCGAGGCATTGGGCACATTCACCCCCACTTCTATCACCGTCGTTGACACCATGATCTGTGTATCATGTTCAACAAATCTTTTCATATTTAGTTCTTTCTGCTCGGCCGGCTGACGACCATGCACCATACTGATCCAGAATTTGGGCTCCGGGAAATAGGCTTTTACATTCTCGTACCCCTTCATCAGGTTTTCGTAATCCATTTTATCACTTTCCTCGATCAGGGGAAAAATAATATAGACCTGCCGGCCCTTATCGATCTCGGCCCGGATAAAATCCATCACCTTACTGCGCTGTGATTCAAAACGGTGGACCGTGGTGATCGGTTGCCGGCCGGGGGGTAATTCATCAATCACGCTATAATCCAGGTCCCCGTAGGCCGTCATGGCCAGGGTACGGGGAATCGGGGTAGCCGTCATCACGAGCATGTGTGGGGGCACTTCGGCCTTCTTCCATAAGCGGGCCCGTTGTTCCACCCCAAAACGATGCTGTTCATCAATGATCACGATCCCCAGTTTTTTAAACTGTACCACCTCTTCAATCACGGCATGGGTGCCCAGGAGTATTTTTAATTCCCCGCTGGCGAGTTCGGCCAGTATTTTTTTACGTTCGGCTGATTTTACGGAACCGGTAAGCAGGCGGACTGACACCCCCACTTTCGCCAGCAGTTCCCCGATACCCTGGTAATGTTGCTGGGCTAATATTTCAGTAGGCGCCATCAGGCAGGCCTGGTAACCATTATCCACGGCCAGCAGCATGGTCAGCACAGCCACGATGGTTTTGCCACTGCCCACATCCCCTTGCAGGAGCCGGTTCATTTGTTTGCCCGTGGCCGTGTCGGCTCTGATCTCCCGTATCACTCTTTTTTGTGCCCCGGTGAGTTCGAATGGAAGGTGATTTTTATAACAGTCATTAAAATAATCTCCCACTTTTTCAAAGATCACTCCCTTTGAAAAACGGTGGCGCTGACTCCGGAGCAGGTTCATGCGCACCTGGGCCATAAAAAGTTCTTCAAATTTGATGCGTTTCACTGCTTCCAGGTAGTCCTGCTCTGATTGAGGAAAATGAATCTGCTGGAGGGCTTTAAAGCGACCGGGCAGCTTAAGTTGTTTGATTATTTCATCCGGCAGGTTTTCTTCCACATCTTTTTCCTTTACCTGCATCATCAGTAACTGGGTGAGTTTGCCGATCTGACGGCCACCCAGTCCCCGGGCTTTTAATTTTTCCGTAGTGGAATAAACAGGTTCAAGGAAGTTTTTTGCCAGAGGCTGATCCGGGACCAATACTTCCAGTTCCGGATGTACAATCTGCGGATTGCCGTTGAAAAATCCAACGCGCCCATAGACGAGGTAAGACTTTCCGGGTTCCAGTAATTTTTGTACCCAGTTGATCCCCTGAAACCAGGTCAGTTCGAGGATGCCGGTCTTGTCTTTCAACTGGGCCACCAGTCGTTTTCCTGCCTTTTGTCCAATGATATCAAAACTCAGCAGCACCCCTGCCACCTGCGCATATTCACTGAGCGGTGTCAGTTCACTTACCTGGTTGAGTTTGGTGCGGTCGATATGCCGGAAAGGATAATGATCGAGCAGGTCGCCGAACGTGAAAATGTTCAGTTCCTTTTTGAGCAGGTCGGCCCGCAGGGGTCCTACCCCTTTGAGGTATTCGATGGGATTGGCTAATATGGAGGTACCTGCTGAAATAAAAAATGCTTTCCGGCAAATGTAAACAATGGCGGGGGCAATCAGTTGGCCTGTCGCTCCGCTTTTTCCCAGAGTACGGTTTGTTTACCCCTGTGGTATAATATAAAACCTTTGATCAGGCAGCTGTTCATAAACAGGAAGTAATAAGGAATGCCCAGCAGTCCTGCTTTTTTCCCGGTGCGTAACATCAGCCAGCCGGCCAGGCTGAGTAGGTAATAAAATAGCTGGAGTAAAAGAATAACCCGGAAAAACAGGGAGTCCGGGTGTTGCCACACTAACCCAATATTACTGACCAGGAGCAGAACCAGTGCCAGCGGACAAAAAAACCAACGGAGGATGCGACGCGAAAAGTATTGAAAGGCCAGGCGGGGATGACGAACTATATTCAATGCCTTACCCAGGCGGGCAGCAGCCTGGTAGGCCCCGGCAGCAATCCTTACTTTCCGTTTTTGTTCTTCGGCCAATGATACCGAAGGGGCTTCGGTGGCAAAGGCCCCTGGTTCATAGGCCATTTTATATTCCTGCAGACAAATATGCATAGCCATCATAAAATCATCCAGGATCCATTCTTCTTTCGCCGGCCTGAATAATGCGGTACGGATAGAAAACAATTCACCGGCGGCGCCAACTACTGTATAAAAACGGGCATCCATTTTTTTCATAAAAGATTCGTAACGCCAGTAGCGTCCTTCTGCCTGTCCCACGGCCGAATTCTGCGCATCAACCCTGATCTTTTTCTCTCCTGCCACTCCGCCGACAGCGGGATCCTGATAATGCGGAACGATTCGTTTGATACATTCCGGATTCAATAAAGTATTGGCGTCTGTAAAGACCACCAGCGGGGTATCCACCTCTTTCATGGCATGGCGTATCGCGGCGTATTTTCCTTTACGTTCAGGAAGATGTATTCCTTTTACGGAGGGGTAGCGGCTCAGCACGGTTGCTGACTCATCGGTGGAACCATCGGTCACCACCAGTATCTTAAAACGGTGTGTGGGATAATCGATCGATAAGGTATTGCTGATTTTTTGATCCAGGATAGCGGCTTCATTGAAGGCGGCGATGATGATGGTAACCGCCGGCCATTGTTCATCCGTCGTTTGTTTCTTTTGCTGTGCTGGTTTACGGGTAAACAGCCAGAGCAAACCGCCATATCCCAGGTAGGAATAAAACAGGATCCCGAAAGAGGCGTAAAATAAGAAATGGAATATGGTCATGAAATAATGTGAAAAATACGGTTCACCCTTCGCAAATATCCCAAATATGCCGCTAAATCCTGCACCGCCCCCCTTTAAAAGGGTAAATACCAGCACCGTTGCATTAAAAGGCCTTGCTGGAATGGGAAAAGCTACCTACTTTACTTACGTAAATCCACCATTCAGGACAAACCATTTGTGATGAAAAACCATTTTCACTTACTACAGCTTGATCTGTATTTCACTGAATATAAGTTTGCGTTGTTATGCCTGGTATCCGCGTTTGTCGTCACGCTGATCAGCATCCCTCCTATTATCAGCCTGGTCCGGAAATACAAATTATATGATAAGCCCAATGCCCGCAAGGAGCATACGATGCCGATTCCAACCATGGGAGGTATCGCCATCATCGCCGGTATGGCCGCTTCACTGTTCCTCTGGTTTCCATTCAGCACAGAACCCGCATTAATCAGTTTCTTCTTTTCCGTAATCATCCTCTTTGGCCTCGGCATCATGGATGACCTGAAAGACCTCTCTGCGAAATATAAATTCATCATACAGATAGCCCTGGCCCTGCTGATAGCGATCTCCGGCATCCGGATTACCAGTTTCGGCGGACTCTTTGGCATTGAAGAAATTCCAGTTCAGGCGCAGTTCACCATTACAGTACTTGCCATTGTGGGGATCACGAATGCATTTAATTTAATTGACGGCATTGACGGACTCGCCGGCGGTCTCGGTTTTATGAGCCTGATCACTTTGGGACTTTTTCTGATCATGAACCGGGATGGTAATACGGCATTAATAGCTTTTGCCCTGGCCGGTGGTATCCTGGCTTTCCTGTACTTCAATTTCAATCCGGCTAAAATATTCATGGGCGATACCGGATCGCTGGTATTGGGCTTTGTGGTGGCTGTACTTTCCATCAGGCTATTACAAGTCAATGGTGCCGCTATCAATCCGGCCCTGCCCAATGCCCCCGTGTTCATCACCGGCGTGGCCCTGATTCCTGTATACGACACCCTGCGTGTATTTCTCGTACGGATGTGGAAGGGCAACTCTCCTTTCTCTCCCGACAAAACGCATATCCATCATCTGCTCACCAACCAGGGGTATACGCATGGATTTGCGTCCAAACTGATTTGTTTTATCCATGGATTTATCCTGATTGAAATCTATTTCCTGCGGAATATGCGGATGGAGTTTCAGCTATTGTTGTTGATCGGGTTTATGTTGTTTGTAACGGTCATGCTGAAGCGACTTGGTAAGTTGTTAGGGAAGAATGAGAGGGTGCATGAGGTGATTAAGGAATACCTCGGGTAAAAGCATCAAGAAGCCAAGATGCCAAGACGCCAAAGAAGCACCAAGAACCGAAGACGCCAAGAAGCCAAAGAATAATCAAGAAGCAAGAAACAAATAAGGACCAAAGCGTACCCCGGAGTTTAATATTAAACCCTTGAAACGGTTCAGTGTTTTTTACAAAAATTAAAAAACTTAGCCTGCTACTTGAATTTCGAGCGAAGCGAGAAATCTTGTATTTCACCTTCTCCCCCACATAAATCACGTCATCCCGACGAAGGAGGGACCCTGTATTTTGCCAGTGCTTATAAAAAAGAAATCCAAAGACATTTCGAGCGAAGCGAGAAATCTTGTATTTCACCTTCTCCCCCACATAAATCACGTCATCCCGACGAAGGAGGGACCCTGTATTTTGCCAGTGCTTATAAAAAAGAAATCCAAAGACATTTCGAGCGAAGCGAGAAATCTTGTATTTCCCCTTCCCCTCCCCATAAATCACGTCATCCCGACGAAGGAGGGACCTTGTATTTTGCAGGTGCCGTAAAAACAAAAATCACGTCATCCCGA
>ENA-UOWO01001844-UOWO01001844.1-activated-sludge-metagenome-genome-assembly--contig:-NODE-1844-length-27287-cov-11.599993_pt1 | contig 27287 bp, 22 predicted proteins | sample MGYA00238148_ERZ761564 | MGnify/ENA primary metagenome ERZ761564 (study PRJEB28885, sample SAMN05720194) | activated sludge metagenome | isolation source: Anaerobic digester | place: USA...
CGGAAGGCTAAAGTTATAACAGTTCCCTTACCCGTTTCACTTTCTGCTTTTAATTTCCAGCCATGCAGTTCACAGATCTTCTTTACATAATACAGGCCCAGGCCAAAACCATTTACCGCCAGTTTCTTACTCTCTGGTGCCCGGTAAAATTTTTCAAATACATGCTTCAGGTGTTTGGGAGAAATACCAATGCCATTGTCAGCTACTTTCAGCACCAGGTTATTGCCCTCATTTGCCAGGTTGATGTTTATTTCCGGCGTTTTATCACAATACTTAATAGAGTTGTCCAAAAAATTGTAAATGATATTGGCAAAATGAAAGGCATCTGCCTGTATGGTTTGTTGCTGTGCAGAATTGACCACCCTGATATTTGCAGATGGGTATTTCAGGTTAATGATATCAATCGCTTTATGTATGGTATCAGCCACATTCACCGTTTCTTTATTCAGCTGTAATGGATTCACATCATCTTTTGCCACGTTCAGTATCTTCTCCAGGTGACTGTCTAATTTTCTGCCTTGCTCAATAATAATATTACTGTATTGCTTCAGTTTGGCATCATTGCCCACGGCTTCATTCTTCGACAAAAAATTGGATGCGATCAATATGGACGCCAGCGGTGTTTTAAATTCATGCGTCATGTTGTTGATAAAATCCCTTTGCAGTGAAGCATATTTTTGCTGCTGTAAAATAATATAAATGGCATACAGGTATATCAATAAGGTGACCACCATAGCAGCACATAAAATGATCCAGCCTTTAAGCGAGGCGTAAATAAAACTGTTCTTATCAGGGAAACGCACCGCAAAATAATACACCAGGTTTTTTGCTTTGGGGAAATAAGTACCAGGTTGAGCATCGGCTGTTTTATCAAACTGGATATAACTGCCATACAGCATATCATCTGTTTCGCAATCGTAAATGGCATATTCAAAATTGGTGCTGATGGCTTTTGCCTTAAACTTATTGATGAGCAGGAGCTCCAGTGTTTTGGCTTCAAAATCATTCCGCATATTCACTACATAATAATCCCTGGATAGTTTATCAACGGGATTAGTATGTGGTGTGGTATAGCCATAGTAGCGGTTCATTTCATTGGCCACTTCCAGCAGGCTCACCTGTATATTCTGGCTGAATTTTTTTTCTTCCTCATCAAAAGCCAGCTTTAACCAAAGTACCTGCATGGTGATGATACCGATAAAAGCTATCAGCCCGGCCAGTACAATTATTTTAATGCGGTTGATCTTCACTGTACAATGTTACGGTAATTCAATTTTTGTAAAGATGGTTTACAAACAATTTACAAGCTCTTCAAAACCGGTTAACAGCCTTTTGCCCTGCGGCGCAATAGTTTTACATCCGTCATCACTGCAGTACGACAACACTTATTCTATCATCTAAAAATCAATTGTATGAAACAAATTAAAATGACTGCCATCATCCTGGCAATGCTCCCGTTCTTTTCTTTTACTACTTTAAAAAATGCTGTCGCTTTTCCCTTTGCCAAGGTAAGCTGGGTAAAAGAGCTGCACGACTTTGGTGAAATACCCAAAGGCAAACCTGTATCCATTGAATTCAGCTTTACTAACACCGGCGATGAGCCGCTTTTAGTGGCTGATGTGGTTACCAGCTGCGGCTGCACGGCTTCCGATTATAGCAGGGAGCCCATTGCGCCTGGTAAAACATCTAAAGTAAAAGTAACCTTTAATGCGGCCACTGCCGGTGCATTTTCTAAAGATGTTACCGTAAACTTTCATGAAGCGGCCTTGAAAAAAGTGCTGAATATAAAAGGTACGGTAAAATAAAAGCCGCTTATTCCGCCTCCCTTCTTCAGGAGTGGAGGCGGTTCTTTATTTCATTTACAGGCAGTGTTGCTTACACTCAACATTAGTAAAGGGTATCGTCAAAACAGGCGCCGGCCTTTTAATCCCCTTTAGGTGTTGGGGCATCTTTCCAGCCCCACAAATAGCGGCAGGCATACGTGCGGTAGGGGCTCCAGTTTTGGGCGTGTTTCAGCATCTTTTCTCTTAACACTTTCTTATTCTCCGCTTTAATTTTATACAGCTTTATCATGCCTTGCTGTATTCCGAGGTCATCTAAGGCAAGAATATCTTCTCTTCCCAAAGTAAACATCAGTATCATCTCAACGGTCCATTGCCCCACACCTTTTATCTGCGTTAAATAGTTGATGAGTTCTTCATTATCCATTTTATGCAGCATGGCGTCGGTAATATTTTCCTTCAAAAAAAACTCACAAACATTTTTTACATAGTTGGTCTTGGCATTGCTTAGGCCAATACCACGGAGCGTTTCAAAAGGAAGATCTATGACCGATTGAAGGGTGGGTTTTCTTTTTGGAAAAAGATTGAGAAAGCGGTTGTAGATCACATCGGCCACTTTGGTGCTGAGCTGCTGGCTCATAATAGACGCACACAAATGCAGCCATACCTGTTTCTTTTTTTTAAGTACGCAGGGTTGCTGCAGGTCAATAATAGCTTTTAGCTTTTTGTCTTTGCAAAGATGTTCAAGGTGCTGCATAAAGGCAAGATGCAGATTTATTTGCATATTGTTTATACATAATAACCAAAGACGTGGTTTTAAGCATCGGCCCATTCTTTAAAATCAGCCACTCTTTCCCGGCTGATGATGATCTCTTCATCTGCCTTAATGCCTTTTAAAGACAGTTTAAGCCGGTTGTTGAAATATGGCTTTACCTGTTCGATCACTTTGGAGTGTATGATCATTTTGCGGTTGATACGGAAGAAGTCATGCGGATCGAGGAGCGGCTCTAATTTTTCAAGCGTAAAATTGATGATAAACCGGTTGCCCTCTTTATCCACCAGGTACACAATTTTATTATCAGCAAAAAAATAAGCTACTTCATCAGCATGTAAAAAGAAAGACCGCTGGCCCACTTTTGCCAAAAACCGGTTCTTATATCTTGCACCAAAATTTTCTTTTACCGCATCGCTTAGCATGGTATAATTAACAGCGGCCATGGCAGCAAGACTTTTAAATTTATTCATGGCACTGGCCAGCGCCTCTGCGGTTACCGGTTTTAATATATAATCAATGCTGAATAGATGGAAGGCGTCCAGCGCATAGCTGTCGAATGCAGTAGTAAAGATCACCGGCTTTTGCAGGTTGATCTTTTTAAATATTTCAAAACTATGCCCGTCGCTCAGGTGGATATCAACAAAGAGCAGATCGGGGTGCGGTTTTGCCTGCAACCATTGTATTGATTCTTCAATACTCTCGAGTACCGCAACTACATTAATGGAAGCATCATAATTTTTTATCAGCGACTGCAGCCTTTCTGCTGCCAGCATTTCGTCTTCAATAATTATAACATCCATACAAGTATCAGTTCATGTTTATCAAAGGCAGTGTTACCGTAAAATTATTTTCGTTGGCATCAATAGCTACGCTGCGGTTGCTTACCAGCTGGTAACGTTTAATAATATTCTGCAAGCCGATACCAGTGGAATTTTCAACCGTTTGCTTTTGCTGCAGGTTGTTGCTCACCACAATGGTGTTGCTGCCATTGGTATGCACATCAATCACCAGTGGCTTGTTCCTGCTCACTACATTGTGCTTGATGGCATTCTCGATCAGCATTTGGAGGCTCGCGGGGATAATGAGTTTGCCATATTGGTTTTCTGCAATCGTTACTTTTATCTGCAGCCCTTCGGCAAATCTTTTTTCCAGTAAAAAAATATAAGGTTTTATAAAATCCAGCTCCTCTTTCAGCTCCACCAGTTCTTTGTTATGATTACTTAGAATGTACCGGTATACTTTTGAAAACTCTTCAATAAACCGGTTGGCTTCCTTGTTGTCTTTCATGATCAACGCTGCCAGTACATTCAGGTTATTAAAAAGAAAGTGTGGATTTATCTGGCTTTTGATCAACTGCAGTTCGGCCTGGGCAGTGATGCTCTTCAATTGCTCTGCTTCCAGCGCAGAATTTTTATATTCTTTAAAATAAAAGATGATGGCGTTTACCAGGTGATAGAGGAGATTGGCTAACCAGCAATAAGTAATGTTGAGTTTTAATGGAATATAATTATCCTTTAAAGAAAAAGGATGCAATATCATACCAACAATAAGTACAATAATAATGGTGAGGGTGGTGGCGCTGATACTGCCAGTAATAAAAAAAGCGATCTTGTACCTGATCTTATTTTTCTCCAGCGGAAAGATTTTTCTTACAAGAGGTTCAGCCAGCCGGTTGATCTCCAGTACTAAAAAAGTGATAGCGACAATGGTGGCAAGGGCATAATACCAGTCTATCTGGATATTAAAATGATAATACAGCCGGCAAAACTCCGTATTGGCATACGTGTAGAGCGACAGCAGCAGTGCAAACCAGTATCGGTATCGGTGGGTAAACATAGCTGGATCATTTACAAAAGCATCAACGGTTACCAAAAGATTTTGTTCACCGTTGATGCTATATATATAATATGGTTTTCACAGGGATTTTCACTTATGGCTAGAGAATCACACTGCTTACCACATGTATTACGCCATTTGTTGCTACAATGTTGAATGTGGCACCGGGTGTTGTAGTTACAATTGGTGAAGCAGGATTGGCACTGCCTGTAATTTTAACTGAAGGAGGTGTGGTGCCTATTGTTAATGTCTGACCGGCATTTAAAGTAGGTGCCGTACTGTTATTGATCAGATCACTTGCAAAAACATTAGTTCCAATTACATGCGCTTTTACAATTCCTGCAACGGCATCAACGGGAGCAGCAGCTAAAATTGCAGCTGTATTGTAAGGAGTGGTGCCAAAGGCTGCATCGGTAGGAGCAAATACAGTGAATTTTCCAGCACCAGACAACGCACCAGCAAGACCAGCCCTTTGTACAGCAGCAAGCAGCAGGGAGAATGTGCCCGGGTTGGCAATCACAATCTCTGCAATTGTTTGTGTTGGTGGCACCAACACTCCTGCAATTTTGTGTACAACGCCATTAGAAGCATTCAGGTCCGCTGCTGATACTTGTATCCCGTTTATAAACACACCATTAGCATTTTTTGATGCGTATATGTTTTTACCGTTAAGCGTTTTTACAGTATCGCTTGCCGGAACACCTGTAGAGGCCACTTTCGCAGCTAGTACATGATAGGTTAATATTGGAGTTAAAACAGATGTAACCTGCGCTGGTGTAAGTGCGTCAATTACTGTTTGAGGATAGCCTGCACTCCTGAATGCTGCATTGGTTGGGGCAAACACGGTCAAATTACTGGTGTTGGACAAGGTTGTCGCCAATCCAGCTTTTGTAACTGCAGAAACCAGTATACTTAAGGTAGTATCACTTTGAGCCAGTTGCACAATGTTAGGTGTTGGCGCAGGAGCCGGATCATCCTTTTTACAAGATGTAGTTGTTACCGAAATAAACCCTCCTATTGCCACTGCAAGGAAAATGTCTTTAATGTTTGTTTTCATGTTGAGAAATTTTTTGTTTGTGAATTGATTTACTGTAACAACAGCTTTTTACAGCGAACCGTCAGCTCTGTGGGAGTGAACTGTATATAAAAAGGAGCCAATTGACATTTTTTAAGTCTGCGTTGTTTAATCAATTCCCCTTAACATTAAACACGCTTTTTTAAATATCTCCCCACACATCAATCTATATTGCCGTTCATCAAAGCATTTAAAACTCGTCAAAAACCATTTTTCCCCTGAAACCCTTTACTGTATTGATTTTTACCCAAAAGCAGGTTCTATCGCACCGCCAGCTACTAAAAAATAAATGGTATTATGTGTTGCATAGTACCAAATAAAATATATCTTTGTGTTATCAAAGTAGAAAAACACTAAAAACTTATAGTCATGAAAGCAACATCAAACAAATTCGCTCTTGTATCAACAGTAACATTGGAAACATTAACCAGGGAAGTAAAAGAAACATTGGCACCGGCTTCTATGCTTAGCCAGCACAAAACTTTCTCCGCTGCCGACCTGTGGAATATCCAACGCCAGGTAAAGAGCAGGGTACAAAGAAGATTTATTTAAGATCCCTTTCCTCCCGTAGGAAAACAGGAACAAAGTATAGCCATGAATTTTTTTAAAATTATTAAGCCATGAACATTGAGAACACAGCCAGCCAGATGCGTAAAGGGGTCCTGGAGTTTTGTATCCTTTCGGTGATAAAGCAGGGTGAAGCTTATCCATCTGATATCATTGACAAGATGAAGGCAGCCAACCTGAACATTTTCGAGGGAACGCTTTATCCCCTGCTTACCAGGTTAAAAAATGCCGAGTTCCTTACTTACCGTTGGATAGAAAGCAACAGCGGCCCCCCACGTAAGTACTTTTCGCTTACCGAAAAAGGAGCGGCCTTTTATGCGGAACTGGAAACTACCTGGAACGAACTGGCCAATGCAGTAAAAGCCATCACCGAACAGGAACAACTTTCAACAAACAACTTCAACAATCCATAACTTATAAAGTATAGCCATGCTTTTTGTATTGGGTAACCAACTAACGAAACATTTATAACACAAAGCCATGAAACAAGTAATAAATATCAACTTCCACGGACAAGTAGTGCCGATAGAAGTTTCTGCTTTTGACTTGCTTAAAAATTATACCGATTCGCTGGCAAGATTTTTTGCTGATGAAGAGGGCAAGGAAGAGATCATCAACGACATCGAAAGCCGTATTGGTGAATTGTTCCAGGAGCGTTTAAAAAAGGGCGCCACCTGCATCACCGACGAAGATGTGAATGCCATTATTAAAAGTATGGGCAGGCCCGAAGAATTTGACGGAGAAGAGGATAAAGTAAGTTCTGCCTTAGGTGGAAAAGAAAAAACTTATTCTTCTTCCTCCAGCACACAGAGTACTGGTACCGAAACGCACCGTCGGCTTTACAGGGATGAAAACAATAAAGTACTGGGGGGCGTAGCTTCTGGTCTTGCAAGATACTTTGGAACTGATCCAATGGTCATGCGTATCATCTTCGTGGTATTAGCTTTTGCTGGTGCCGGTATCCTTGCCTATATCATTTTATGGATTGCAGTTCCAAGCACCGCTTCAACCGAGATCGGCGGTATAAGAAAGAAAATGTACCGTGACCCGGATGATAAAATAATAGCTGGTGTGTGCAGCGGAATAGGAAATTATTTTGGGGTGAACCCCTGGGTTCCAAGAGTATTATTCCTCTTACCATTCTTATCTATCGTTTTCCGCATTGGTGACTGGGGATTTTCCGGACCGGCAGATTTCTTCAACTTTTCCTTTAGTCCGGGTTCATTTATTGTGTATGTAATTCTATGGCTGGTGTTTCCGGAAGCAACAACAACCGCTGAAAAACTGGAAATGAAAGGTGAAAAAGTGGATATGAATTCGATAAAGAATTCTGTGATGGAAGAAATGAAGGGCGTGGGTAAAAGAGCCGAGAAATTTAGCGAGGAAGCGAGGGTATTTGCTACAGAGAAGGGAACCCAGATGAGCGCAGAATTAAAAACAGTTGCAAAGCGGGGCGGCAGATCATTGGGAGACATCATCGTTTTACTGGTAAAGATCGTTGCATACATTATTATGGGCATTGTGGGTATTGTGCTGGTATGTTTATTATTCTTCTTTGCCATCATGTCCATCGGCGTGTTTCCATACAAAGCTTATTTGTTGACAGACGGATGGCAGAATGTGCTGGCATGGGGAACACTTATATTTTTTATAGCTGTACCGGTGGTGGGTGTAATAGCCTGGATCATCCGCAGGCTGGCAAAAATTAAAAGCAACAGTAAAATACTAAGGGGTTCTTTTATCGGGTTATGGATTGTGGGATGGGTATGTATTACAGGCCTGGTTGCAACTGTTTCCAGGGATTTTAAAGCCATCAATAACTTCAACGAGCAGGAAATCGTATTGCCAAATCCATCCATCAATAAACTGGAGATCACCACCAATTCACCAGATAAAAGATTGTACCGGTATAACAGTTTCAGGATACAGCCCTTTGAAGGAATTGATGAGGACAGTTCCTACATACAAAACATCGAAATAAAAATTGTTAAAACTACCGGTGACAGCTTTAGAGTTACCTTGACAAAACTGGTAAATGGCCGCACCAAACGCCTGGCAGATACCCTCGCCAACAGGATCAACTTCAATATCATACAAAGAGATTCTCTCTTGGTACTTGATAAGGGTATCTCCATCAATACTACAGATAAATTCAGGAATCAGCGTGTAGTGGTTACCGTGTATGTACCGGTTGGAAAGCAAATAAAAGTAAACAGGAATATTGGATGGGGTGGCCAGGTACATTTTGGCGGACCATTTGACGACGATGACTTCAATGTGGGTGTTGATGATGAAGAGAATGGCTGGGATGAAGATGTGGACTATATCATGAAAGCAGACGGCCTTTACACATTGGATGGAGAACCTGCAGATGAGTGGAAGCATCCAAAGAAGAATAAAGACAATGAGGATGAGAATAACGCACCAGCTTACAATAGCAACGATGGTTACCGTTACGATAACAAAGCAGTGGAGAAGATAGATTCCCTGCAGCAAAAACTGGAATTGGAAAGAAAACGCACAGAAGATTCCATTAAAAAATCCATCGAGGAATCTCAAAAAAAATTGGAACAACTGAATAACAAAAAGCAAACGGCATCGGTAGAAAAAAACAAAACTGCCAGCCTCAGCTTTAACCAAATGCCATTATTCATACAACTTTAGAATAAAGAAGTTTCAGTAGTTGAGTTGAAGTGAAACAAGAGAAGCCCTTGCTTTTTAGCAGGGGTTTCTCGATTTTTATAGTTGCAATAACCGACAACCTTTTGCCGTAGTGCCAATTGCTTTCTTGCCATTGCTTATTGCCTTCTTACAAATTGCCTTCTTGCCTCTTGCTTCTTTGCCAATTGCCCATTGCCTATTGCACTTTCCCCCTTAGCTTTGCCGCATTCAAAAAACGCTCCACATGAAGAATACTCCTTTTACAGAAAAACACATTGCTCTTGGCGCAAAGATGGCTGCATTTGCAGGATACAATATGCCCATCAGCTACAGCGGTATTAATGATGAACATGCAGCCGTACGAAACAATGCCGGAGTATTTGATGTAAGCCATATGGGTGAATTTGTTTTGAAAGGAGAAAATGCGCTCGACCTCATTCAAAGAGTTACGAGCAATGATGCCTCCAAATTAACCAGGGGAAAAGCGCAATACAGTTGTTTGCCCAATAACGATGGTGGAATTGTAGATGATTTGCTGGTGTATTGCCTGGAAGAAAACAACCTGCCTGCCGGAAAGGCAGGAGCCTATATGCTGGTGGTAAATGCCAGTAATATTGAAAAAGACTGGAACTGGATCAGCCAGCACAATGATAAGAATGTGGAGATGCATAACATCAGTGATAAAACCTGTTTGCTTGCGATACAGGGACCGAATGCAACAAAAATTCTGCAGTCGCTAACGGAGCTGGATATCCTCAACTTAAAATATTACACTTTTGTAAAAGGAACATTTGCTGGTGTGGAAAATGTTTTGATCAGTGCAACAGGTTATACCGGTGCAGGTGGTGTTGAGATCTATTTTGAAGATCTGAATGACAATGCCAACAAAATCTGGGATGCCATTTTTGAAGCAGGAAAAGTGGCCGGCATAAAACCAATTGGCCTGGGTGCAAGAGATACCTTGCGTTTAGAAATGGGTTTTTGTTTATATGGCAATGATATTGATGACAGCACTTCTCCATTGGAAGCAGGGCTTGGCTGGATAACCAAGTTTACCAAAGATTTTACCAACAAAGCCCATTTTGAAAAACAAAAGCTGGAAGGGGTTACAAAAAAACTCGTTGGGTTTGAAATGCAGGAAAAGGGCATTGCACGTCATGATTACGAAATAAAAAGTTTTGATGGTGCCCCTATTGGAAAGGTTACTTCCGGCACCATGTCACCCACATTAGGCAAAGCAGTAGGTATGGGTTATGTGGAAACAAAATATGCAGCCATCGACAGCGAAATTTTTATTGCTGTGCGGAATACGTTGCTGAGGGCTAAAGTGGTGAAGATGCCTTTTGCTTAATTGATAATGTTTAAATGGATAATTGATAATGCCTTTGTTACGGGTCTCTGAGAAAACTACAGGGTCATACAATTAAAAAATTATCAATTATTAACTAACCAATTATCCATTAAATGTCTTCCATCCACCTTACAACGTTTATTGCAGCACCAATTGAAAGAGTCTTTGACTTAAGCCGCAGTATCAACCTGCATAAGATATCCACTGCACATACCCATGAAAAAGCAATTGCCGGTGTAATGACCGGCCTGATAAATGAAGGCGAAACGGTTACCTGGCAGGCAAAACATTTATTCAAGGAAAGAAAATTCACTTCTAAGATAACGGTCATGGACAGGCCTGCAGGTTTTACAGACGAAATGATAGCCGGTGATTTTAAAAGCTTCCGGCATGAGCATCATTTTAAATCAACTGACAATGGCACCATCATGATCGATGTGGTGGAAATGGAATGTCCTTATGGGATCATTGGGCAGTTGGTAAATAAATTTTTCCTGAAAAATTATATAGAACAGTTGCTGCTGAAAAGAAATGAAGTGATAAAAGAGTATGCGGAGTCAAAGAAATGGATCGGCATACTCTCTTCCGCCAGCTAATAATCCCGCCCAGCCAGCTAATCATTCTCCCCGCATTTAAGAAATACCGGCGCATACTTTTAATAAAATAAAAAAGTATGAAGCCATTTTCAACTTTCATTTTTGCTGTAATCATTTTCACTTCCTGTAAAAAAGATGAAGCTGCAAAACGCTCCAGCACAGAACTCATTTCAAAACAATCCTGGAAACTGACTGCCGGAACACAACAGCAATTACCTGCAGGCTCAGTGCAGGATATATTTGCCCCCATGTCTGCCTGCTACCGGGATGATCAGTTTGTTTACAACGCCAACCTTACCTACGAAGGAAATGCAGGCGTAACTAAATGCAGCCCCGCAGATCCACAGGTTTTTGCAAGCGGCACATGGAAATTTATCAATAGTGAAACACAGGTGGAAAGAATAACCACTTCCGGTATTGGTGTTGGTACTATTGTATTTTCTGTAATGACACTTACCGAATCACAATTAAAACTGAAAGCAACAGATAGCGGATTTGAGTACATCCTCACATTTTCTCATTAATACTATAAACACCCCGGTATGAAAAAACTATACTGCGTAATTATAGCCATGCTTGCTTTAACAATAAGTGAGGCACAAAACCCGGTGGGTAAATGGAAGGTCATTTCCCATATCTCCAGTTTTGGCGGCGAAACTTTTGACTCTCAGAAAGCGTTGCTGCAACAAAGGCCCTGTGCTGCCAATATCTTTTACGAAATAAAAGAAGATAAAACCTACCGGCTGAATGCAGCTTCCAGCGGCTGCGATGAAAAGTATAAAAAGATACAGGAAAAATTATACAGCAAAACCAAGTGGAAGTTTGACGGTGGCATCATATCTATCTCTGCCACCGATTTTGCCGTAAGCCAGTCGTACAAAGTCAGCTTCTCCGGCAACCAAATGATATGGTCTGGCACAGACGGGCAAGGGACCATTGTATATCAAAAATTATAGCAACCCATGCCGCAGTATATTACAATTGTTCTTCTATTTACCTGTTTATTTACATCAGCTCAAAATGTTGGTGTAGGCACCAGCACCCCGGCAGCAAGTGCCATGCTGCACATCAACAGCACCAACAAAGGCTTGTTGATTCCAAGATTAACTTCTGCACAAAGAACCGCCATTCCAAATCCGGCAACCGGACTGCAGGTATATGATACAAACACTAATGGTTTTTGGTTTTATAACGGCAGCGCCTGGGTGCAGCTGGTAAACAATTTCTGGTCATCAAGTAATAACAATATCAGCAATACCAACGCTGGCAATGTTGGCATTGGCACCAATGCCCCTTCCTATAAACTAGACGTAAACGGCCAGGGGGCTTTCTTTGGCACTGCAGTCAGCTACGGCTTTAATGGACAACAATTTCTTTTTAGCGGGGGAGCTTTAAAACTTACCAATACCGTTTCTGCCACAGTTAGTAGCAGTATGGTAATTGATGGAAACAAGGTACAGTCTTATTATACTGATGCAGGTTTGATGGATGAATTTTCGAATCCGCTTTTATTAAATGCACTGGGCGGCAACGTAGCCATTGGCACTGCCAACCCCTTGGCCAACTCAAAACTAACATTGCAAACAGATGGGGATTATGCCACGGCAATGACTATACGAAACCCAAGCGGCTCTGCCAGTTTTGAAACATTTATAGGCGGGCCTGTTAATGGCAATACCATTTCAATGGGAACACAGGGGGCTATGCCGATTGCCTTTTACACCAATGGGGTTGACAGGATGTTCATCCATGACAATGGCAATGTTGGCATCGGTGTTGCTCGTCCCGCCGTTCCTAATTCAACACTGGAGGTGAACGGAAGCTTTACCCTGCCGATCCGTACCATCAATGGAACCGGCAGCAGCACAGGATTCACAAATGAAAATCTTACCGACCAGGATTATACGCTGGTGATTGATTGCAGCAATGGGCATAGTGGCACTGTGTACGTGTACCTGCCGGAAGCCTCAGCAAGAAAAGGGAGGATCTATCATATTACCACCATTGCATTACCATGGTCTTTAAGTGGCAGGAGTACGGTACTTGTATTGTATAATAATTCCCCTGTTACGGAGTTGTTCGCTTACCAGTCGCTTGCAGCCAATACCATCGATGAATCAGAACGAAAATCATGTACGCTGCAAAGCAATGGCAGCAAGTGGCTGATGATTGATTCTGACTATTTCCGATACTCAGATACACAATAATAAATTTCAAAATCAATTGATATATCATGAAACAACTTTCCATCTGCGCTGTATGTTTACTGGCGATACTGATAACAGGCAGCAGCAGCATTGCACAAAGCGTGGGCATCGGTACCACTACACCATCCAGCAGTGCCATGCTGCACATCAATAGTACCAACAAGGGCTTATTGATACCAAGATTAACTTCTGCACAAAGAACCGCCATTGCAAGCCCGGCTGCCGGCCTGCAGGTGTATGATACAAATACGAATAGCTTTTGGTATTATAACGGCAGCGGGTGGATTGAAATGGGTACCGGTGGCAGTGGCGGCAGCAGTAACTGGTCGTTAAACGGAACCGATATTTACAACAACAACAATGGAAGGGTAGGTATTGGCACATCCACCCCGCTGGCGCCTCTTTGTGTGGTGGGTACCAGTACCTGGGGTACCGCGTCATTCACCGGTGATGCTTTTACTTCCCACTTTAACTATCCAGGTACAGGAGGCACCCAAAATACGTATATCCGGGGTGGTAATGCCGCTTCGCATGTTATTCTCAACGACGAAGCTGGCCTGGGTAATGTTGGAATCGGTGTTTCCAATCCTGCCAGTAAACTGGAGGTAAATGGCAACCTTTCTGCTATTGCCAACGCAATGGATATTTCTGGTATCATCGGATTTAACGGTGGGGTATTATCACTCACCAATAAAAATGGCAATGGGCAAACCATTACTATTGACGGCAGTAATATACAAGGCCACACCTATACATTCAGTGGTACTTCATTCAGACCGGTTGTATTGAATCCTTATGGCGGCAATGTAGGCATTGGCACCAACTACTCACCCACTTTTGCCAAACTTGAAATACGGGTGGCCAATGAATCTGTTGGCTGGGCAGCGGGTACCTCCACATACAATCTCCATACTTTCTTTGGTGGAAACGGAAGGAGTGCCAATAGTGAAGGCTGTTATGTTGGTACAGGCGGCATCGTTAGTAATGGGGCCGGGGCACCGCTTCACTTTTTCACCGCATCCCAATGGGCACAAATGACCATTCTGCCCAATGGAAATGTCGGTATCGGCACCACAGATCCTACTTACAGGTTGTCTGTAAATGGAAATATCCGGAGTAAAGAAGTGGTGGTGGAAAGTAATTGGGCCGACTATGTTTTTGCAAAGGACTATAAATTAAGTTCATTGGAGGAAGTGGAAAAATTTATTCAGCTGCACAAGCACCTTCCCAACATTCCGGCTGCTGAAGAAATTGAAAAGAACGGCCTGCACGTAGGTGATGTGCAAAAGCGCATGATGGAAAAAATTGAAGAACTCACTTTATATGTGATCGGTTTGAAAAAAGAATTAGCCGAAATGAAAAGGAACGCTTACCAATATAAAAACTAAAAAAAATGAAAAAAGTATTCCTTTTTTTATCGTGCTTCTTTTTTGCTTTCATTCATATCGGTTCAGCGCAAAAAAGAATAACAGCCTGGAGAACAAAAGCAGTTGTTTCCTTAGAGGGCTATGGTAAGTTTGAAGAAATAATTATTGACAGCACCGCCATTAATGAAGTGTATAAAAACAAGGTCCCTTTTATTGAAATTACCATACCAGATAAAAATAATCAGCAGCTCACCGCTGTTCTTGCTGAAATGCCCATGAACCATGTACGGGTAAAAACCAATAACAAGGACTATATAACAGGCATAGAGTTACCAAAAATTTTCCGGGGCAAAATAGCAGGGCTACAAGCCAGGCATGATGTACTGCTCACCCTTGCACCGGACTATATTTCCTTTACTGCGTATTTACCGGGAGAAACCATTACCGTAGAGCAGGATTCAAGACAGAACGGAGCTTATGTTTTATTAAACTCTGCTGATCTTGTATATAAAACCAATCCTTTCACTTGTGGTCTTTCCGATACAAAACCCGTTGATAAAACGGAGCAGCAACATTTTTCAAAAGTAAACAGCACACTTGCTGCCTCAGATAAATGCACTTTTGTATTTGTAGATTGTACCAACCGTTTGTTTCGGAACCAGGGGGAGAATGTTCAGAATACCATTAATTATGTGTACAGCATCTGGAATGGCGCAGGCAATGCTTTCAGAAACGAACAGTTAAATGTGCTGATATCTGAGATAAATGTATGGACTGCCAGTGATCCTTTTGATGTTTCTTCCAGCACAACTGTGGCCAACAAATCGTTTGCAGATTTTTACCGCGATAATTACTGGGGCAATATGGCGATGCTGCTGGACTGGTCAACCCTGAATGCTGCTATTGCTGGTGGTTATGGCTGGGCAAAGTCTGTAGAACCCAATACCTGTGGAAATTATATTGCATCACCCAGCCCTGCTTGGAATTTTGGCAGCTTTATTTATAATAATTTAAACCCGGCTGTTTTTGGCACCCTTAGTTACAGCAACTTCCCTGCTGCTGCCATTGCCCACCAGGTGTATATTTCTGTTCACGAACTTGGGCATTTGTTCAGCTCCTGGCATACACATTCCTGCAATTGGCCGGGCGGGCCTATTGATAATTGTGTTGCGCTGGAAGGCAGCTGTACTGCTACCGGTATGCTCCCCGCCACCGGGGGCACCTTTATGAGTTACTGTGACCAGACAAGTGTTGGGAACAATTTTAACAATGGCTTTGGAACATTACCAGGCGATACCATCCGGCAATTTGTAGTCAACAATGCCTGCATCAGCAACTGTACTTCCTGTGTGGCCAATGATGTAATAGGAAATATTGCCGTATCCGGTTTTCAACAGAAGGAAGTAACCAACCAGTTAATTGCTAACGGGAACCTCACCACGCCCAACGGTTTCTTAAAGTTAGATGCCGGAAGCCGTGTGGTATTACAGCCCGGCTTCAGGGTTACAGAGGGCAATAAAGTGCAGGTAATAATTGATGGCTGCGGTGGCATACGGTAACCTTTATTATTTATATTTATTGAATGAAGTATGTAATACTAATTGGTATGTGTTGGCAATTTGCCCTGGTAAATGCACAAACTTTCCAATTTAAAACATACACCGTAAAAGAAGGCCTCAGCAACAATGCCGTTTCTTATGCCTTAAAAGATGACTTCGGTTTTTTGTGGATCGCCACCAACAACGGTCTTAACCGGTTTGATGGCAATGCATTCGATCACTTTTTTAATAACCCGGCAGACAGTACCAGCATCGCCAGCAACGAAATACACAATTTGTTTATTGACGGAAAAAGACAATTGTGGATCACTACCATGGCAGGGTTGAGTCTATATCATCCCCACACGCAAACTTTCAGCAACTATGCACCAGACACCACCATCATTTCAAAGATCGGCAGTTCGTTTCCCGGTATCGAAGAAGACAGTAAGGGCAATATCTGGCTTGGTTGCTCCTATGGCCTGCTGATATTTGACCCGGTTACCAAAAAATTCAGTAACAGCGGCTGGTCTGCCTTTGCAGATAAAGTAAAACCGGCAGACGCCAATCATTCAAGGGTGGTGGTGCTATGTATAAAAGAAAAAAACAACAACGAGTTCTGGCTCATGACAACCTATGGGTTATTTAGTGTGCATAAAGAAAGCAGGGCTTTCAGGTACTATCCCTATCCAGGAATTAAAGACTATTTTGGGTGCCAGCTAAATTATATTGATGGCGATGGCATATTATGGATCGGCACTTACAACCATGGCATCATAAGTTATGACCCTGCTTCAGATAAATGGACCGGTTATAAAACACCTGAAAAAAACATGCTGCAAGCCAATTGGGATTGGGCATACGGTATTACTCAATTTAGTGGCGACACGCTGGTGTATTGTTCTCAAAAAGAACCGGTGTTTGTCAAAAAAAATAAAACGGGTTTGTCATTTATTGAAGACAGCAGTTTTACCCGGATTTTTACAAAGAACGGATACCTGAATTTTATAAAAGACGGCAACAGGTTTTGGCTGCTTTCGTATAATGGTATTACGAAGGTTTTTCCTTCCAAAAGAATATTTTCCTTAACAGCAGCTGAGCAGTTTCATTATCCGGGACGTATCAATCCAATAGCAGGCAACCAAAATATCATCGCATTAGGCGATCTCACCCGGCCAGGTGTTTTGTATAATATCCAAACCAACCAGGCAGCAATCATCAAAGACCATGCAGGTAACCCCTTAAACGGTGACCTTTTTACACTTAAAAAAATGACTGGCGATCACTATTTGCTTGCTACCAACAAAGCGCTCTATCGTTATATAGAAAGCATTAACACCGCCACCAACATTGCTTTGCCGGCAAAAATTTATTCTAATAATCCTTACGCACTGCGAAATATTGAATCTAACCATACTACCACCTGGATCAGAGACCGGCTGCAAGGCATCATGGAATATAACAACGCCACCGGAAATATCAGCTACCTGCCGATTGGCAAGGGCAGCGAAACGCCCACCTATGCCAGCATGCTGTACGACAGTATACAACAGGAACTATGGATAGGAATGGAAAATAATGGCATGTACATATATAACACTATTACTAAAAAGATATCCCATTATCCGTTCAATATTCCCCCATCGCAAAAAGGTGCCGCTATAACCGCTATGGCAAAAGGAAACAGCCATACCATCTATGCGGCTGATTATAATTACGGGTTGCTTGCCATCAATACCCATACTAAAAAGTTTCAGCGCTACAGCAGCTATGATGGACTTGCCGGTAACACCTGTAATTTTCTTTGTAAAGATGGCCAAGGTAATATATGGTTAAGCACAACGGAAGGGCTTAGCCGCTTTGATACGGCAACAAAAACTTTTTCCAACTTTCCAGAATTAAAAGAAGCAACTATTTATGCTTCTTTTATAAGTGCCGGGGAAAATGGAACCATGTTTTTAGCAGCCCCCAATGGTTTTTATACCTGGGATGCTGATGATTTTATCACCACTGCAGCAACGGGCAAATTATATACACGCAAGGTAACCATGGGTGACCGGTTGATTGGCATTGATTCCGCTTTTCAATTTGCTCACCAAGACAACAATTTGTCATTCCAGTTTGGATACCGCTCTCTTGATTACGAAGAAAAACCACTCCTGCTATACCAGTTAAACAACGGTGACTGGCTGCCGTTGAACGATGAAAACAAAGTTGCTTTCTCCAATTTGTCACCCAATCAATATGTACTTAAAGTAAGGGAGAAAAATGACAGTTCACAAACACTTACTATCCGGTTTGTTATTCAGCCGCCATTTTACAAAACATGGTGGTTTCTCCTGCTGGCCGCATTGCTCGCCGCATGTTTTATCTTCTATCTTTTCAGAAGGAGAATACAATCAGTAAAAAAGCAGGCAGCGCTCAAACAAAAGGTGGCTGAAACAGAAATGATGGCACTAAGAGCACAAATGAATCCGCATTTTATTTTCAATTGTATCAGCAGCATTGACAATTTTATCCTGGATAATGATAAAGACAATGCCAGTAACTACCTGAACAAATTCGCCAAACTCATCCGTAATATTTTAGACAATAGCAAAAACGATGTAGTGCCATTCTGGAAAGACTGGGAAACGTTGAAATTATACCTGGAGCTGGAGCAACTAAGAAGCAATTACAAATTCAGTTATACATTACAGGCCGATGATGAACTGTTAAACGGTCACTATAAAATTCCGCCGCTTATCATTCAGCCGTATATTGAAAATGCCATACATCATGGATTGAACCCTTTGTCGGACAGAAAAGGAGAACTGTTTTTGAAAGCGGAAATAAAAAATACTGTTTTGGAGTTCACAATAAAAGACAATGGTATTGGCAGAAAAAAAGCAGGCCAGAAAAACAGTGTGGCACCTTCGCACCAGAGTTACGGCATGCAATTGACAAAAGAACGGATTCACCTTTTTAATGAAAAAAGAGGAAATGATATTGTTATAAAAGACCTGGCAGATGAAAACGGGCAGGCAACAGGAACAACAGTGACCGTTTTATTACACATTTAAAACCTTTCCATGCTTACAGCTATCTTGATTGATGATGAAAAAAACAGCCGGGATGCATTGCAAAAAAAATTGCAGGCGCACTGTCCCGAAATAAAAATTGTGGCCCTTTGTAACAATGGCATCGAAGGCATTGCTGCCATCAAGGAACATCATCCGGCTGTTATTTTTTTAGATATTGAGATGCCGCATATGAATGGCTTTACGATGCTGGAGCAGTTGACAGAAAGAGATTTTGCCATTGTTTTTACCACGGCATACAATCAATATGCCATCAATGCCATCCGCTATGGTGCCTTCGATTACCTGGTAAAACCTGTAGATGTAAACGAACTGAAAGTGGTTGTAAAAAGAGTAAGTGAAATAAAACAGCAGCACAATACAACAGAAAGGCTGAATATTTTATTAACCCAGTTACAGCAACCTGCTATGAACAAACCACAAAAGATTGCTGTGGCAACACATGAAGGTTTAGAATTGGTACCGGTTGATGCTATTTTGTATATGGAAGCAGAGGGCAACTACACTCATTTATATTTTACGGGGCAAAAGCCCTTACTGGCATCTAAAACATTAAAAGAGTTTGAAGACCTTTTAGAAGGTGCTGGCTTTTTCAGGATTCACAATGCATCACTGGTGAATCTTGTTTATGTAAAAAAATACATCAAGGGCGATGGAGGGCAGGTACAGTTAACCAATAATGTAGTGCTGGATGTTGCCCGCCGCAGAAAAGAAGAATTGCTGGATGCACTGATGAAGATAGCGCCGAAAATATAAACCAATAAGGTCTGTCAACTGGCAATACGGCACCGCAAGACCTTATCGGTTTTACTTATTTTTGCGGCATGAAGAAACCCGAGCTGTTCACTTGTCTTTCACCTGCATTGTTGAATTTGTATGATGTCAGCAGCAGTATTGTTGTAATTATTGATGTATTGCGGGCTACGTCCACCATCGCCACTGCTTTGTATAATGGTGCTAAACATATCATCCCCGTGGATAGTGTGGCCGAGTGTATAAGAATCGGTAAACAAATTGAAGGTATTACCGCTGGTGAACGGGATGGCAGGGTGGCCGAAGGTTTGGAACATGGCAATTCTCCCTTTGAATACTTCCCCGAATTTATAAAAGATAAAGTGCTGGTGTTAACCACCACCAATGGTACTAAACTGCTGCACATGGCATTGGATAAAAATGCGAAGGCCATCATCACCGGTTCCTTCCCCAATATTTCTGCTGTATGTGATTATTTAATTAAACAAAATCAGCCCGTAATATTAGGTTGTGCCGCATGGAAAGACAGGGTAAATATTGAGGATACTTTATTTGCAGGCGCTGTAATCAGCCGTATTAAAGATCATTTTGATATCAACTGTGATGCATCTGCCATGGCAGAAACAATGTATAACGATGCAAAAGAAGACCTGTTTGAATTTATGAAAGCAAAAAATGCTTCCCATTATCATCGCCTTACCAATTATGGTTTGGAAAAAGATATCCGGTATTGCCTCACGAACGATGGTGCTAACGTGGTGGTGGTTTTTGAAGATGGTAAACTGGTGACGGCATAACCATCTAATTTACGGCATACCAGAGCAGATATATAATCCAGCAATTGGGAATCTTTGTATAGTGAAGGGTTATAAAAAAAATGACAGCCAGTATTAAACGCCCCTCCTCTTTTAGCTTCTTTTCTACTTGCCCTCCTTGCCAACTTATTTCCTTATTTTCTTATTTTTCCTTCTAGCCCATTTCTTCTTTATCCTCTTAGCCCAAAAACTTCCAGTTTCCCCTCCATCCCTCAGTTATTTTCCTTTACTTTTGCAAATTGCTTTTTTCACAACGGAGGTTTTGAAAAAGCAGTCATAAATGACCCCAAAAATTTTATCGCTTGGCATTATCGCACCTTATCAAATACGTTTATAACACCGGCTCTGATGAAGTTATCCGTAGAGGAAAAAAGATCCATGGCTCTGGCTATGTGGAGCTTGCTGAACACGACGACCTGATGAACACTGCCGTGTTCCGTGTAAAAGACGATACGTACAGTACGTATTACCGTGTCAACATACAGCAATACAACGATCCCAAAACTTTGTCTGTTCGCTGCAGTTGCCCCTACAACCTGGGTGATATCTGCCGTCATGAAGCGGCTGCCTTACTGCAATTGCAGGAACTCATAGATAAAAACATGTTGGGTGGCGGCAATATCCGCTACAACCAGCTGCACACGGTTATCAAAATGAAACATATTGACCTAAAGGTGATGAGGGTGGTTTCGTCTCCGGGCATATTTGATGAAGGAGAAAAACTGGTAAGTGACGGTGCGGTAACGGTTACCAGTGCTGTCAACGAAAGAGTAGAGGGAAATGTGGCAGTAGAAGGAGAGAACTGGCCCGTGGTAGTGCAAAAAAATGATGAACGCAATTTTGATACGTCCTGCAAATGTCATGAGGAAGAACATCCGCTCTGCGTTCATAAAACAGCGCTGCTGCTTCACTTATTTCAAAAAAGCGGCCCCTATTATTACGATAGCATCCGTAACTGGGACAAAGAGAAAAATAAACTGTTGCAGATATATGGCTACAGCCTGGACGACGACCTGGCAGGCAAATTTGAATTTGTATACAAAGACGGGAAGCCTTTTTTAAAAGTACTTGATACCACCATCAAAAGAGTGGCACCCACTGCACCGGTAGCCAAACCTTCCTATATGCAGGGCACGCCGGCATTGGCCAAACAAGAACAGGCAGAAACAACGGTGGCGGAAGATCTTGTGCCATCCAAAAAACTGGGCGTGGTATTTAATTTCAATACCAACACCTATCCCTATTTTTTAGTAGATGCCATACAGGGGGATTATAACAGCAGCACAAAAAAAATAGTGGGTAAAACGGAAAAGCTCGATCTCACCAAGTATGTAAATACCGAACCTCTGAGTGAAGATGATAAGATGCTGTTGCAGCAGGTTAGAAAATTACAGGCCACAGAGATCAATAAATACCTCAACCGCAATTCACCTTTTAGTGGCATTTGGGACAGTATCATTCATACAGACGGAGATGACCTGCCCGAAGAAACGAAATCGCTGATGGCAGAATACCTGCATCCTAAACTGAAAAAGTTATTTGAAGAACAGGCGACTAACAATGCCATCTACTTCCTTCCCGAAAAGAAAACTTTTAAAACAGAAAACCTGCAGGAAGTTGGTTTAAGTGATACCTTTTTATCGCCACAGTTTAAGATCACCGCAGTTAACAGTTATTTTGAACTGCAATGCCGTTTTAAAATAAATGGTGCTGAACAGCCAGTTACTGATAATGAATGCAGCAGCAGTATCCTGTTTTTATACAACCATATTTTTTATCTCTGGCAAAAACCGGAGGATTCTTTACAGGCTGAAAAGTTTATCAAGAATGGTAATATAAAACTCAGCAAAGAAAACTGGACCCAGCAAATGCAGCGGACCATTATGCCGCTCACAAAAGATTATCATGTGGAGTTTGATAAATCGCTGGTGAAGGAAATAAAAAGCGGGGAGCCGGAAGTAAAATTATTATTACAGGAAAAAGGGGATTACCTGGTGTTTCAACCAGTATACAGTTACAAGGGTTTTGAAACAAAGGCCAATGATAAGGAAACGATCATTTTGCCCGAGGGAGATAAGATACTCGTGATCCACCGTAATAAAGAAGCCGAGCAAAAGTTTATTGATTCATTAGAAGCGCTTCACTCACAATTCATCAAACCACAGGAAGGCAACAGCCTCATTTTAAAAGGTGCAGATGTATTGCGCAACAACTGGTTCTTTTTGTTTGTGGATGCCATGAAGGAATCAAAAGTGCCGGTATATGGGTTTGATGCCCTGCGCAATTTCCGCTTTAATACAGCCAGGCCATCAACTCATATTCATGTAAGCAGCGGGCTTGATTGGTTTGATGCCAAGGTAGAGATAGATTTTGAAGGACAACGGGTAGGCATAGCCGATATCAAAAAAGCGCTTTCGGCAAAACAATCCTTTGTGCAATTGGGTGATGGCACACTGGGTATTTTACCAGATGAATGGCTGCAGCGATATTCATTGCTCTTTAAAGTGGGTGATGGCAGAACCGATAAGCTTCGTTTATCAAAATATCACATGAGTGTGATTGATGAACTATATGAAAACCGGGACGCTACAGAGCTCAGTTTTAACCTGGATGAAAAATTTGAACGCTTAAGAGAATTTAAAAACATACCGGATATTGAACCGCCTGCGCAGCTGGTAGATGTATTAAGACCATATCAAAAAGCAGGTTACCAGTGGTTAGGTTATTTGAATGATGTGGGTTGGGGAGGCATACTGGCAGATGACATGGGTTTGGGTAAAACCGTACAAGCGCTTACCATGCTGCAACATTACCGGGATGAGAACGACGGGCTCAAAGCAATTGTAATTTGCCCTACCACACTTATCTACAACTGGGAAAATGAAATAAGAAAATTCACACCGGCGCTAACCTGGCAAATACATCATGGAAGTTTGCGTACAAGGGATATTACACAACTGCAATCTGCCAACGTGATCATTACTACCTATGGCACTTTAAGGAGTGATATACAGGTGCTGATGAAGATCAACTACGACTATATCATCCTGGATGAAAGCCAGGCGATCAAAAACCCGGCATCAAAGGTTACCAGGGCGGCAGGTTTACTGGTTGGGAAAAATCGTGTATGCATGAGCGGTACGCCTTTGCAGAATAACACGTTCGACATTTTTGCACAAATGAATTTCCTGAATCCCGGTTTACTGGGCAGTATGGAATTCTTCCGGAATGAATTTGCCACGCCGATCGATAAATTTGGTGAACAGGAACAAAAAGATCACTTACGCAAACTATTGTATCCATTCATCTTAAGAAGAACAAAAGAACAGGTGGCCAAAGACCTGCCTGAAAAAACAGAAACCATTTTGTTTTGTGAAATGGACAAGGAGCAGCGTAATATTTATGATGCCTACCGCAACAGTTACCGGGATAAGATCATGGGTACTATTGACCAGCAGGGCATTGATAAATCACAATTGACCATTTTGCAGGGCCTGATGAAACTGCGCCAGATATGCGACAGCCCGGCTATTTTGAATGAGGAAGAGAAGTATCCCAACCATAGCATTAAGCTGGATGAACTTACCCGTGAGATAACAGAAAATATCGGCGAACACAAAGCATTGGTCTTCTCTCAATTTCTTGGCATGCTGGGTTTGATAAGGTCAAAATTGCAGGAAGAGGGCATCATGTATGAATATTTTGACGGCAGCACCAATATCAACGACCGGCAAAAAGCGATAGACAATTTCCAGAACAATGATAATTGCCGGGTATTCCTGATCTCGTTAAAAGCAGGTGGTGTGGGTTTGAACCTAACGGCTGCGGATTATGTATACATCGTGGATCCCTGGTGGAACCCGGCGGTAGAGCAGCAGGCCATTGACCGTACGCACCGTATCGGGCAAACGAAAAACATTTTTGCCTACCGCATGATCTGTATTGACACCATTGAAGATAAAATACTGCAACTGCAGGAGCGTAAGAAAAAACTGGCGAGCGAATTAATAAGCGATGATGCCAATTTTGTAAAGTCGCTCACCAAGGCCGATGTAGAATACTTATTCAGTTAATAATTTACATCCTTATGAAAAACCTGTTTGACAAAGCTGTGTATGAAGAAATTACCGGCAGATTGAACAGGTTGACTCCAGCAAGCCAGCGGCAATGGGGTAAGATGGAAGTGGCTCAGATGCTGGCGCATTGTAAAAAGGCATTTAAAGTACCGCTAAGTGACCAATCGCCTCCCAAAATGTTTCCTTTTGCATTAATAGGGTGGATGATGAAAAGCAAATTGTACAATGATGTTCCCTGGAGCCATGGCTTGCCTACAGCGCCTTCGTTTAAAATAACAGATACCCGCAATTTTGAAAAAGAAAAAGCAGCACTATCGGAAATGATTAGCCGCTTTCATAACAGCGATCCTGCCAAAGTAGAAAAAATTGTACATCCCATTTTTGGAAAATTTACAGGAGCGCAATGGGGCATGGCCATGTACAAACATATAGACCATCACCTGAAACAGTTTGCTGTTTAACCATCCTGATCGTCCCGGTCTGATGGGTGATTGGTGCCTTATTGCGGCAGGCAAAGCACTGGCAAATGTGTATGATACAGCAGGTCTTTTGAATGACTCCTGCTGAATATCTTTTGCAGCAGCGTATGTTTTTTTGGTATCACCACTATCCAGTCAAGCCCTTTTTCATCCGCATATTTATTCAGCCCTTCTGTTACACTCTCACTCTCAATACTGTTATATACCGGGCTGATATCCCTGAATAGATTCTTAGCGGCTATACTTTCGTTTAAAACATCGTCGTCCACATTGGCATCATTGAAATCGACATTTACTATATGCAGCTCCGCATTAAAATCCTTTACCACTTTCTTCAGCAGGGCAACAGGTGTGGTTTCTTCAATTTTTTTATAATCGCAGGCAAACCCAATTTTTACAACGGGTGTAAACCTGGCTTTTGGAGGTACCACCAGCACCGGGTACTGCAAATGCTGTATTACTTTTATCGTGTTGCTTCCTACGATCAGTTTGGCCAGCGCATCTTTACCAGAAAGGCCCAGTACGATCATGTCTGGTTTTATCTCTTCACAAAAATCAGCCAGTCCTTCTGTAAAAGAAACCATTTCAGCCTTTGAATGAAAGGTAACCTTACTGCGGAGGTTTTGCTGTACCGTTTCTTTGATAATTTCCAGTTGATTGTCCGCAGCGCCCTGTAATTCTTTGGCTGTAAACAATGGCCAGGCCATTTCACCAATACCCACTGGCATTTCGTATGCATGGTACAACCATATTTCAGCACCATAAAATATAGCGAGGTTGCCAGCAAAGGCAGCAGCATTTTCAGAGGTGGCGGAAAAGTCTACAGGAACTACCAGTTTTTTCATAACAATAATTTTAGATGATAAAAATAGTGGACACACATGTTAGTTTGTGTGACGGCTATCATCAGCTCGGATGACATTGTTCATATTGACAAGATGATTTTACTATTTCTGATACAAGATAAAAAAATAGCAGCATTAAAAAGCTCCTACGGGTTCACAAGCTTTCACTTCTTGCTTCATATATACCAACTGGCCGGGTAAAAGTATAATTCATTATTGGGTTTTACAAGGCCATTAACCCTTGCGCATATTACAATTTCATCAACCGCTCCGCAGCCTGCTCCAAAGTGGCTTCCTTTTTTGCAAAACAAAAGCGCAGTACTTTATTATTGATCTCCTTCCTGTAAAAAACGGAAACAGGTATCGCCGTTACACCAAATTCCTGGGTGAGCCTTATGGCAAACTCATTTTCGCTTTCCTCACTGATGGCATCATACCGGTACAGCTGGAAATAACTGCCAAAGCTTGGCAAAGGCTTGAATTTTGTGTGCGCCATCAGTTGCTGAAAATAGTCACGCTTTAGTTGCAGCATGTTGCCAAGCTGTAAGTAATGTTGGGCCGTTTCCATAAACTCCGCCAATGCATGTTGTACCGGATGGTTGCAGCTAAAACAATTGAACTGGTGGATCTTCCTGTATTCATTCATCAAAGCAGGGGGTGCAATACAATAACCCAGTTTCCAGCCGGTGCAGTTGTAAGTCTTGCCAAAAGAGAAACAAACAAAACTTCGTTGATACAGATCGGGGTATCGTAAAATACTTTGGTGTTCGATATCATCAAAGATCAAATGCTCATACACTTCATCGCTTAAAATAAAAATGCCCGTGTTGTGTACAATACTGCGGAGTTGTTCAATATCGTTTTTGCTGAGCACACTGCCGGTGGGGTTGTGTGGTGTGTTCAGCATGATCATTTTTGTTCTGGGTGTGATTTTTTTTCTTACCAGGTCCCAGTCAATGGAGTAAGATGGAAACTGCAGCGGTATCAATATGGGTATGGCGCCATTCACTTCTATATTGGGCAGGTAACTGTCAAAGGCTGGTTCAAACACGATCACTTCATCACCTGGCTGCAGCACCGTGGTAAGGGCGGTGTAAATAGCATAAGTGCCACCGGGAGTAATGGTGATATCCGTAACCGGATCTATCATTGTTCCGTAAAGCCTTTCCACTTTTTGGGCTATCCGTTCCCGTAACAGCGGCAGACCGGCCATGTGGCTGTACTGGTTATGCCCATTTTTCATGGCTTCATTTACCAGGCTCACCAGTTCTTCACTCATCATAAAATCCGGGAAGCCTTGGCCCAGGTTTACGGCGTTGTGCTGTATGGCCAGGTTGGTCATGGTGGTAAAGATGGTGGTGCCGATATGGGGCAGTTTGCTGTGGATATGGGGCTGCAAGTTTGTTGTTTTGATTGAGGTGTAAAATAAAGGAAAACAATAATCATTATGCTTGGAAAAGTCAGATCCGGCATTTTCCATTTCAT
>ENA-UOWO01001845-UOWO01001845.1-activated-sludge-metagenome-genome-assembly--contig:-NODE-1845-length-27283-cov-9.301565_pt1 | contig 27283 bp, 28 predicted proteins | sample MGYA00238148_ERZ761564 | MGnify/ENA primary metagenome ERZ761564 (study PRJEB28885, sample SAMN05720194) | activated sludge metagenome | isolation source: Anaerobic digester | place: USA...
AGGACAGCGCGCAGCGCAATGCCGGTCTGCTGTCGCACGGCCAGAAGCAGTGGCTCGAGATCGGCATGCTGCTGATGCAGGACCCGAAGCTGCTTCTGCTCGATGAGCCGGTCGCCGGCATGACGGACGAGGAAACCGAGCGCACGGCCGAACTGTTCCTGTCGCTCGAAGGCAATCATTCGCTGGTCGTCGTCGAGCACGACATGAAGTTCGTCGGCGAATTGATGCAGAACGGCCGCAACGGCAAGAAGGTCACGGTGCTGCACGAGGGCAGCGTGCTGGCCGAAGGCCTGCTCAGCGACGTGCAGGCGAATGACAAGGTGGTCGAGGTCTATCTCGGCCGCTGAATTGATGAACGATCACGGACCATGCTGAAAGTCGAAGGCGTCAACCAGTACTACGGCGGATCGCACATCCTGCGCAACGTCGGGTTCGAGGCGAAGCTCGGTGAAGTCACCGTGATCCTGGGTCGCAACGGCGTGGGCAAGACCACCCTGCTGAAGAGCCTGATGGGTGTGGTGGCGGTCAAGACCGGCAGCATCACCCTGGACGGCGGTGTGATCACCCGTGACACGCCGTACGAGCGGGTGCGCAAGGGCGTCGGCTATGTGCCGCAGGGCCGCGAGATCTTCGGGCGCCTGACGGTCGAAGAGAACCTGCGCATGGGCCTGGCCTACAAGAGCGGCAGCACGCCGATTCCTCCGGAGCTGTTCGAGCTGTTTCCGGTGCTCAAGCAGATGATCAACCGGCGCGGCGGCGACCTGTCGGGCGGACAGCAGCAGCAGCTCGCGATCGCCCGGGCGCTGGCGGCGGGGCCGAAGCTGCTGATCCTCGACGAGCCGACCGAGGGCATCCAGCCGAGCGTTATCAAGGACATCGGCCGGGTGATCCGCATGCTGGCCGATCGGGGCATGAACGTCGACGGCAGGCCTCAGCGCATGGCGATCGTTCTGGTCGAGCAGTACTACGACTTCGCCGCCGAACTGGCCGACCAGTACCTGGTGATGGAGCGCGGCGAGATCATCCAGCGCGGTCGCGGCAAGGACATGGAAGCCGAGGGCGTGCGCGCCCGCATGTCCATCTAGCGGGTTGCCACGATCAGGGCTGAAGCGCCGCAGGCGATCTCGCTGCAGCGCTTCGGGTGCAGGTTCTGCGGCCGCGCTGATGTGCCGGGACTAACCCTTCAACCCGGTACCCAGCACGAAGTCGAAGTCGGCCTTCATGTATCTGCCGTCCTGCTTCATGGCCAGCGCGAGTCCGGGCTTGTGGCCGCCCCACGGGTCGCCGGCGAGATGCTCGTCGCCCTTGAAGTAGAGCTGCGTGGTGAGTGCCGTGTGCAGGAACGGTTCGACCTTGATGTGAATGTGCCGCGCCCGGGTCAGGTTGCCGTACTTCTCCAGCCCCGGAACGCCGGGTGGAATCGGGTACGCACCGGGCACGATGGTCTCGATCTCGTAGCGGCCCTTCGCGTCGGTCAGGACCATGCCGCGCAGATGCGGCTTGACTGACTCCAGGAAATTGCCGGGCTGCTGCTTGTCGTACACGCCCTTGTCGTCCGCCTGCCAGATCTCGATCAGCGTGTGGGCCAGGGGCGTCCTGCAGTCCGCACTGAGCACGGAGCCGCGCAGCATCAGCTTCTGTCCGGGCTCGTCGTCGGCGGCCAGCTTGAGTTGAACCATCGGTGCGCCGAAGTTGTACATGGGCCCGAGAATTTCCTGCTCGGTGAGTCGGCATTCGGCTGCCGTGGCTTGGAGCGTTGGCAGGCCCGCGGCCGCGCCGCCGAGTGTTGCTCCGGCGTAGCGCAGGAAACGGCGACGTTGAATCGCGTGGATCTGCTCTTCCAGTTTTCCCATGTCTGCTCCGGTCGGTGCTGTTGAATTTTCGAGAGCAGGATTGTCCACCGCGCATGCACCCAGGTGCCCGCCTGGCCTGAATGCGAGCAACGGCTTGCGCCGATTCACCGAAAATTCGCTGCGGACCTACCGCTCGCGATCCCGCTCAGGTCCGCCAGACCCGCGGAACGCAGGGCTGCAGGCCCCAGCCGATTTCGCGCCAGCGCGCCCAGACGCCAGCCAGCAGTTGGATTGCCGGCTCGACACGTGGCGCCAGCACCCGCAGCACGACGACCTCCGCATGTGGCGAAGTGCACCCGGCCGTGCGTGCCAGGGCGTGGGCGCCAGCCAGTTCACGCGCCGCATCGAGCAGCGTGTCGCGACGATCGGGGGCCATCGGCGAGCCTGCCGCGAACCACAGCGTTGCGAGCACGCGATGGCCCGCGAAGCCCAGCGGCGAATCGAGCAGCCGCTTGTCGTCACCGCGGATCGTGCCGCGCTCGAGCCAGACGCCGGGCAACTCGATGCGCTGCATGTAGTGTCCCGAGTCGAAGCTGTCGTTGCTGGCCGGCAGACCCAGCGCGATGACGTCCCAGCCCATCATCTCGCCGCCGGGTGACAGCTCGAAACGCATGCTGTTCTCGGCCAGTGCGGCGCTGTGGCAGATGGTCTCCAGCGGCAGCCATTCGAGTCGCGCTCCGTCCTCGACGCGTGCGGTCACGGACTGCCGCGCCGCCTCGCCTGCACTGCGGTAGAAGCGCGTCGCGCCCGGAGTCGTGATCAGTGCGTGGGCATGCGGCGCCAGCGTGGCCTCGACGTGAAGCACGTCGCCGCCGACGATGCCGCCCGGTGGATGCACCAGCACGTGGTGGCAGATGCCCGGGCCTTCCGGATACAGGCTCTGCAGCACCCGCAGCGGGCCCGAGTGGCGGTCGTGCGCCAGCGTGCGATCTTCGGCGCGGCGATAGTTCAGTTCAAGACGGCCCGGCCAACCCATGGAGAGCGCAGTGTCGCTCAAGCCGACTTGACGCCGAGCTTGAACGCGATCATCGCGCGCAGCTTGTTCGGCACCACCGGCTTGATCAGCAGGTGGAAATCCTTCTGCTGCGCCTCGAGGTCGAGCGCCGACATGGTGCTGCCGGTGATGACGATGGCCGGCACGTGTTCGCCGAAGCGGGCGCGAAGCACCGCGATGGCGTCGACGCCGTTGGCCCCCTGCTCGAGCCGGTAGTCGACGATCAGCAAGTCGGGCTTCACGAGCTGGGTGTCTGCGCCGCGGGCCCATGCCGCACAGGCGGCGACGCTGGTGAAGGCCGCGATGCCGGCCCCCCAGCCGCTGAGCAGGGCCTCGAGTGCGGAGAGCACCGCGGGTTCGTCCTCGACCACAACGATCAGCCGACCGTCGAGCGTGATGCCGAGCGGGCCCTTGACCGACAGCATCGGCTGCGCTTGAGGCATCCGCTTGCCCGGCGGCAATTCGAGTGTGAAGACCGTGCCCTTGCCAGGTTGCGAACTGAGCGCGACCGGCGCGGCGATCAGGTCGGCCAGCCGCTTGACGATCGCAAGCCCCAGGCCCAGGCCCTTGCGCTGATGCGGGTCGGTGCGTGGACCGTTCGGTACCTGGTAGAACTCCTCGAACACCTTGGCCTGCTCGCCTTCGGCAATGCCGGGGCCGGTGTCCCACACCTGCAGCATCAGGCGATCACCGCGTCGCCTGCAGCTCACCAGCACGCTGCCGTCTACGGTGTAGCGGATCGCGTTCGAGACCAGGTTGCGCATGATGCGTTCGACCAGCAGCGGATCGGCGAGCGCCACGTGCTGCGAGCCGCGAAAGCGCAGGGCCAGGCCCTTCTCGAAGGCCAGCGGCTCGAAGTGCAGGCGCAGCTTGCGGTACAGGTCCTTGATGGCGAAGTGCTGCGGGTGGACCTCGACCCCGCCGCTGTCGATGCGCGTGATGTCCAGCAACTCCGAGAACAGGCCTTCCAGCGCGTCGACCGATTCGTTGATGCTGTTCACCAGATGCGCCACCTCGACATCGTGGTTCTTCTGGCGCAGCGCCTCGGCAAACAGGCCCATCGCATGCAGCGGCTGACGCAGATCGTGGCTCGCTGCGGTGAAGAACTGGGTCTTGGCCCGGTTGGCGATTTCCGCCTGCTGGCGCGAGGTGTCGGCGGCTGTCTTTTCCAAACGCAGTTGCGAAAGCAGGTGATCGGCCTGGAGCTTCAGCGCGAGCGCGCGTTGCAGCGCCTGGCGGTAGTTGCGTGCCAGCAGCGTGGTCAGCGAGAAGATCAGCAGCAGGATGCCTGCGAGTCGAAAGCTCTCTTCGCTGCCGTCGCTGGCGACGCGTGCCGCCATCGGAACGAAGCACAGCGCGGAGAACAGCAGGAACACCCGCGGCTGCGTCGCCAGCACCGGTACGACCGCGATGCAGAACGTGTAGATGGTGATGATCAGTGCGATCTGCTGCTCGTTGCCGCCGAGCAGGTAGAACACCCACGAGGTCGCGCCCCACAGGGCTCCCGAAGTCAGCGTGCCCAGGTTCCACCACAGCCGCCAGCGCGCCCAGTCCACCACGCCGAGGGCAGCCACTCGATTGAACCGCTGCAACAGCGACAGCCGCGCAAGCCACAGTACCGCGAACAGCCCCAGCCAAGGCAGCATCACCGACGCGGGTGTGACCGCCCAGAAGAGCAGCACGATGACGCCGATGCCGGCCAGGTTGCCGGCCAGCTGTGCCGGCATGTAGTCGAAGGCGCTGCGCACCTCCTCGGGCAGCGAGGCTTCGGGTGCCTCGCCAGCCGCAGCCATCGGCTCGGCGGTCATGGACCGCTCTTTCTCCAGCTGTGAAGGCCGCCTTGCTGGCGCGACATCTGCCCCACTGCGAGCACGGCCTGGGTGCGCGAACTCACGTTGAGCGTGCGCAGCACCGCGGCCACATGGTCCTTGACGGTTTCAACGGACAGCTTGAGATCGCGCGCGATCAGCTTGTTGGGCTTGCCCTGCAGCAGCAGGCCCAGCACCTCGGTCTGACGAGGCGTCAAGCCCAGCGATTCGAGCGGCGCATGTGACTGGTAGCCTTCGTCCGCCGCGCTCTGTCGCACCGAGCGCAGGGCGCCCGGGGTGCTGTCGGAGTAGAGGTCGGCACCTGCCGACTCGTCGCCCATGTTCATCGGCGGTACATAGATGCCGCCCGACATCACCATGCTGAGCGCCTCGAACAGCACGTCGTTCGACGAACGCTTCGGCACGAAGCCCATGGCGCCCAGGTCGATCGCGCGGATCACGTCGCTGGTGCGGTCGCTGGCCGACACCACGACCACTGGCATGGCCGGATAGGCCGCGCGGAATTCGGTCAGTACGTCGAAGCCATCGGCGTCGCCAAGTCGCAGGTCGAGCAGTGCCAGATCGAAGTCGCTGTTCTGCTTCAGCGTGTCGCGGGCGGCCTTCGCGCTGCCGGCCCCCACGACGCTGACGTTCTCGCCCAGGCCCTGGATGATGGTCTGCAGAGCAGACAGGATCAGCGGGTGGTCGTCGATCAGCAAGACCTTCATGGTGTCTCCTCGGGAGTCAGCGCCGCAGGAATGCTAAGGCCGCCCACGCGTGACGTGCCGGTTTGGAAGTCACCCCCAAACGGGGGTTTGCCTGCCTGCGCAGGGTGAGGATCAGGCGTTCAGCCACGCGGTCAGAGGCTGCCACTGCTCGAGGTCGCGCTCGACACGGCTCGGCGCGACGTCCCACAGCGTCAGCCCCTGCGCTGCAAGGTGGATGTAGTTCTGCGTGTCGCGCAGATGCGTCAGCACCGGGAACTCCTGCCCGCCGAGGAATGCCTTCAGCTGATCGGCAGAGATGGTGCCTTCGCGCGAACGCATGCCGACGATGCCGACCTCCAGCTTCTGGGCGCGCTTGTGCTCGGCGAGGCGGTGCAGGAAATCGTGTGTTGCGCGGATGTCGAAGATGCTGGGCTGCAGCGGTACCAGCACTTTCGTGGCGATCTTGAGGATCTCGTCGAGCCTTTTGCCATGCAGGCCGGCGGGCGTGTCCAGCACGACGTGGGTGGTGCCCTTGGGCGGTCGCACACGCAGATCCGCACCGGTGTCCCAGGCACGGATCGACGCGGCTGTCTCCGGCCGCTGTGCCAGCCAGGAGGCCGCCGACTGTTGTCGGTCGACGTCGCCGAGCATCACCGCTTTGCGCTGTGCCGCGAAGTATCCGGCCACGTTGGTGGACAGCGTGCTCTTGCCCACGCCGCCCTTCGGATTGGCCACCACGATCACCGGCATGCTCGACCCCTGACTCCCTGATGGGCTCAATATTAGCCGCGCGGTGGGCGCAGTCGCGGGGCAGCGCGCTCAGTGCGGCTGTGTCCTTCCTGCCGCTGGAGGGCGGCGCTGTGGCTCGACACGACGTGCCCGGATTCGTTCGGCTCGGCGGGTCTGCCGGCCTGGCCCTCGACGCAGTCGCTGCTTTGCGAACAGCGGGTGACCCTTTGCGCAGCACCTGGCGACGCGGAGACCCTGACCCGAGCGGGGCCGGACTCTAATGCCAATGCAATTGCATTAGCATCGCGGGATGGAACGTCACACCCGGCAACGTCAGGCCGTGCTCGATGCGCTGGTGCGCAGCGGTCAGGCGCTGAGCCCGCAGGACCTGCTGGGACAGGCGAAATCGGCCGTGCCCAGCCTGAACCTGTCGACCGTCTACCGCCAGATCAAGGGGTTGCAGGACGCCGGTCAGATCGTCCGCGTCGAGCTGCCGGGGCAGCCGCCGCGGTTCGAGATGGCCTCGCGCGGCGAGGCGACTGCGCCCCATCGGCATGCGGCCCATCTCGTTGCGGATCAGCGCCACGCGCCGGACGAGGCGTCCCGGCATCACCACCACTTCCACTGTGTCCAGTGCGACCGCGTGTATCCGATCCACGCCTGTCCGGGTCCGATGAACGATCTGGCCCCGCCCGGCTTCGAGGTCCAGCACCACGACCTGACCCTGAGCGGTCGCTGCGCGAGTTGCGTGGCGGGAGCGCCTGCATGAAGGCCGGAAACATGGATGCGGCTTTGCACGTGCACGCCGCGGGGCACGGCCATGGCCATGCGCATGGCCACGACCACTCGCACGATGACGGTCACGATCATGCGGCGCATGCCGCCGGCTCCTCCCTGCTGATACCGAAGCCCGCACCAGCGCCGGTTTCGAGTCTGCTGATGGCTTCGGCGCTGCTACGGTTCGCCGGAGCCATCGGGCTCATCGCGCTGCTGTGGATGGCGGTGGTCTGGGCAATGTCGGGAACGGCATGAACGGCATCGACGTCCCGGCTCTCCCGAACTCCACCCAGCTTCCGGTGGTGGCTCCACCCGCCATCGCCGTCGAGGACCTGACCGTCAGCTACCGCCACCACCCGGCAGTCCACCATGTGAGCTGTCGTTTCGAGCCCGGCTCGCTCACTGCGGTGATCGGACCCAACGGTGCCGGCAAGAGTTCGCTGCTCGACGCGCTGACGGGTCGGGTGCAACCGAGCACCGGCTGTGTGCGCACCGGTGGTCTGCCGCGCAACCGGCTGGCCTACATGCCGCAGCAATCGGGCATCGACCGCACGTTCCCGCTCGGCGTGCTCGATGTCGTGATGCTCGGTGCGTGGCCGCGCATCGGGTGGTTCACCGGCGCGACCACGGCACAGCGGGCGCAGGCGCTGCTGGCGCTGGCCTCGGTGGGCCTGGCCGGTTTCGAGCAGAGGCTGATCTCGGAGCTGTCGGTCGGACAGTTCCAGCGCGTGCTGTTCGCGCGGGTCCTGATGCAGGACGCGCCGGTGATCCTGCTCGACGAACCGTTCAATGCGATCGACACGCGCACCACGGCCGATCTGATGCGGCTGGTGCAGCACTGGCACGACGAGGGCCGCACCGTGATCGCGGTGCTGCACGATCTGGCGCAGGTGCGCGAGCATTTCCCGCTGACCCTGCTGCTGGCTCGCGAGTGCGTGGCGCACGGGCCGACCGAAGAGGTGCTCGTGCCCCGCCACCTGATGCGCGCACAGCAGATGGCCGAGCAGTGGGACGAGAACGCCGATTGGTGCGCAGCCCCTGTGCTGGTGTCGAGGGCGCCGTCATGACGCTGCTGATGTGGTTGCAGGGCATGCTGATACAGCCCTTCGTCGAATTCGGATTCATGCGCCGTGCGCTGGTCGCCTGCCTGGCACTGGGACTGAGCTGCGGGCCGATCGGCACCTTGCTGGTCTTGCGTCGCATGAGTCTGGTCGGCGACGCGATCGCGCATGCGCTGCTGCCCGGCGCCGCGCTGGCCTTCGTGCTTTTCGGCTTCTCGCTGTGGGCGATGAGCATCGGCGGATTCGTCGCGGCCGTCGCGGTCGCAGGCCTGGCGGGGCTGGTCGCACGTCTGACGCCCCAGCGCGAGGATGCCAGCTTCGCGGCGTTCTACCTGATCGCGCTGGCCGCGGGCGTGATGATCATCTCGATACGCGGCAACAGCGTCGACCTGATGCGCGTCCTGTTCGGCACCGTGCTGGCCGTCGACGACGCGTCGCTGCTGCTGATCGCCGGCATCGCGAGCCTGAGCCTGCTGGTGCTGGCGCTGGTGTACCGGCCACTGGTGGTCGAGTGCTTCGACCCCGGGTTCCTGCGCCACCTGGGCAATGCCGGGGCCTGGGTGCACGCGCTGTTCCTGATGCTGCTGGTGCTCAATCTCGTGGGCGGCTTCCAGGCGCTGGGTACGCTGATGGCGGTCGGTCTGATGATGCTGCCCGCCACCGCCGCGCGCTTCTGGGCCGCCGAGGTCTGGAGCCTGGCTGCGGTGGCCGCTCTGTTCGCCGTGCTCAGCGGCTGGGGCGGGTTGCTGCTGTCGTATCACGCCAACTTGCCGTCGGGCCCGTCCATCGTGCTGCTGGCTGGCAGTTTCTACGCGCTGTCTCTGCTGATCGGCCGGCGTGACAGCCTGCTTGCACGGCAGTTGTCGCGCCGCTCACACCGCAAGGCCTGATGATGCAATTTGATTCGACACCGCGCGCGCTGAGGCGTGCCTTCCTGACTTTGCTCGCATCCGCGGGAACGGCCCGCTGGTCGGTGGCACCGGCCGCGCAGACTCCACCCCCGGTGCTGAAGGTCGTCGCCACCTTTTCGGTGCTGGCCGACATCGCACGCGAGGTCGGTGGCACGGCCGTCGAGGTGACTGCGCTGGTCGGGCCGAATGCCGACGCCCATGTGTTCGAGCCGACGCCGTCCGATGTGCGCAGGGTGGCGAGCGCCGATGTGGTGGTAACCAACGGCCTGCGTTATGAAGGCTGGATCGACCGTCTGATCAAGGCGTCCGGTTTCCGGGGTCCGGTCGTTGTCGCCAGCCAGGGGGTAGTGACTCGCGGGGTGTCCGGCGGCGCTGATCCGCACGCCTGGCAGAGTCTCGCCAACGGTCAGCGTTATGCCGAGAACATTCGTGCGGTGCTGGTGGCGGCTTTGTCGGCCAGGGCACCCGCGCGCGTGGCGGAGGTCGAGGCGCGTGCTGCCGCCTACCAGCAGCGCCTGGCTGCGCTTGATCGCGATACCCGCGAGCGCTTCGCCGCGCTGCCCGCCGAGCGCCGGCGCGTGATCACCGCGCACGATGCGTTCGGCTATTTTTCCGACGCCTACGGGGTCGTGTTCATCGCTCCTCGTGGCTGGACCACCGGCAGCGAGCCGTCGGCAAAGGCGGTGGCGGCCATCGTCCGTCAGGCCCGTGCATCGAAGGCCAGTGCGCTGCTCGTCGAGAACATCAGCGACCCCAGGCTGATCGAGCGCATCGGCCGCGAATCCGGACTGAAGGTCGGCGGCGCGCTCTATTCCGACGCGCTGTCGCCGGTGGGTACCGAAGCCGATACCTATGTGCGCATGTTCGAGCACAACGTGAAGACACTGGTGGACGCCATGTCGCTGAACGTTCCTGGAGCGTCAGGCGATGCCGGCGCCGTGCCTCGCTAGTTCGCAGCGGATACGGTCGGCATGAATTCCCGCGCTTTCAACAGCACCTGGCTTCGCGAGGAACTGCTGCACCTGCTCTCCCTGTCGGGCACGCTGGCCGGTTTCTCCGTCACGGCCGTCACGCTGCTGCGTACGATCGGGCAGCCCTCGCTGATGCAGACCGTGGCCGATGACGTGCTGGCGATGTCGGCGCTGCTTTTCCTGGTCTGCACCTATGCGATCTTCATTGCACTCAGGACGCAGCGCCAGGCGCTCGCTCGCGCCCTGGAGAAGCTCATCGACGGCCTGTTCGTGCTCGCGCTCACCGGCATGGTTTCCGCCGGATTCATCATGGTGTACACGTTGTGGTGAACTGCAGGGAACAAGATCGAAAGTCCTTCCAGGCAAGGTCTTCGGCCCGGATTTTCTGCAAAACCTGTTTCGCTGGGGGCCTGACGATCAGTCTGAACACTAGGCCTTTCGCCATGCCGCTCTCGACCGCGGCATGATTTCGCTCATCTCCTGAAACCCCCGCTCACCGCCATGTCCGATTCCAACCCCGTCAGCACCGAATCCCTCTCAGTCCTCGGCATCAAGACCGGTCGCGCCGGGCCGCGGCTGCTGGTACTGGGCGCCGTGCATGGCAACGAAACCTGCGGCCCCCGCGCCATCGAGAAGGTGCTGGCCGACTTCGATGTCGAGAAGCTCAAGCTGCTGCGCGGCAATGTCACCTTCGTGCCGATCACCAACCCGCTGGCCTACCAGCGAGGCAGGCGAGAAGGCGATCGCAACCTGAATCGCAATCTTCGACCGACCGACACGCCGCAGGATTTCGAGGACCGCATCGCCAACGCGCTGTGCCCGCTGATCGCGCAGCACGACATGCTGCTCGACCTGCACTCGTTCCAGTCGCCGGGCGAGCCCTTCGCGATGCTCGGCCCGCTGAACAACGAGGACACGCTGCAGCCGTTCGAACTGGCTGCGCACGAGGAAGCGGTGGCGGTGCGCCTGGGCCCGAAGCGCTTCGTCGAAGGCTGGCTCGAGACGTATGCGGCCGGTGTCGCCAACCGCGTCAAGCGGGCCGATCAATCGGTCGATCCGAATGCGCGCGCCACCTTGCTCAACACCGATCCGAGCTACGGCATCGGCACCACCGAGTACATGCGCAGCGTCGGCGGTGTGGCGATCACGCTCGAGTGCGGCCAGCACGACGATCCGAATGCGCCGGAAGTCGGCTATCGCGCGATCCTCAACGCGATGGCACACCTGGCGATGATCGAAGCGCCTCGCCCGGAACCGCGCACCGATGTCGAAGTGTTGCGACTGACCGAGGTCACCGATCGCCTGCATGCGGACGATGCCTTCGTGAAGCCGTGGGCCAGCTTCGATCCGGTGTCGGCCGGCGAGCCCATCGGCCGCCGTCACGATGGAACGCTGGTCACCGCGCCGAGCGATGGGTTCATCGTCTTCCCGAACACCAAGGCCACGCCAGGCAACGAGTGGTTCTATTTCGCCCGGACCAGCGATCGGAAACTGAACGTCGAGTGAGGATTGGCGTCGCGTGCCGCGGCGTGGCTGGCGCGGGCCGACCTTTTCGCTGCCGAAAGAGAAACCATGAAACGTATCTCCGCCTGGGTCGCCGCACTTTTCCTGTCCACCGGCACGGTGGTGCTGGCGCAGGGCCAGCCGCATGTCCACGGCGTCGCCAGGCTCGATGTCGCAGTCGAGGCCGGGCAGGTCGTGCTGCAGTTCGAGACGCCGCTCGACAGCCTGCTGGGCTTCGAGCGGGCGCCGCGGGGCGCGGACGAAACGCGGCGGGCGGAGCTGGCCATCGCTGCACTGAAGGCGGCCGATGCGCTGTTCAGGTTCACGCCGGCCGCCGGCTGCACGCCGGCCCGTGTCGATCTCAGATCGGCGGCCCTGAAGCTGGGCTCGCCCGACCCGGCCGAGGCGCACGAAGGCCACGCCGACCTCGATGCCACCTACGTCTTCAAGTGTGTTGACTCGGCCAAGGCAGCGGAGGTCGATGTCGGGCTGTTCGAAGCGTTCAGTCGGCTGCAGGGCCTGAGGGTCGAGGTCGTGACGGCGCGCGGCCAGTTCAAGCGCGACTTGAAGCGGCCCGCGAAGCGCGTATCTCTGGCTCGCTGACCCATTGCCTCCCGTGCAAAGCCCACGTCCTTCCTGCGCCGCCGCGCGCTGCAACAGTGAGTGACGTCGCGTGATCGAGGTGCGTGATCTTCGCTTCGCCTGGCCGGGCGCCGCGAGCGACTGCGTGGTCATCGACGCGCTGAGCATCCCGGCCGGCCGCACGGTGTTCCTGCACGGCCCCAGCGGCGGAGGAAAGAGCACGCTGCTCGGCCTGCTGGCGGGCGTGCTGTTGCCGCGCGTCGGGTCGGTCAGCCTGCTCGGCACCCGCTGGGCTGATCTGTCGGGCGCGCGTCGCGATGCGTTCCGCGCCGATCATGTCGGCTATATCTTCCAGCAGTTCAACCTGCTGCCCTACCTGAGCGCAGTCGACAACGTGCTGCTGCCATGCCGCTTCTCGCGTCTGCGTCGCGAACGGGCCGCGCAGGACGGTGGATCTCCCGGCCACGCCGCACGCGAGTTGCTCGAGCGCGTCGGGCTTTCGCAGGCCTTGTGGACGCGAGCTGCCGCACAGCTGTCGGTCGGCCAGCAGCAGCGCGTCGCGGCGGCACGTGCCTTGATCGGTCGGCCCGAGGTGGTGATCGCCGACGAGCCGACCTCCGCACTCGATGCCTTGCTGCGCGACAGCTTCATGGATCTGCTGCTCGATGCCTGTCACGCATCGCGCGGCACGCTGGTCTTCGTGAGCCACGATGAGCGGCTGGCAGCGCGGTTCGACGAGCGACTCTCTCTCTCGGCGGTCAACCGGACAGCGTCGTCGATGCAGGCCGAGGATTCCCTGTGAGCGCATTGCTGACGCTGGCATGGCGCAGTTCCTGGAGCCGACGTGCGACGCTGTCTCTGGTGCTGCTGTCCGTGGCGCTTTCGACGTTCCTGCTGCTGGGCTTCGAGCAGGTGCGAACCGATGTCCGCGAGAACTTCTCGCAGTCGGTCAGCGGAACGGACCTGGTGGTCGGCGCGCGCACCGGATCGGTCCAGCTCATGCTGTATGCGGCGTTCCACGTCGGCAGCGCGACCAACAACATCCGCATGGACAGCCTCGCCGCGATCGCGCAGCACCGGGCCGTCGATTGGGTGGTGCCGCTGTCGCTGGGCGACTCGCATCACGGTTTTGCGGTGCTGGGCACGACGTCCGATTACTTCAACCGATTCCTGTACGGCGACCGCGAGCCGCTGGTGCTGGCGCAGGGCCGCGCCTTCACGAACGGCATCGACGGGTTGTATGGCGCGGTGCTCGGCGCGGAGGTGGCGCACGCACGGCGCTACAGGCTCGGTGACAAGCTGACCCTGACGCACGGCAGCGGTGGTCTGCCCGGCTCGGAGCACGCCGACAAGCCGTTCACCGTGGTGGGCATCCTCGCGCGAACCGGCACGCCGGTCGATCGGACGGTGCACATCAGCCTCGAATCGCTGGAAGCGATCCACATCGACTGGGTGGGTGGCGCGCCTTTGCCCGGCGTCGTGATTGCGCCCGAGCAGGCGCGCAAGTTCGATCTGGCGCCCAAGCAGGTGACCGCTGCGCTGGTCGGGCTGAAGGGGCGGGCGGCGGTGTTCAATGTGCAGCGCTTCGTTTCCGGGTATGCCGGCGAGCCGCTGATGGCGGTGCTGCCGGGGGTGGCGCTCGACGAGTTGTGGGACGTGGTCGGCTTGGGCGAGAAGGCGCTGCTCGGCATGTCGGCCATGGTCGGCGTGGTCAGCCTGGCGGGGTTGATTGCGGTGGTGATGGCAGGCCTGAACGAGCGGCGCCGGGAACTGGCGGTTCTGCGTGCGGAGGGCGCCGGGCCGCGCCACGTGCTGCTGCTGCTGGCGGGCGAGGGCCTGATGGTCACGCTGGCGGGTGCACTGCTGGGTGCGCTCGCAACGGGCCTGTTCATCGCGACGAGCGCGCCCTGGGTGCAGGCTCACCACGGAGTCAACCTGAAACTTTCCGTGCCGAGCGAGACCCAATGGATGCTGCTCGCCGCCGTCGTGCTCGCGGGCGGCGTCGCCAGTCTGATTCCGGCGTGGCGAGCCTACCGACTGTCTCTGGCCGATGGCCTGTCCCCGAGGGTGTGAAGATGAAGAATGGATCGTGGGTCTGGGGCGTTGCCGCTGCCACAGGGCTTCGCGCAGTGGCAACGATGGTGGGTGTCCTGCTGCTCGGTGCTGCGGGCAGCAGCTGGGCGCAGGACGGCGGCGCGGGTGCCGCGGGATCGCCTTCGCTGAGCCGACCGCTCGGCGGCTCGGGTGCGAGCAAGGCGGCTGCGCCCGGCACTTTCCGCGAGATCAAGTGGGATGACCTGGTGCCGCAGGACTGGGATCCGCTGAAGCAGTTCAAGAGCACCAATTTCAGCGTGATGAACGACAGCGATCCGCGCGCCACCGAGATGCTCAAGCGCATGCGCGAGACCTGGGACAACGCGCCGACCAACAACGAGATGGATGGCGTCGCGGTGCGGATTCCGGGCTACCTGGTGCCGCTGGAAGACAACAAGAGCGGCTTGAAGGAATTCCTGCTGGTGCCGTATTTCGGGGCCTGCATCCACTCGCCACCGCCGCCTGCCAACCAGATCATCCACGTCAAACCGCAGAAGCCGCCGAAGGGCTTCCATTCGATGGACACGGTCTGGGTCAGCGGGACGTTGAAGACGCTGCGCAGCGACAGCTACATGGGGTCGAGCGGCTACCGGATGGACGCGGTGAGCGTCGAGGCCTACGTCGAGAAGTGAAGGGTCGGCTCAGGCCCGGGCGACCCGGTCGCGGCCGCCGGTCTTCGCCTGATAGAGCGCCGCATCGGCGCGCGCGATCAGCGATGACGCATCGTCGTCAGGCCGCATCTCGGCAACCCCGCCCGAGATGGTGACGGTCAGCAGCACTTCCTGCGTGGTGCGGTGGCGGATCTTCATGGCCTTGATGCGGGTGCGCACCGTCTCGGCGAGCTGGATCGACTGGTCGAGCGAGGTCTGCGGCAGCAGCAGCGCGAACTCCTCGCCGCCATAGCGAGCGGCGGCATGCGTCCCATTGGTGACCGAGGTGCGCAGGATCTCTCCCACGGCCTGGATCACCCGGTCACCCATCAGGTGGCCGTGCGTGTCGTTCACCTTCTTGAAGTGATCGATGTCGAGCATCACCAGGCAGTGGCTGGTTCCGTCGATCGGCTTGTTCGTGAGCAGCGACTCGATCCGTTTCTCGAAACCCCGTCGATTGAGGATGCCCGTCATCGGATCGAGGATCGCATCGTCGCGTGCGCGTTCGAGGTCGCTGCGCAGGCGGTTGATTTCGTCCTGGCTGGCGGTGACCTTCTGGCGCAGCGCCTCGACCGAGCTCTTCATCTCGGCGGTGCCGGCCATCACCTCGGTGAGGCGCGGCTTCAATTGCTCCACATCGCGCGATGCCAGTGCCGTGTTCAGCCCCGAGAGCTGGTCACCGAAGGTGCCCGCGCGCTCGCCCGTCTGCGAAGCCGTTTGCACCATGCTGGCCATCAGGCGTTCCATCTCGCCGCTGATGGTCTTCATCGTCTGCTCGTCCGCCGGAGCGATGTGCCGCTTGTAGAGTTCGACGACCTCGTCGTCATCGATGCCCGACTCGTCCTTGATCAGCCGATCGACCGACGAAGCCAGGCCCGGGTTGATCCCCGCCACGTACTCGTACCAAAGCGTGAAGGTGACGGGATTGAATGCGGCGGCGTGGCGGCCCATGTGACCCAAAGCCAGACGCAGCAGTTCGGCGGTTCGCTCTTTGGATTCCGAGTAACGCAAGGGCACTCCAGGCAAAAAGGTGGTTTTTATAGACCTGCGGAGTTTAGTGTCAATAGGTATTCCATGCCGCATTCGCGAGCCGCTTTCATGGCGATCAGGTTCGGCCCGCACGGGGCGTGATCGACCGGCCCGGGACAGCGACCCGGCCGCACGACAATCGCCGGATGTTCGCTCCCTCGCAAAACGACGTGCGCCGGTTCTTCTGTGCTGCCCATCAGAAGTCGCGTGATGGTCTGCCGATGACGGCCCTGGAAATCCTCGCTGCCGACTGGATCGCCGAGCACCCCGAGTACCACGCCGAACTCGCCGATGTCGATGCGGCGCTGGCCGCCGTCTACGACGTCGGGGCCGGGCGCAGCAACCCCTTCCTGCACCTGTCGATGCACCTGTCGATCAGCGAGCAGGTGTCGATCGATCAGCCTCGTGGCATCAGGCAGGCGGTCGAGCTTCTCACCGCGCGGCGCAGTTCGGCACACGCCGCCCATCACGAGGTGATGGAATGTCTCGGGGACATGATGTGGGCCTCGCAGCGCAGCGGTCTGCCGCCGGACGGCGAGCGCTACATCGCCAGCGTCAGGCAGCGCGCCACGCGGGATTGACGACGAATTCCCGCGGGCGGGCACCCGAGGGCGAGACCCGCAGCTCCGGTTCATCACGGCTTCAGGGAGCGCTTCTACCGTGTCTGGATGGATGCCACGCAACCGACGACAGTGCAGCGCGATGCGATGTGGACGCTGGCGTTTCTTGCTTTCGTACTGGCCTGGGATGCCGGCGGCGGCGACCTCCGGGTCATGCATCTGTTCGGAGACGCGCACGGCTTCGCCTGGCGCAACCACTGGCTGCTCGTCGGCTGGTTCCACGAGGGCGGACGCTGGCTGAGCGCGCTGGTGGTCGGGGTCGTTCTCGTCAACGTCGTGCGGCCCTGGGGATTTGCGCGAGACATGTCGACGCTGACCCGATGGTGGTGGTGCGCGGCCACGTTGACGTGCCTGCTGCTGATACCGACGCTCAAGCACGGCAGCATGACGAGTTGCCCCTGGGACCTGACCGAGTTCGGTGGCTCGGCGCACTACGTGTCGCACTGGGCACGGCACATCAGGGACGGTGGGCCCGGTGGATGCTTTCCGGCCGGACACGCTTCTGCTGCTTTCAGCTTCTTCGGCGGATGGTTCGCACTGCGCGCCACGTCACCGAAGGCCGCTCGACGCTGGCTCGCCGGCGTGTGGGCCTGCGGCATCGCGTTCGGCGTGGCCCAGTCGCTGCGAGGGGCACATTACCCCAGCCACTCGTTGTGGACTGCCTGGCTGTGCTGGACCACCAGCGCCCTGATGTGGCACGCCAGCAGTCGCTTGCGCATGATGCCGATGCGTCGTGTCGAGGCCGTGGTGGGCAGTTGATCCCGGCGGCAGGACTCAGATGCTGAATTCGAGGTTGTCGATCAACCGGGTCGCGCCCAGCCTGGCCGCGCCGAGGGCGACCCAGTTGCCGCGCCGATCATCGCTTTCCGCGGGAGACAGAAGGTTGTCCTGTCGGCGCACCGTCAGGTAGTCCGGCTTCCAGCCGCGTGCCGTCAATGCCTGCCGGGCCTGCGATTCGATCAGATCGACAGGCCCGATACCGTCACGGAAGCGTTCCGTCAGCGCATGCAGTGCCTGCGACAGTTCGACGGCCTGCGCGCGCTCGGCCTGGCTCAGGTAGCCATTGCGAGACGACAGCGCGAGCCCGTCGTGGGCGCGCAGGGTCTCGCCGGCTTCGATCACGATCGGCAGCGCGAACTGGTGCGCCATCCGGCGGATCACCATCAGCTGCTGGTAGTCCTTCTTGCCGAACACGGCGACCCGGGGCTGCACTGCATTGAACAGCTTCAGGACGACCGTGGCGACGCCGGTGAAGAAGCCGGGACGGAAGTGTCCCTCGAGAATGTCGGCCAGGGCCGGGTCTGGCTGCACGGTGAAGGTCTGCGGCTCGGGGTAGAGCTCGTGTTCGTCGGGCGCAAAGACGATGTTGCAGCCGGCCGGTGCCAGCAGCTCGCAATCGCGATCCAGCGTGCGCGGGTAGCGGTCGAAGTCCTCGTGCGGTGCGAACTGGAGGCGGTTGACGAAGATGCTCGTGACCACCGGCAGGCCGTGCGCCGCAGCCTGTCGAACCAGTGCCAGGTGTCCGTCGTGCAGGTTGCCCATCGTCGGCACGAACGTGCAGGTTCCGGGGACTGGCAGCGCCGCGCGCAATGCGGCGATGTTGTGAACGATCAGCATGCTCAATACCCGTGCAGTGCCGGGTCGGGAAAGCGGCGGGCCTTCACGTCGGCGACGAAGGTGGCCACGGCCGCCTCGATCGACGGTGCGCCCTTCATGAAGTCGCGCACGAAGCGGGGCAGCCTGCCCTGGGTCACGCCCAGCATGTCGTGAAGCACCAGCACCTGGCCCGAGCAGTCGACGCCAGCGCCGATGCCGATGACGGGAATGCCCACCGTCTGGGTGAGCGCGCGGCCGACCTCGGAAGGCACCAGTTCCACGACCATCATGGCTGCGCCGGCCTGTGCCAGTTCGGTGGCCTGACGCAGCAGCAGCGCAACCGCTTCGTCGCTGCGCCCCTGCACGCGGTAGCCGCCGAGCGCGTGCACCGATTGCGGCGTCAAGCCGAGGTGGGCGCACACCGGGATGCCGCGGTCCACCAGGAAGCGCACGGTCTCGGCCGTCCAGCCGCCGCCTTCGAGCTTGACCATGTGGGCACCCGCCTGCATCAGCACCGTGGCACTGGCCAGCGCCTGCTCGCGCGATTGCTGGTAGCTGCCGAATGGCAGGTCGCTGATCAGCCAGGCGCTGCGGTTGCCGCGGGCGACGCAGCGGGTGTGATATGCGGCATCCTCGAGCGCCACCGGCAGCGTGCTGGATCGCCCCTGAACCACCATGCCCAGTGAATCGCCCACCATCAGGCAGTCGACGCCGGCGCTGTCGAGCAGGCGTGCGAAGCTGGCGTCGTAGCAGGTCAGCACGCTGATCGGCTCACCGGCGGCATGCATCTCGCGCAGGCGATGGAGCGTGACCGGCTTGCGACCGGCCGGCGCGGCCTCGTTGGACGGGTGGCTGCTCATGGTCGGGCGCTCAGGCGGCCTTCATGCCCAGCGTCTCGAGCAGCACCTGATCAGCCGACACATCGGGGTTGCCGGTGACCAGCAGCTTGTCGCCGTAGAAGATCGAGTTGGCCCCGGCCAGGAAGCACAGCGCCTGTACCGCGTCGCCGAGCGCCTGGCGGCCGGCCGACAGCCGCACGCGGGTGTGCGGCATCGTGATGCGTGCGGCAGCGATCGTGCGCACGAACTCGAACGGATCGAGCGGCGCCTGCCCGTGCAGCGGGGTGCCCTCGACCGGCACCAGGTGGTTGATCGGCACCGATTCGGGGTAGGGCTCCATGTTGGCCAGTTCGGCGATGAGCGCAGCGCGTTGCGTGCGTGTCTCGCCCATGCCGACGATGCCGCCGCAGCAGACCTTGACGCCCGCGCCGCGCACGCGCTGCAGCGTGTCGATGCGGTCCTCGAACTGGCGCGTCTGCACGATGTCGGCGTACTTGTCCGGCGCGGTGTCGATGTTGTGGTTGTAGTAGTCGAGGCCGGCATCGCGCAGGGCTTCAGCGTGGCCGTCGCCCAGCATGCCGAGCGTCGCGCAGGTTTCCATGCCCAGGCCCTTCACCGCGCTGATCAGCTGTGACACCTTCTCGATGTCGCGATCCTTCGGGCCGCGCCAGGCCGCGCCCATGCAGAAGCGCGTGGCGCCGGCGGCCTTCGCCTGGCGTGCGGCAGCCAGCACCTCGTCGACCTTCATCAGCGCGGTCGCCTCGACGCCGGTGTCGTGGGCGGCCGACTGCGGGCAGTAAGAGCAGTTCTCGGCGCAGCCTCCCGTCTTGATCGACAGCAGGGTCGACAGCTGCACCTCGGTCGGATCGAAGTTGGCACGGTGCACCGTCTGCGCCCGGAACAGCAACTCGGGGAAGGGCAGCGCGAACAGCGCCTCGATCTGCGCCACCTGCCAGCGTTGCGTGCCGGCACCGGAGGCCGCGGCGGGAGCGGTGTTTCGAACGAGCTGGATCGGGGCTTCTTGAGGGGATGTTGCTTGCATTTTTCGGGTCTCGCTTGGGCGCTGCCGCAATGATGCGCCGGATCGTTGGGGAATGTGGGTAGGCCGTCAAACGGCCTGGTAGGCCAGGCGCACGTAGATCGGCGCGTAGGCTTCGGCCTGCGTGATCTCGAGCAGCATCTCGCGCGCCAGTTCCAGCATCGCGATGAACGTGACGACCAGCACCGGCTGGCCACGCGACACGTCGAACAGTTCGTGGAATTCGACGAACTTGCGGCCCTGCAGCGCGCGCAGCACGATGCTCATGTGCTCGCGCACGCTGAGCTGCTCGCGATTGATGGTGTGGTGCTGCGTCAGGTTCGCACGCTTGAGCACGTCGGCCCAGGCCGCGCGCAGATCGTCGGGGTCGACATCGGGGAAACGTGGCACCAGCGACTGCTCGATATGCACCTGTGCACGCAGGAAGTCGCGGCCCAGCACCGGCAGCGCGTCGAGGCGTGCGGCAGCCAGCTTCATCTGCTCGTACTCGACCAGGCGGCGAACCAGCTCCGCACGCGGGTCTTCCGGCTCGGCGCCGTCGGGGCTGCGCTTGGGAGGCAGCAGCATGCGCGACTTGATCTCGATCAGCATCGCTGCCATCAGCAGGTATTCGCTGGCGAGTTCAAGGTTGGTCTTGCGGATCTGCTCGACGTAGGTCAGGTACTGGCGTGTCACGTCGGCCAGCGGGATGTCGAGGATGTTGAAGTTCTGCCGCCTGATCAGATACAGCAGCAGGTCCAGCGGCCCCTCGAAGGCCTCGAGGAACAGCTGCAGCGCATCCGGCGGGATGTACAGGTCGTGCGGCAGCTTGAACAGCGGCTCGCCATAGAGCCGCGCCACTGCCACGCCGTCCAGTACCACCGGCGGGATGTTCGCCACGTCGTCCGCCATGTCCTGCGAAGTCAGTGCCTGCAGCTCGGGGGGCTCCAGCAGCGCCGGGCCGGGGAGGTTCATCGCCCGGCCGGCTTACTTCGGCCCGGTCTGGTAAACGTAGGGCCGCTGTGGCACGCGCGACTCGGCGTCCTCGGCCTGCGCGTCACGGTCGACCTGCTTGTCCCACAGCAGTGCGCGCCCGGCGCGCTGCTCGGCTTCGAGCGAGGGCTTCTTCGCCTTCAGGGTTTCGATGAAATCGGTCACGTCCGACTTGTAGGGTTTCCAGAACAGCGGCATGGTCAGGTGGGGCTCGGCGTCCGGCAGGCACGTCGATGGCGAGTGGCACAGAGGAAACCCGGAGTTTACCGGGGCAGGCGAGTCGGGCCACGCGCAGACCGGCGCCGCAACCCGGCCTTTCCCTGAAACCGGTTTCATCAAATTTGCGGGTTGACCTGTCACGATGCCGCGATGCAGGAAGTCGAGCTGAAGTTTCAGGTGCCGCCACAGGCGCGCAAAGCGGTCGAATCGGCAGTCGCCGGGCCGCATCCCGCTCGCCGCATCCGCTTGCAGGCCGCCTATTTCGACACGCCCCTGGGGGCTTTGGCCGGGGCTGCGCTGGCCTTGCGGCTGCGCAAGGAGGGCCGGGTCTGGGTGCAGACGCTCAAGGGCACCCTGCCCGACGGCACCGGCATGATCCGCTCCGAACACAACGTGCCGCGGGTCGAAGCCGGTCCCGACGCGCCGGCCATCGACCCGCACCTGCACGCCGGGACCCCTGTCGGCGCAGCGCTGCTGAAGGTGCTGCAGCAGGCCGATGGCGAACTGCGCAGCGTGATGGTCACGGACATCTGGCGGCGCGTGCGCACCACGCGGGTACCCGGCGGATGGGTCGAACTGGCGTTCGACGTCGGCACGATCGAGGCCGGACCGGCCGAAGCGCCCCGCCGGGTGTCCGTGTGCGAACTCGAGATCGAGCTCAAGCGCGGGCACCCGCAGGCGGTCGTCGGCGCAGCGCAGCGCTGGGTCACGCGCCATGGGCTGTGGCTGGACACCCGCAGCAAGGCCGAACTGGGCAACCTCCTGCTTCGCCACGTGGCCATGGCGGCTCCGCGCCGTGCCGGCGAGGTGATCCTGGCAAGGTCGATGTCGCCCGCGCAGGCGCTCGATGTGGTTCTGCGTTCGTGCCTGGAGCAGATCAGCGTCAACGCCAGCCAGATCGCCAGCGGCGTGCACGCGCCCGAACACGTCCATCAGTTGAGGGTCGGCCTGCGCCGATTGCGCACCGCGTTGCGGTTCTTCGGTGGCTCACAGCTGGCCGAGGCCATCGACGCGGGGACGCGTGACGCGCTGGCGGCCGATGCCGCGGAATGGTTTCGTCTGCTCGGACAGGCGCGCGACCGAGATGCAGTGGCCGGCCCGCTGGCGATCGATCTGGCCCGCGCGCTCTCCGCGGTGGGTCTGTCGGGCGAGATGCCTGCCTTGCCCGCGACCGGCGACGAGATCGACCCGACCCTGGTCGTGCGCCGTGGCAGCTCCCAGCGCCTGATGCTGGGACTGATCTCGCACCTCCAGCGCGGCCAGCCGACGGTCGCAGGTGCTGCAGTGCAGGTTGCGTCCGCGGCAGCGCAGCCGGTGGTGTCGGAGCCCCGGATCGAGGACCCCATGACCTCACTGACTCTGCGCAAGCGGCTGGTTCAGCGGCTGAATCGCTGGCATCGGCAGGTCGCGGCCGACGCGCAGCGCTTCGACGCCCTCGACGATGAGGGCCGGCACCGGCTGCGCAAGCATGTCAAGAGGTTGCGCTATGCGGTGGAATTCTCCGCTGGCGTGTTCGATGCGCGTGAGGTGCGACGCTACCTGCAGGGACTGCGCGCGTTGCAGGAGCGTCTGGGCATCGTTAATGATGTGGCGGTGGGCATCGCGCTCTATTCGGCTGCCGCGCCCGCCGATGCGCGCGCTCTGTTTGCGCTGGGCTGGCTCGCCTCGCAGCGCGACCGGGCTCTGCAGGCATGCCGGCCGGAACTGAAGCGCTTCCTCGCCATGCCCCGGTTCTGGCGTTCGCGCAGGAACAAGACCGCCTCGAAGTGAAAGGTTCTGTCCTGGTTGCGGAGCCGGCTCGTCAAGCCGGCTCCGCAGCAGCTGCCATCGCGGACTGCAGATCGGGGCGCAGGTTCTGCGCGCCGAGCACCGCCTCGAATCCGGCCCGCCTCATCAGCGACAGCGGTTGTTCGTTGACACGGCACAGCACCAGGCGCACGTTCTTGCGTGCCAGCGACCGGTGCAGCTGAGACATGGCGTCGAGCCCCGAGGTGTCCATCAGCACCAGACGGTGCAGGTCCAGCACCATCGAACGGGTGCCGTCGGGAACCTTCTCGACCAGCCCCTCGACCTTGGTCACCGCGCCGAAGAACAGCGCGCCGTAGAGGTTGAACAACACGACCCCCGTGGCCGCCGGCTGCTCATCGGCTGCGGCGGGCTGCACCTGGAACAGCGTGCTCATCCGGTAGATGAAGAAGACGCAGGACAGCACCAGTCCGATCTCGATGGCCACGGTGAGGTCGAAGATGACCGTCAGCAGGAAGGTGCCGATCAGGATCGTTCTGTAGCCGGCGCTGAACTGGCGCAGCCGCCGGAACTCATGCCATTCGCCCATGTTGAATGCGACGAACAGCAGGATGCCGGCCAGCGCGGCCAGCGGCACGTGCACCGCCAGCGGTGCGGCGACCAGAACGATCGCGAGCAGCGTCATCGCATGGACGATGCCCGACACCGGGCTGTTCGCGCCCGAGCGCACATTGGTGACGGTGCGCGCGATCGTGCCCGTGACCGGGATGCCGCCGAACAGCGGCACCACCATGTTGGCAATGCCCTGTGCCATCAGCTCCTGGTTCGGATCGTGACGCGGCAGCGGCGTGAGGTTGTCGGCGACACGCGCGCACAGCAGCGATTCGACCGCGCCGAGGATCGCGATGGTGATCGTCGGGATGAACAGCTGCTGGGCGCTTTGCCAGCTGATGGTCGGCAGCGCGAGGCTCGGCAGCACGGTCGGTATGCCGCCGAAGCGCGAACCGATGGTTTCGACCGGCAGGCTGAACAGCGCGGTGGCGATGCTCAGCGAAACGAGCGCGACGATCGAACCTGGCAATCGGGCCGCACCGCGGACCGTGCGTCCCTCGAGCAGGCGCACCGGCAGCAATCCGCCCGGACTGAACAGCCTCGTCCACAGGAACAGCCCGCCCAGGCTGATGGCGCCGATGGCCAGGGCGGTCGGGTTGATGCTGTCGATGTTCTGCCAGATCGCTTCCAGCTGGTCGAAGAAGTGCGATGGCATCTTGTCGATCGACAGCCCGAGGAAGTCCTTCACCTGCGACAGTGCGATCAGCACCGCGATGCCGTTGGTGAAGCCGATGACGATGCTCACCGGGACGTAGCGCACCAGGCCGCCCAGCTTGAGCGCCCCCATGGCAAACAGCAGCATGCCGGCCAGCGCGCAGGAAATCAGCAGGTTGGCCAGGCCGTAACGCTCGACGATGCCGTAGACGATGACGATGAACGCGCCGGCCGGCCCCCCGATCTGGACGTTCGATCCGCCAAGCGCCGCGACCAGGAAGCCGCCGATGATCGCTGTCAGGATGCCCTGTTCGGGCTTGACGCCACTGGCGATGCCGAACGCCATTGCCAGTGGCAGCGCGATCACCCCGACGGTGATGCCGGCGGTCAGGTCGCTGATGAACCGCTGGCGGTCGTAGTCCTTGATCGTGTCGAGCAGCCGCGGATGGAAGCGTGCGAATTCAGCCATGAGCGACCGTTCGATGCTGCTTCAGGTCGCGCCACAGGGGCCCTGCGCTGAGCAGCAACAGCAGCAGGGCCAGCGGGATCGTCGTCGAGTACCCCATCTGCTGGAAACCGGCGGCCCCGAGCACGCCGCCGATGAGGAACAGTCCGACCAGTGAACCGTGCGTCCGAAGGCGGGCCCGGTTGGCATGCACCCCCGGGGCGTTGGGCGCGGCCGCTCGGCGCCGGTTCAGGTATACCAGCTTGCCCAGTTCGATGCCGAGGTCTGTGACCATGCCGGTCACGTGCGTGGTGCGGACTTCCGAACGTGACGCCTTCGTGATGATGGCGTTCTGCAGGCCCATCATGAAGCACAGCAGAAGCACCGTGGTCGGCACGAGCAGCGCGGTTTGCAGTCCCAGGTTCGCGCCGACCAGGCCGAACAGCAGCATCAGCAAGGCTTCGACGACCAGCGGCAGGGCGTAGCAGCTGTGGAAGTTCCGCTGCTGTCCCCAGTTCACGAGGATGGCGGTCAGCATCGCACCGACCAGGAAGCAGCTCAGCGCCAGCCCGCCCGACAGCACCAGGGCGATGCGCCCGAGCACCAGGTTGTCAGCCATGCCGGACACGATGCCGGTCATGTGCGACGTGTACTGCCCCACGGCCAGGAAGCCCCCGGCGTTGGCCGCGCCGGCCACGAAGGCAAGCACCTGACCCAGGCGCAGGTTGGTATTCGGCGTTCGATCGCCCGCTGTCCATTCCCGCGTCAGGAGCAGCATGGTCTGGCGCCGGGCGTCAGCGCACTCGCATGCCCGGCGTCGCACCCGGCCAAGGTTCGAGCACGTGGATGCCGGGCTGGCCCTTCTCGTCGGCGTGGCTGGCTGCCAGCACCATGCCCTCGCTGACGCCGAACTTCATCTTGCGCGGTGCGAGGTTGGCCACCAGGACGGTCAGCTTGCCGATCAGATCGGCCGGCACGTAGGCGCTCTTGATTCCGCTGAAGACGTTGCGCGTGCGCGGCAGGCCGGCTGCATCGACCTCGCCGACATCGAGCGTCAGGCGCAGCAGCTTGTCGGAGCCGGCGACCTGTTCGCAGTTGACGATCTTCGCGATGCGCAGATCGACTTTCACGAAGTCATCGATGCCGATGACCGGCGCGATGTCCTCGCCGCCGGGCTTGGGATGCTCGACGACGGCCGCCGCAGGAGGCTCGAACAGTGCATCGAGCAGCTTCGGATCGACGCGCTGCATCAGGTGCCGGTACTCGCCGATCGTGTGGGCGCCGAGCGCGCGGTGGGCGTCGGTCGATACCAGCGGATCGATGCGCAGGAACGCCTCGACCTCGGCCGTGAGCGCCGGCAGCACCGGCTTCAGGTAGATCGTGAGCAACCGGAAGGCCTCGATGCAGACGGTGCACACGTCCTGCAGCACCGCGTCCTGGCCCTCCTGCTTGGCCAGTTCCCAGGGCTTGTTCTGGTCGACATACTCGTTGACGCGGTCGGCCAGCAGCATGATCTCGCGCAGCGCACGACCGAAGTCGCGCTCGTCGTAGAGCCGTTCGACAGCGGCGTGACCGCTGCGCAGGTGATCGAGCAGCACGCGGCCTTCGACCCCCACGTCGCCCGACAGCCGGCCGCCGAAGCGTTTGCTCAGGAAGCCCGCCGCACGGCTCGCGATGTTGATGTACTTGCCCACCAGGTCGCTGTTGACGCGGGCGACGAAATCGTCCGGGTTGAAGTCGACGTCCTCGACCTTGCTGCTGAGCTTCGTGGCGATGTAGTAGCGCAGCCATTCGGCATTCATGCCGAGCTCGAGGTACTTCAACGGCGAGATGCCGGTGCCGCGGCTCTTGCTCATCTTCTCGCCGCTGACGGTGATGAATCCGTGCGCATACACCCGGTCCGGCACCTTGCGGCCCGAGAACTGCAGCATCGCCGGCCAGAACAGCGTGTGGAAGTAGGTGATGTCCTTGCCGATGAAGTGGATCTGCTCGACCGCCGGATCGGCGATGAACTCGTCGAAGCTGCGCTGCTCGCCACGCACCTTCGCCTTGCCCTGGTCGAAGTAGTTCTTCAGCGACGCGAGGTAGCCGACCGGCGCGTCGAGCCACACGTAGAAGTACTTGCCCGGCGCGTCCGGGATCTCGATGCCGAAGTAGGGCGAGTCGCGGCTGATGTCCCAGTCGCTCAGGCCGCCGGCTCCCAGCTCGTCCTTCGTGAACCACTCGCGGATCTTGTTGCCCACTTCGCTCTGCAGCCGCTCGCCGCCGGTCCACTGCTCGAGGAACTCGACGCAGCGAGGATCGCTGAGCTTGAAGAAGTAGTGCTCGCTGCTCCTCATCACCGGAGCGGCCCCGCTGAGCGTCGAGTACGGATTCTTCAGTTCGGTGGGTGCGTAGACCGCGCTGCACACCTCGCAGCTGTCGCCGTACTGATCCCGCGCTCCGCACTTCGGACATTCGCCCTTGATGTAGCGGTCGGGCAGGAACATGCCCTTCACCGGGTCGTAGAACTGCTCGATCGTCCTGGTGGTGATCAGCGAGCCGTCGGCGTGGTCGCGCAGAGCCCTGTAGATGCCTTGCGCGAGTTCGGTGTTCTCGGGCGAGTCGGTGGAGTACCAGTGGTCGAACGCGATGTGGAACCCGTCGAGGTACTGCTGGCGCCCCGCGGCGATCTCGGCGACGAACTGCTGCGGCGTCTTTCCGGCCTTCTCGGCCGCGATCATGATCGGTGCACCGTGCGCGTCATCGGCTCCGACGAAGTGGACTTCATGGCCCCGCATCCTCTGGAAGCGCACCCAGATGTCGGCCTGGATGTATTCCATCATGTGCCCGATGTGGAACGGCGCGTTGGCGTAGGGCAGGGCGGTGGTGA
>ENA-UOWO01001846-UOWO01001846.1-activated-sludge-metagenome-genome-assembly--contig:-NODE-1846-length-27246-cov-26.102865_pt1 | contig 27246 bp, 17 predicted proteins | sample MGYA00238148_ERZ761564 | MGnify/ENA primary metagenome ERZ761564 (study PRJEB28885, sample SAMN05720194) | activated sludge metagenome | isolation source: Anaerobic digester | place: USA...
CGTTGTTCGGGCCGAAAGACGGGAGTATTTATCTTGGGTTCCGGCTGGCTCGGTCACTATAAAAATCGCTATTGACAACATAACTTTATGCAAAAAACAATCCTGTTCTTCACATTCCTGCTCGCCCTCACCCCCCTCTTCTCCCAAACCCCCATTCCCCTCCCCGAACACCCGCGCCCCGATTTCCAGCGCGCCGACTGGCAAAACCTCAACGGCGACTGGGCCTTCGAGTTCGATCAAAAAGACGCCGGCATTCGCCAGAAATGGTTCGCCGGAACCAAAAAATTCACCCGTACCATCCACGTGCCGTTTCCCTGGGGTTCACCTTTGTCGGGGGTGCCCGATTCGGCGGATATTGCCTGGTACAAACGAAAAATCACCGTACCCGCCGCCTGGAAAGGCAAACGCACCTTCGTTACCATCGGCGCGAGCGACTGGCGCACCACCGTTTACCTCGACGGGAAGGAAATCGGCTCGCACGAAGGTGGCTACACGCCTTTTTCATTCGACCTGACACCTTATATTAGATACGGCGTGGTGCAAAACCTGGTGGTACGGGCCGACGACGTGCGCCGCCAGTTTGCGCTATATGGCAAACAGGGCTACGGAAACGCCCGCGGCATCTGGCAAACGGTATACCTGGAAAGCCGGGGAAATACCTACCTCGAAGCCCTGCACTTCACGCCCGACATAGATGCCGGGAAAGTGAAAATGACGGCTTTTTTACCTGCACCTGCGGCAGAAAATACTCCTTTCAAATTAACAATCACGGGGAACGGCCAGACGTCCATCGACACCAAAACCATCCCGAAAGGCCAAAGTGAATACACGTTCGACGTCAGTATGCCGAATGCGCGGCTCTGGTCGCTCGACGACCCGTTTTTATACGAAGTGGACGCCGTCCTCGGCGACGATGCCGTGCATTCCTATTTCGGTATGCGCAAAATATCGGTCGTCAACCTGCCCGGCACCTCGTATCCGTACGTGGCGTTGAACAACCAGCCCATATACCTCGAACTGACGCTGGACCAGTCGTACCACCCGGAAGGATTTTATACTTTTCCGAGCGACGAATTCATGAAGGAAGAAATCCTGCGCACCCGCCAGATCGGGCTGAACGGCATTCGAACGCATATCAAGGTGGACATCCCGCGTAAACTGTACTGGGCCGACCGGCTGGGCGTACTTGTCATGTCCGATTTGCCCAATTTCTGGGGCGAACCGGATGCCGCCGCGCGCAAGGAATCGGAAACGACCTTCCGGGAAATGCTGAAACGCGACTTTAACCACCCGGCTATTTTTTCCTGGATCCTGTTCAACGAAACCTGGGGCCTCACCCACAAAGTGATGAAGGGCGGCAAGGAAGAATGGGAATACCGCCCCGAAACCCAGAAATGGGTGGCCGAGATGTACCGGAAAGCCAAAATCGCCGATCCGACGCGTATCATCGAAGACAACTCCATCTGCTGCGGCCGCGGGCACACCGAAACCGACCTCAACTCCTGGCACGATTACCTGCCCGGCTGGATGTGGGAAGAACGCCTGGCGGAAATAGACAAGGAAACCTATGCCGGCAGCACCCACCATTTTGAAAAAGGCTACGTGCAGGGCAATCAGCCCAATATCAATTCCGAATGCGGCAACGTATGGGGCTACGACGGCAGCACCGGCGACGTCGACTGGTCGTGGGATTACCACCGCATGATGAATACCTTCCGGAAATACCCAAAAGTGGCCGGCTGGTTGTACACCGAGCACCACGACGTGATCAATGAATGGAACGGCTACTGGCGTTTCGACCGTACGAACAAGGAAACCGGACTGGGCGACCTCACGCCGGGTATGAGCCTGCGCGATTTCCACTCCGATTTTTACATTTCCACAGGCAACGAAATCAGCCGGAGCGTGCAGCCCGGCCAGAAAGTGAGCGTGCCGTTGTACGCATCTTTCAACTCCCCGCGCACCGATCTGGGTAGTCAACTCAACCTGCGCGTGCAAATGCATGGTTTCGATGCCATCGGCCAGGAAAAAGTGTGGCTCGATACAATGGTTCAGGTTCCGTACAAACCCTGGATGCAACAGGCGCTTCAGCCGCTTGCATTGGTCATGCCAAACGAAAAATCGGTGGCCACGCTTTCGCTCACCCTGCTCGACAACGCCGGCGCGGCCCTGCACCACAACTGTGCGCATTTTATCGTGGAAGCGCCCGTTCCCGCAGAAATAACGCTGGCAAACGGCAAAAAGGCCTTGCTCGTCAGCCGCGAGCCGAAACAGACCTCCGGCTCGCAATGGTCGCAGAAACTATGGACGGTACTCGACGGCCTTAAAGTAAACGGCGCAGGCAGCGGGTATTTCGAATACAGATTCGTATTGCCGAAAGGAACAACGGCCCTGCAATTCGAAAGCGCTTCCTTCATAGCCGAAGTATCCGCTAAAACCCTGTTTGTCAAAGACATGGAAAAAGGTATGGACACCAATATCGACTACATGCTCGGCAAAGGCACCGTTGCGCCCAGCCAGAACCCCAACGCCTACCCGATGACCGACGCTACGCCTTACCCCGGCGAGGTGTCCGTTTCCGCTAACGGGTTTTTCGCCGGCCGCTTCGAACTGCCCGACGATCCGGCCGACCATCGCGGCGTGCTGTCGTGGCATTACCAGCCGAAAGAACGCAAACTGCATGAAGCGGGCTCCTACGGCTACCGTATCTCCGCCAGCATCCCGAAAGCGGCGCTGGAACAGGCGCAAAAAACCGGCGAACTGATCATCCGCCTGGAGGTACCGGAGAGTATGGGGAGCGGTTTGGCGGTTTATGGAGATCACTTCGGTCGGTATCCCATCAATCCGAGCGTACTGTTGATTCGTTATTAGTTATCCGTTATCAGTTATTAGTTATCAGGCTGTTAGCGCTTGGTTTTTGTGAAAAACTTAGCGCTAACAGCCTGATAACTAATAACTAATAACCAATAACTACAAGTGAACAAGCCGCGTCGAATACGCCTGCGGCTTCACGCTCCCCTGCGTCTGCGACTTCCCCGGTAAAAACTGCCAGGGCGTGATCTGCTTCGTCCAGTCGAAATCGTTTTTTTCGAAGTAACGGCGCCGGTACTCCTGCGGGGTACATTTCCGGTATTTTTTGAACAGGCGGTTAAAATTGGCGAGGTTGTTAAAACCAGATTTGAAGCAGATCTGGTTGATCGTCTCGTCCGTATCGAGCAGGAGTTTGCAGGCGTGACCCACGCGCACGTCGATGAGGAAGTGGGTAAAATTTCGGAAAGCGAACTTGGTAAAAAAGTGGCTGAATGCCGAGTCGCTCATATTGAGTTGGGAGGCTACGTGGCCGATTTTGAGACCGGGATCGGTGAAATGTTTCAGGATGTAGCCGTACGCCACCTGGATGCGGTTGCTGTCGGAGCGCAGTGCCTGGGGGGAAAACCCTTCGCTGGCCAGGTAGGTTACTTCGGTCGATTTGGACAACATATCGAGCAGTTGCAGGAATTCCACCACGTTGGAGAAGCCCTTGTCTTCCGTGAGGTCGATCATGATGCGCATGGCTGCTTCCACGGTTTTACCCTGAAATTTGATGCCGCGGATGGATTCGCGCAGCAATTGCCGGATCTGGATAAATCGTTCTTTCTGAAACAACTGCCCGCTGAACAGGTCCATGGCAAACTGGATCGTAACAACCCGGTACGGCTGCCCGCTTTCCTGCAGGTGCCTGTCGCCGTCCCATTTGTGGTATAAATAGGGGCCGAGCAGCACGAGGTCATAGTCGGTATAACGCTCGGTGGAATCGCCGACTGTCCTTGTGCCCGACATACCTGCCACGAGGTTGAGTTCGTATTCGGGGTGGTTGTGAATAGGATAATCGAAGCCGTTGCAGACCGAATCCAGCACCACGAATACGTCCGGCGGGTTGAGCGGCGTTATTTCCCGATAGATATTCATTCCGATAATTAAATTTTTTTAAGCGGCCCGATTGCCAATTTTTAATCACTTATTACCGATTCAACCGATAATAATGTCGAATTTTAAATGTATTCATAAAAGTACCACATATTTACATAATAGTATCAGTTGCCCCCTTTTTTAAATGAGACTTTTGTCGATCTGAATAACAATCAGGTTGCCATGAGGACAGATTTTACCTTTTCAAGATTCACAAAAACAGCACTTTTTCAAGCGGTTCGTTTCGGCGAAAACGCTTTTTCCCGCACCGGTTTAAAGTCCGTGCGCGCAGGCTGTTCCCTTTTATTTTTCACTTTCATTTTATTTTCACAACAAATTGATGCACAGACCTTTGCGGTCATGGGCACGGTGCTTTCCGGTGAAGACAATCAGCCGCTGATCGGCGTAAGTGTACAGGAAAAAAGCACCGGTAAAGGTATTACGACCGACGTCGACGGCAAATTCCGCCTGGAAGTCGAATCGGGCAATGCCGTGTTGCGGTTCCGTTACGTCGGTTTCTCCGACCAGGAAGTTTCCATCGAGGGTCGCCCGGAAATTCTCGTGACCATGGGTTCGAACGAAAGTCTGTTGCAGGACGTCGTCATTACCGGTTACAAAAAGGAGATCCGCAGCAACGTATCTTCCGCTATCGCTTCCATCAAAGCCAAGGACATCGAGAAACTCGTTGTCATCGGGATCGACCAGGCTTTGCAGGGGCAGGCGCCGGGCGTTATGGTGACGCAGGTGACCGGCGCTCCGGGCGACGACATCGCCGTACGCATCCGCGGCGCGGGTACCCTGGGTAATAATAACCCGCTGTACATCATCGACGGCGTACCGACGACCGGAAATATCAACATGTTTTCGCCAGGCGACATCGAATCCATCGAAGTACTGAAAGACGGCGCGGCGGCGGCCATTTACGGCGCCCGGGCGGCCAACGGCGTGGTGCTCATTACCACCAAACGCGGCAAATCCGGCAAACCCGTTTTTTCTTTCGAAGCCTATTCGGGCATTCAGAATGCCTTTAGTTTACCCGAACTGCTCAATGCCGAGGAATACCTCACTATTCGCAATGAGGCCATCACCAATGCCAATACCCTCCGGAATCCGGCGAACCAACTGGAAACGTACGATCCCGCCGTCATCGACACCCTGCCCGACAATAACTGGCTGGATCTGGTGTTCAATCCTGCACCGATTCAACATTATGCATTGTCGGCATCGGGTGGAAGCGAGTACAGCAATTTTTACATTTCCGGAGAATACCACACGCAGGACGGCATTTTTAAAGGCCAGGCCTTCGATAAATACCAGGTGCGCTTCAATGGCGAACTGGGCAACAAGTGGTTCAAACTCGGCAACAACCTGTCGTTTTCGCACACCGACCGCAAGGTAATCGGAGGTTCGGGCGACGGATACGGCCCCGGCAACGAACTCAGCGGCATCCGCTACGCGCTCATCGCTGCGCCGGTATTTCCGGTGCGCAGAGCCGACGGCAGTTACTACAACGTGAGTTCCGAACTCGGAGACCCGACGCTTTTCGGCGACGGCAATGCCAATCCGCTGGCATTTATTGACAATACCGACTGGCACATCAAGCGCTACCGCGTGTTCGGCAACGTGTACGCCGAACTGCAACTGCTGGAGGGCCTGAAACTGCGCACTACACTGGGCGGCGATTTCGGTTTCGACCGGGAAAAACTGTTCAAACAACGCCTCTCGGCCGCTATTTACGACCCGACTTCGCTGAATGAAGGCCGCGTATTCAACCAGACGCTGGTGTGGAACAACACGGCAGATTTCCAGCGCACTTTCGGCGACCACCGCATTTCGGCGCTGCTCGGCATGGAAGCCATTCAGAACCATACGGATTACCTGGGCGCATCGGCCAGCAACTTCCGCCGCAGCGACCCGCTGTTCCGTTATATCGACGCCAGCAATGCGCAGGAACTGGGCGACGTGAACGGATCCGGTATCGCCACCGAGTGGTCGTTGCTTTCCTATTTCGGCCAACTGGGTTATACCTATAAAAACCGCTACGTGGTCAGTGGCGCCGTGCGCCGCGACGGTTCTTCGCGTTTCGGTCCGAACAACCGCTGGGGTGTGTTCCCGTCGGTTTCGGCGGCCTGGAATATCTCCAACGAACGATTTTTTGAAGATATCAACTTTGTATCCAGCCTGAAAGTGCGCGCCAGTTGGGGCCGCCTCGGCAACCAGGAAATCGGCATTTACCCATACAGTTCGCTGGTGCGCACGGGAGACCGTGTGTATATTTTCGGCGGACAGATCGTGACCGGCGCCACCATTCTTGAAACCGGCAACAGCAACATCAAGTGGGAAACGAGCACGCAAAGCAACCTGGGGCTCGACATGAGTTTCTGGGGGGACCGCCTGTCGCTGACGGCCGACCTGTTCCGCAAACAAACGGACGACATCCTGGTGCGCGTACCCGTTCCGCAAGCAGGCGGCGCGCAAAACCCGCCATACGTGAACGCCGCTTCCGTGGAAAACAAGGGCCTCGAACTGGGCCTGATCTACAAAAACAGGGTCAGGAAATTCAATTACAACATCGGCGCCAACATCAGCGTGGTGCGCAACAACGTGACCTCGCTCTCCAACAGCGAACCTATTCTCGGCGGTTTCGGCCTTTCGGACGGCGCGCTTACCAAAACGGAACCCGGCTTTCCGGTCGGTTCGTTCTTCCTGTACCAGTCGCTGGGACTTTTCCAGACGCAGGCGGAAATCGACGCCAGCCCGTTCCAGACGGTAAACACACGCCCCGGTGACGTGAAATTTGCCGACCTGAACGGCGACAACAAGATCGACGACAAGGACCGCGCACACATCGGCAATCCGTTTCCCGATTTTACCTATGGCGTAACGCTCGGTTTCAACTGGGGAAATCTCGATTTCTCCACCCTGATCCAGGGCATTTACGGCAACGACGTGTACTTCCTGTACGGCAATTTCGCTTACGAAACACAGGCGCGCGGCTTCAATTCCTACCGCGACATCCTGGACCGCTGGACACCGACCAATACCGATACCGACATTCCGAAAGTGAGCCTCGACGACCGCAACGGCAACCGCCGCCCTTCTACCCGTTTCCTGAAAGACGGCTCCTACCTGCGCGTCCGCAATATCACGCTTGGTTACAACCTGAAAGACCTGATCCATAGCAGCAGTATCGGCGGATTACGGGTGTACGTGACGGCGCAAAATGCGCTCACGTTTACCAAATACCCGGGCCTCGACCCCGAAATACAGGCTAACTCCAATGATACCCGCGGACTCGGACTTTCTTCCGACCTGGCTGTGGGCATCGACTGGGGCACCGTGCCTGCACCGCGGACGTTTATTGCGGGACTGAAAATTGAGTTTTAATTGTTGTTACTGGTTATCAGTTATTGGTTATCAGTTATCAGGGTGCTTCGCTCAAGCATGTTAAAAAAACCAGGCGCTGGCACCCTAATAACTAATAACCAATAACATATAACCAACAACCAAAAACAGCATACCATGAAATTTCATCACTATATCCTTCCCCTGGCCCTCATTTTTGCTTCCTGCCAGGGCATACTTGATAAAGAGCCGATTGCCATTCTCGACGCGGGCTCCTTTTTCCAGACGGAAGACGACGCCGAACAGGCGCTGAACGCCGCCTACCAGCCGCTCGTTTTCAGCAGCAGCAACAACAATTACTACTGGGCCATGGCCGAGGTGACGTCCGACGAAGCCATCACGGGCGGCGACGGCTCGCGGCCGGGTATTACCGAAATGGACGCCTTCACGTACACACCGCGTACGGAAGAATTCAACAGTTTCTGGAAACTGCAATACGCCGGCATCACGCAGTGCAATCTGGTGCTCGACAACATCGGAAAAATCGACATGAGCGAAGCCAGCCGCAACCGCATCAGCGGTGAAGCGCTGTTCCTGCGCGCTTTTTATTACTTTCAACTGACGCAGGTATTCGGCGACGTGCCGCTTTTCACAGCCATTGCGCCGCCCGACCAGGTGAAAGTGCCGAAAACGCCGGTGGCACAGGTACGCGCCCAAATCATCGCCGACTGCGACCAGGCTGCCGAACGGTTGCCTGCCCAGCATCCTTCTATCGATGTGGGCCGCGCTACCAAAGGCGCTGCCTATGCCTTGGCTGCCAAAACGTATTTGTACGAAAAGAACTGGGATAAAGTGGTGGAATACGTCGGCAAGGTAAAAGGCCTGGGCATTTACGCCCTGGTGCCCGACTACGGCGACAATTTCAGGAAATACACGCAGAACAACTCCGAATCGGTATGGGAAATCCAGCACGCCAACGTCGAACTCGGCGTCAGTAATTTTCTCAACCAATGGTGGGCTTCCAAAAAATATGAAGGCTATGGTTTCGCCGAAGCGACCGAATCTTTCGTACTTAGTTTTGAAGCCAACGACCCGCGCCGCAAATTCACGGTGGCCATGAACAATGAGGACTACTTCGGTGTGGTGTACAAAAACTCGTTTTCCTCCACCAAATACAGCGTTCGCAAATACCTGCAGGCCAAAGATTCCGTCACACAAAAAGCCGACGGAGACATCAACTACACGCCCATCCGCTATGCCGAGGTGCTGCTGTGGGAAGCGGAAGCCCTCACCGAACTGAACCGGGTGGCGGAAGCGCAGGCGCCGCTCGAGCAGGTGCGCGCCCGAGCCCGCGCACAGGCGACCGATCCGGCGACTGCGCTGCCGCCTGTTACGACCACCGATCAGCAGGTTATGCGCGACGCCGTACGCCACGAACGTCAGGTAGAACTGGGTTTCGAACTACACCGCTTTTTCGATTTGGTTCGATGGGGCATCGCGCCGCAGGTGCTGCCGGGATTTCAGGAAGGAAAACATGAAGTATTCCCGCTGCCGCAAACAGAAATTGACTTGAATCCAGCGTTGCAGCAGAATTCGGGATACTAGATAACTATGGGTAGCACAGCCTTCAGGCTGTCGGGAAAAGGCCATTCATGGCCGTCCAGGCATGAAAAATCAATTTGAGGGCCCTAAAGGGCCCTTTTCCCGACGGCCCGAAGGCCGTGCTACCCACACTTCGTACCTCGCCGGGCCAGACAGAGACGCAAAAAACTACAAACATCCGAGCCTGTCTATACCGACGGCTCATTCATTAACAAGCACTTCATGTCCGATAAACACATCCGCATATTTTTCGCTCTTTTTTGCAGTACCCTCACCCTCGCCGCGCAAACCGGCCAGGTAGCCATCCCGCGCGTCGACCTGATGCCCAACCAGCCTGCACCATACAATGTGCGCGACTGGAAGCAGGTAGCCCTGCGCTACGATTCGTTTGTGTATGACCTGACCAAAACGGGCCAGTATCTGCCTTTCGTACACATCAATCAGGCGGGTGTCAATTACCCGGAAAACCCGACGTTTCGTATGCATACCTACGTGGGCACCAACTCCCCGCAGGGCAACGAAGCCATCAATGTGCTGCCTTCGCTGGTGAGCGCTTCGCTCGTAGGGGCAGATAAAACCAACCAGTACGGCCGCGACTGGCTGCTCATGAGCCAGGATTTTTTTAACAAAGCCAACGGAGAAAACCTGTACCTCAACAACGCCGGCGCCAGCAGTGGCGGCGACTGGTGGTACGATCTGATGCCCAACGTTTTCTTTTACCAGTTGTACGACCTGTACCCCAATATGGGTGGCGAAGCCGACTACCAGTTTGGCGCCATTGCCGATCAGTTTCTTGCATCCGTACGCGCCATGGGTGGCAGCGATGCGCCCTGGGAGCCTGCCTACATGAACTACCGGGCCTGGAAATTCAAAACCATGGAGCCCAATGCCAACGGCGTAAAAGAACCCGAAGCCGCAGGCGCCTATGCCTGGGTGCTCTACAATGCCTGGAAAGAAACCGGCAATCCGGAGTATCTGAAAGGCGCGGAATGGTCTATAGAGTTCCTGAACAACTGGACGTCCAATCCATCCTACGAACTGCAACTACCCTACGGCACCTACACGGCTGCCAAAATGAACGCCGAACTCGGCACCAAATACGACATTGAGAAAATGGTGAACTGGTCATTCAACCGCGGCGAACTCCGCGGCTGGGGCACCATCGTGGGCACCTGGGGCGGTTTCGACGTGTCGGGCCTCGTAGGCGAAGCCAATGACAACGGCAATGACTATGCGTTTCAACTCAACGGCGTGCATCAGGCGGCAGCGCTGGCGCCCATGGTGCGCTACGACAAACGTTTCGCCCGCGCCATCAGCAAATGGATTCTCAACCTGAGCAATGCCACCCGCCTGATGTATCCCGGCTTCCTGCCATCCAATTTGCAGGACGCTGTGGCATGGTCCAATGCCAATGATCCGCAGCAGGTAATCGGTTACGAGGCCTTGCGCGAAAAATACCAGAACCTGTCGCCCTATTCCACCGGCGACGCACTCCAGGGCGGCTGGGCGGCCACCAACCTGTCTTTGTACAGCACTTCTTCCATCGGCTACCTGGGCAGCATCGTGAAAAAAACCAACGTCGACAAGATCCTCCAGATCGACCTGCTGAAAACGGATTTTTACGGCGCGGAAGCCTACCCGACCTATTTGTACTACAATTCGTATTCCACCGTCAAAGCGGTTCAAATCGACGTGGGTATTACTCCGGTAGACGTGTATGATGCACTGACAGAAACTTTCGTTTCGCTAAACGCAACAGGTCTTATCAACCTGTATATTCCTGGTAATCAATCATTTATGGTAGCACTTGCGCCGGCCGGCGGCGAGGTTACCTACGATAAAAACCGCATGCTGATCGACGGCATCGTGGTTGATTTTAACCAGCATGGACAGGCTTACAACCTTTCTCCGCGTATACAGGGGCTGGCGGCAGCGAAAAATCCGGTAGAATCCGGTGACTCGACGGCCGTTTATGCCACGGTTTTCGACGGCGATTCGCAGGACATCAACTACGAATGGAGCACCACATCCGGCACGATTTCCGGCTCCGGACCGACCGTACAACTGGTTACGCCTGCCACGGAAGGAAATGCCGAAGTGCGTGTGATCGCAACCGACCCGGAAGGCAATAAAGACACTGCCACCCTGATCATTTCGGTGGTGGCCGAAATCAACGAAGCCCCGCAAATCGTTGAAATTCAAAAAAGTGCGCCGTTTGTTGCGCCGGCGGGAACGGTTCAGTTGACCTGTTTGGCGAATGACGGGAACAACGATCCACTTACCTACCTCTGGACAGCCGACGGTGGCACTTTCTCCGGCAGCGGCAGCAGCGTCGAATGGACGGCGCCCGCCACGGAGGGTATTTTCCATATCACGGTAAGGGTGACTGACGACGAGGGTTTGTTCGCACAGGCTTCCACCAACATATTGGTGAAAGTGTTCGAGGCAGTTTCCGAAAACATCGTCGCGCACTACCCTTTTACCGGAAATGCCAACGATGTAACGGGCCATAACCTGCACGGAACAGCCAATGGCGCCGTGCTCACGGCCGACCTGGACGGTGTGCCGCAAAGCGCCTATTACTTCAACGGCGGTTCGCAACACATCCTCGTTCAGAATGATCCGCTGCTGAATTTCCAGGACGGCATCACCGTTAGTTGCTGGTTCAAGGCCAATGCCCTGCCTGAAAAAGAAACGTTCGTGCTTTCCCACGGCAGCTGGCAGAACCGCTGGAAAATGTCCATCACACCGGAACGGCGCCTGCGCTGGACCGTGAATTCCCTCAACGGCGTCAGCGACCTCGATGCCGACGTGCTGTTGCAGACCGAGCAGTTTTACCACGCCGTCGCTACATACGACGGCACTTTACTTGCCCTTTACATCGACGGACAACTGCGCACTTACAAGACATTGACCGGAAAAATACGCACCACCACCGTTGCATTTCTGATGGGACAGATGTTGCCCGGACAACCGGAATACAACTTCAAAGGTGTGATTGATGATGTGAAAATTTTCGATGACGCCTTGCCTCCGGATGCCGTGGCAGCGCTGTACGGTTTGGGTGTCACCGGCGTGCAGGATGCACAACAGCCTGTCATGGCCGCTCTGGAATTATCGCCGAATCCGGTAACGGACGTACTGACCGTTCGGATTCACAGCGACGGGGTGGCTCCGGGCCACCCCGTCGCTGAACCGGGCGACGCGAAGATCCAGATCCGCGACCTCACAGGGCGTTTGATTTTAGAAAGAACCGGCATTACTACAAGCACAACCAAAGTAGATGTAAAGAACTGTATCCCAGGAATTTACACTGTTTTTTTGATTTCTGAAAATACCCGCGCCACCGCGCGGTTCGTAAAAATTTGAACTTGCTTTTTTAAAACAATTTTTAAACCAATCACAATATGAAAGGGAACTTGTATCCACTTTTCCTGCTTGCCTGTTGGCTGACGGGCGCCGTGGGTTTGCATGCGCAAACACCCGTGGCCTTCTACAACTTTTCGGGCCAGGCCAAGGACCAGTCGTCCTTTGCCAACCACGCATCGGTAAACGGAGCCACACTTACCCAGGACCGCTTCGGCTGGTCGAACAGCGCTTTCGATTTCGACGGCGTACAAAGTGGTGTGCGTGCCGCAAATGCCGCACAACTCAATTCGGCCAATACCACCATTAGTTTCTGGATCAAACCCGGCTCTTTCCCCGCACAGGGCGAAGCCTACCTGCTTTCTTTCGGAGGCTGGCAGGAGCGTTTTAAAATCTCGCTGCCCAACCACGGCAAACCGGTGTTTACCACCCATGCTAACGGCGCCTGCTGCAGCGACATGGATTCCGGTACCCCGCTGACGCTGGATACCTGGACACACGTAGCGATGGTACACGACGGAACGAAGGACATCATTTATTTCAACGGCGTGAAAGTCAATGAAAAAAATGTGGCCGGCGCACTCGACGTTACCACCAATCCGCTCGGTATCGGTTACGATCCGATCGACAATGCCAACTATTTCGACGGCGCCATCGACGATGTGCAGCTGTACGACGTAGCACTGGATGGCACACAAATAGCGGCGCTTTTTGCTACCCAAAGTGTAGCGCCGGCCATTCCGCAAGGTAAAGTGGCCAACTATTCGTTCAACAACAACGGTGCGGATGATACCGATTTCGGCAACCACGCCGACATCAGCAATGCATCGCTGACGACCGACCGTTTCGGCTACGGCAAAAGCGCCCTGCTGCTGAATGGTACCGACAATGAAGTGATTGCCCCCAATGCAGCCCAACTCAACTCCGGCACAACAACGGTTAGTTTCTGGGTAAAGGCAAATTCACTGCCCGCCAACGGTGAGGCATTCCTGTTGTCGTATGGCGGCTGGCAGGAACGTTTTAAAATTTCCCTGCCGACGCACGGCAAACCGGTCTGGACAACGAACCACGCCAACGGTATTTCCGATATGGACTCCGGCAACGGCAACGAACTACCGGTAGGCGTATGGAAACACCTCGTATTCGTACACGACGGCGCCAAGGATAAAATCTTCATAGACGGCGCACTCGTTGCCCAGAAAGACGTAGCAGGCTTGCTCAACAGCACCGTTAAACCACTCGGTATCGGTTACAACGCGATCGACGGCGGCAACTGGTTCGACGGCTCGATCGACGAATTGGCTATTTACAACTATGCCCTTTCCGACAGCGATATCAGCACCCTGTACACCGCACAATCGACTTTCCCCGGTACGCCGAGCGACCTGGTGGCCATTTACCACCTGAACGGAAACGGAAACGACGAAACGGAATTTCACAATGACGCGGTACTCGACGGAGCGGCTACAGCCGTAGCAAACCGTTTCGGCCTGGCTTCCAACGCCCTGAGCGGATACGCTACTGCCGACAATTCGGCGGCGCTGCAATCCGACTTCACCACCATCAGTTTCTGGGTAAAACCCAACAGTTTCCCCGGCAGCGGCGAGGTATTCATCCTCTCCAACGGCGGCTGGCAGGAACGCTGGAAAATTTCGTTGCCCAACCATGGCAAACCCGTATTCACTACCCACGCAGGCGGCGCCTGCTGCAGCGACCTGGATTCGGGTACGCCGCTGGCACTCAATGCCTGGACGCACGTAGTGATGGTACACGACGGCGCGAAAGACATTATTTACTTCAACGGTGTGAAAGTAAATGACAAAAACGCCACAGGTGCGCTGGATAAAACGAAACATCCGTTCGGTATCGGCTACGACCCGATCGACAACAACGGATTTTTCGACGGCAGCCTCGACGACGTAAATGTATTCGGTCGCGCGCTGTCGGCTACGGAAGTAGCCGATCTGTACGCGGATCAAAGCGTTGCACCGGTCATCGCGGGCACGCTGGTAGCCGACTACAAAGCAGACGGAAATGCCAATGATGCAACGGGTTACGAAAACCACGCAACATCACTCGGCGCACAACTGTCGACCGACCGTTTCGGAAAAGCCAACAAGGCATACGCACTCAACGGCGTCGATCAGTCGCTGGTGGCTGCCAACTCGCCGCAGCAGAATTCCGCTTTCACGACGATCAGTTTCTGGATCAAACCGGTGGCCTTCCCGGCCAGCGGCGAGGTATACGTGCTGTCGAACGGCGGCTGGCAGGAACGCTGGAAAATTTCCCTGCCCAACCACGGCAAACCCGTATTCACCACACACTCCAACGGTGCATGCTGCAGCGACCTGGATTCCGGTACCCCGCTGACACTCGGCGTATGGACACACGTAGTGATGACGCACGACGGCGCGAAGGATATTATTTACTTCAACGGCGCGCAGGTAAATGAGAAAAACACTGCCGGTTCGCTCGACGCTACTACCCATCCGCTGGGTATCGGTTTCGACCCGATCGACAACAACTACTTCTTCAACGGTTCGCTGGACGAAGTACAACTCTACAACGTAGCCCTCACGGCTCCGGAAGTAGCCGCACTGTATGCCGCACAAAGTTCCGCGCCTGTCAGCACCGACACGGAAGCGCCCTGCGCACCGCTGAACCTGGAAGCCACGGTGAATTTCACCAACGTGGACCTGTCCTGGCTGCCTGCCATGGACAACGAAGCGGTAGTAGCCTACAACGTTTATCAGGACGGCGCCCTCATCGGCACCGTTGACGGTACTGACTTTTACGTTTCCGGCCTGACGCCGCTGACCGACTACGTTTTCGGCGTTTCCGCCGTGGATGCTGCCGGCAACGAATCGCTTTGGACAACCCGCAAGGTTACTTCGGGTGTGGATGAAACACCCGACACGACGCCTCCGACGGCGCCCGCCAACCTGGCAGGCACGGCGGCTTCCAACTCGGTACTCGTTACCTGGGATGCTTCCATCGACGACACACAAGTGGCAGGTTATGTGATCCTGGTAGACGGTGTGGTGTTCGATACCGTTTCCGGAACGACCCTTTCCGTATTCGTAGGCGGACTGGATCCGCAGACGTTGTACACGTTCGAGGTATATGCATTCGACCTGGCGGGCAACAATTCCGCTACTTCAGAACTGACGCTCAGCACCACGCAACCGATCAATACCGGCGAAGCCGGCATGGTAGCGCACTACCCGTTCGACGGCAATGCAAATGACGCTACGCCTTATCACAACGACGGCGCGATCGGTGGCAACCCGACCTTTATTGCGGCCGACCACCCGAATGGCGGAGGCCAGGCCATCCGTTTCGACGGCGACCAGGATTCCGTTCTGGTACCCAATGCAGTACAACTGATTTCCGACTACGCGACGGTTTCCTTCTGGATCCGTGTCGACAGCACCAATATTGCAGATGCTGAAGCATACATCATGGACTTCGGTCACTGGAGCCACCGCTGGAAAATTTCGCTGCCACAACACTTGAAAATCGTGTGGACGACCAATGGTAACAACATTCAGTTCCCGGTCTTCATTTCAGACATGGACAGCGGCGACGGCAACGAAATGGTGAAAAACTTCTGGTGGTATGTTACGATGGTACACGATGGTACCAGCGACATCATTTACGTGAACGGTCAGCAAACGAACATCAAACCGGTCAATACCAAACTCAACACCACGTCGCTGCCGCTTGGTTTCGGCAACAACCCGGTAGAAGGCGGACAGTATTTCATCGGCGCACTCGACAACGTGAAACTGTACAACAAAGCCCTCACGGCTGGTGAAATCGACCAACTGTACCTGACAGGCACTACTGCTACCAAAGATTTGTTTGGTGGCGACCTGAGCGGTGTGGTACTGGGCGTTTCGCCTAATCCTTCTACCGACGTGTTGAATATCAAACACGCGTTCAACGGCACACAACCGCTGCTGGTACGTGTATTCGACCTCGCCGGCAGACAGGTAGACGACGTGCGTTTCGGCAAAAACGAAATTCCTGCAGGACAATTCTCCCTCAACGTGCACAATTACCCACAGGGAACCTACATGGTGAATTTCGTATTCGGCGGCAAGAACCTGGGTTCGGTGCAGTTTAACAAACAATAATTTAGTTATCTGTTATTGGTTATTAGTTATCAGGGTGTTTCAGGCTCGGGATTGTGAAAATGAAAATATTTTCTCTATTCCGGCCTGAAACACCCCTAATAACTAATAACCGATAACCAATAACATAAACCAAAACATGGCAGAACGATTTTCAAATAATCCCATTATCTCCACCGGCGACATTCGGCCGAGTCAGCCGGGACTGGTGGTGGAATGCGTATTGAATCCGGGCGTATTCCGGTTTGAAGGAAAAACCTGGTTGCTGCTGCGGGTAGCGGAACGGCCTGTGCAAAAAGAAGGTATGGTATCGTTCCCTATTTTACGGGAAGACGGCACGATGGAAATCCTGGAATTTGAAACATCCGATCCGGACGTAAATCTTTCCGATGCACGTATGGTGGGGTATAAGAACAAGACCTACCTGTCGACTATTTCGCACCTGCGGCTGGTGTGCAGCGATGACGGCATGAACTTTTACGAACCCGCCGATTTTCCTACCAAAATACTGGGGCAGGGCGCGCTGGAAACCTTCGGCATCGAAGACAGCCGCGTTTCGCTCATAGAAGGCATTTACCACCTCACCTACACCCAGGTGTCGGAAAACGGCGTCGGCGTGGGGCTCATGCGCACCCGCGACTGGCGACATTTTACCCGCGACGGAATGATCATTCCGCCGCACAACAAGGATTGCGCACTGTTTGAAGAAAAAATCGGTAACAAATACTTTTGTTTGCACCGCCCATCGGGCATCAGCCTGGGCGGCAATTTTATCTGGCTGGCTTCTTCACCCGATCTGTTGCATTGGGGTAATCACCGCTGCATTGTACGCACCCGCGAACGCTGGTGGGACAGCGCCCGGGTGGGCGCCGGTGCTGCGCCGATCAAAACCAAAGAAGGCTGGCTGGAGATTTACCACGGCGCCGATGCCGACCACCGGTACAGCCTCGGGGCTGTGCTGCTCGATTTGAACGACCCTTCCAAAGTGCTGGCACGTTCACACGATCCCATTTTCGAACCTGTGGCGGCATACGAGCAAACCGGCTTTTTCGGAAATGTGGTTTTCACCAACGGCCACCTGGTCGACGGCGACACCATTACCATGTATTACGGCGCTTCCGATGAAGTTATTTGCGGCGCCTCGTTGTCCATTCAAAACATTTTATCCGAACTTCTAACGACGGCGTAACCATGTTGAACAAACTGACACAGGAATTCAAATTTTTCAACAGCCATCCGCTCGACATGCGCATGCTGCTGCTCACCAACCTCATTTATGCGTTGGTGATGCCCATTGTCGAACTGTTTATCGGGGCATACATCATGCGCAATTCGTCGGATATCAGTCTGGTGGTCATTTTCCAACTGGCTGTGTACACCGGTATTCCGCTGACGTTCATGATCAACGGATTTCTGTTGAATTCGATTCCAATTGCACGTTTGTACTCCCTGGGGATGCTGTTGAGCGGCGTGTCGATGTTTGCCATGATGTCGCTCGATAACCTGGACACGCTCGGTGTGTTTTTTGCCGGGCTGATCATGGGCCTGTCGTACGGCTTTTTCTGGGCCAACCGCGATTTTCTGGCGCTGAATACCACGCACGACAACAACCGGAACTATTACTACGGCATCGAGACGTTTTTTTACACGATGACGGGTATCATCGTACCATTCGGGGCGGGCGTTTTTATCGCTGCCACGGAAAAGAACGGCTGGTTTGGCGGCAACGTCAACGTTGCCTACTATTGCCTCACTGTTTTCGTATTCGCTTTGTCGGTTTTCGCATCCATTCTGGTGCACCGCGGCGGGTTCAAAAACCCGAAAAAAGCGCCGTTCCTGTTTTTCAAATTCGACCGGTTGTGGAATAAAATGCTGGGCCTGGCTTCACTGAAAGGTGTAGCGCAGGGATATATCGTAACTGCTCCTACTATGCTGATTATGAGCCTGGTAGGCAAAGAAGGCGCCCTGGGCGTGATCCAGAGTGTGGCGGCATTGCTATCGGCCATTCTGTTGTACGTACTGGGCCGGACGACTACGCCGAAACACCGCCTGCTGATTTACGGAATCGGCTGTTCGCTGTTTGTGCTGGGAGCGTTTTTTAATGCGAGTATGTATTCCGCTACCGGCGTGATTTTGTTCGTATTATGCCTGCTTTTTGCCCGTCCGTTGCTCGACATCGCGTATTTTCCGATCCAGTTGAAAGTAATCGACGTAGTAGCGGAAAAAGAAAACCGCAATGAATTCACCTACATTTTCAACCACGAACTGGGTTTGTACCTCGGACGCCTGTTCGGTTGCGGCCTGTTCATCGTGCTGGCCCGGTACGTCAGCGAATATGCTGCGCTCCGGTATGCACTGCTGGTGATTGCCGTAGTGCATTTCATGGGCTGGTTTGCCATGCGCGGTGTGGTGAAAGACCTGAAAGGCCAGGGCGATGCGGAGAATATCGTTCCGGTGTTTGAATCGTAGTTATTGGTTATACGTTATTAGTTATTAGTGGTGGTAAAGCTTGGCTTGAATTATTGATAATGCCGAAGGTTACCACCACTAATAACGAATAACCAATAACTAATAACCACCATCAAACCTCCTCCGTTTTGTTGCGCAAATACATCCGCGTAACGAGGTACGAGCCGACAAGGCCCACTACAATTCCTTCCGTTACAATGAATACACCCGCCATAAACGGCGTAAGTGCTGCGCCGAAATTGGACTTATTCCGGATGGCTGCCATGAGCGAGGGGTCGATGGTCAGCATGATCGTAATAAACGATGCAAAACCCAGTACACCGATGATGGAGGCAGACATACCCTGCACGACGCCGGTGACGTAATTTTCCTTGTTTTCAGGGTGTAAGTGATAATAGGCACGAACAGCCATCGACATACAGACAAGGTGAATAACACCGTTGAAAAGACGAAGTTCGCTGACGTGGCCCAGCCCCAGAACATACATTAACAGGAAAAAAAGAACAAATCCTCCCAGCATCAAAAGGCCGGTTCTAATTGAAATAGCGCGCATAACAAACAGATTTTTTCAGTGAAAAAATGATACCCGCAATGGCTGTTTGTGCATACAAAAATGAATCATATATGCCGAAACCGCAAGTGGCAGGTTATTGGGACTTCCCGGCTTCTTCGATGGGTTTTACCCAAAATGTAAAACCTGCGGTGCCGAAATCGCTGCCGGTGTAAACCAGTTTTTCACCGTCGGGTTCGAATTCCATTTTAGTGCTGTCCCGGCCGTCGACGCGTTTGAGGCTGAGAAACAGGTTGCCGTTGTCGAGCGTTGTCCATTCGCCTTTATCGGCCACAGAACGGTTGCCATCCATAAAGTTGGTGGTGAGCAACGCATTTCCGTCGGGCGAGAGTTTCAGGCTCAGCGTACGGCCCGCCGAAGATGTGGAAGGCAGGGTGGCCTGGTAAAAAGCCTCCGTGCTGATAGAAAATGCCTTCCCTTGCTGCTCCGGATGCGGATAATCGCCCGTAGCGTTTTGTGAAGGCGGGGCGGTATTCACTTCCGGCTGGCCTTTGCCCATACAGGCAACCAGCGACAACAGAAAAAGGAATATGAAAAATGGGATCGTTCGCATGTTATAGATTTAAAGTGAGTGAATGAGGAAGGTGTTTACGTGTTACTTCGCACTGATGACTTCGCACTTCGCACTAATTTCCTACTTGTTCATCATCCAGATGGTATAGTTGAGCATGGAAGCAAAACTGACCCAGGAGATATAAGGCACCATCAGCCAAGCTGCCGTGCGCGAAATAGGCGCGAAGCGGAATATGGTGATGGCTATGGTAATCAACAATAGAATCACTTCAGCAAATGCGAGGGCCAGTTCATGGTATCTGAAGAAAATGATCGACCACCAGAAATTCAGGAACAACTGTATGGCGAAAACAATTTCGGCGCTTTTCTTCTCCTTCTCCGGCGCGTCGCTTTTCCAGATGAGCCATAACGCTGTTCCCATCAGAACATATAAAAAAGTCCATACCGGCCCAAACAGGTAGGCCGGCGGATTCCACGAGGGCTTGTTAAGGGTATCGAACCAAGGATTCATGGCGGTCATGGAAATAAGAGCGCTGACAATGCCCGCCGCTTCGCAAATAACTACGGCAATTACCCATTTCCAGAAGGAAGAAATATTGCTCACTGCTTGTGTCATAAAATAAAAAATTACAATGAATAAACTTTTGTTTTTGTTGGTTTTAGTTCTGGTTTCCTGCGCCCGTCAAACCGGCCTGCCGCCTACCGCAGGGCCCGTTGCGCAACACACCATTCCGCGCGTGGAGCAGATGCCTAATCACCCCAAACCATATGCCTACCGGGACTGGAAAAAAACGGCACTTGATTTCGACCGCTATGTGTTCGATTTTACCCAAAAAGGGGAATTCCTTCCTCTCATCTGGTGGGATGCCATGGGCCGCAACTTTCCCGACACCACTTTCGGCATCTATACCGCCCTGGCCGACATTCGTATGGGCGCCGCCGTGAATAACGGTGAAAACCACGAAGCGCTCGGCGCGCTTGGCGCCGTTTTGGGCGCTTCGCTGGTGGGCATCGACAAAAGCCGGCAGGACGGCCACAATTACGTAAAAATGCTGCGCAACTATTTCAACCGCGACAACGGCTGGAACGTCATCATGGATTTTACCAATAAAGGCGCCCACATCGGCGGCGGCTACGGCAACGATTTCTGGTATGAAATCCACAACAACGTTTTGTTCTACTGCGTCGCCGACCTGTACCCGGAGGAGAAGGATTTCAAGATGATTCAGCGCACCATCGCCGATCAGTTTTACCGCTCCGATTCGATCATGGGCAACAGTTACAGTTACTCCTATTTCGATTTCAAGAACATGAAACCCGGCAAAAACCACATTCCGACCCAGGAAGACGTGGCGGGCGGCTACGCCTTCGTGCTGTATTCCGCCTGGGTGAAATTCGGCGATGAAAAATACCTGCGCGCCGCCAAAAATGCCATGAATGTACTATACAACCAGAAAGAAAACCGCTTCTACGAAGCCATGATGCCCATTGCGGCCTATGTTGGCGCCCGTATGAACGAAGAGGTTGGCACCGATTACGACATATCGCGTTTTATCAACTGGACCTTCGACGGCAGCGCCGTGGGGCGCGAAGGCTGGGGCGTACTCGCCGGCAACTGGGGCGGCTACGACATCGGCGGCCTGGCCGGCAGCACCGTGCACAACGGCGGCTACGGCTTCCTGATGAACACGTTCGACCTCATGATGCCCATGTCGGCCATCGTGCGTTACGACCAGCGTTACGCCCGCGCCGTGGGCAAATGGGCGCTCAACGCTTCCAATGCCGCTCGCTTCTGCTACCCGTACGAAATGCCCGATTCGCTCCAGGCCATTCCACAGCACAAGGCCATCACCAAAAACGTGATCGCTTACGAGGGCATTATCAAGGAATCGGTGTATCCGCAGTTCAAGGGCATTACGCCGTTCGCGCAGGGCGACGGACCGCTGTGGGAAAAAGGTATGCCGCAGCAAACGATGTTTTCGGTATACGGCAGCGGCCACGTAGGACTGTTCGGCGGCACCATTCAGAAAACGGACGTGCCGCAGATTCTACAGATCGACTGTCGCGCTACGGATTTTTACCGGAAAGAAAAAGCGTACCCGACGTACCTGTATTTCAACCCGTTTGCGGAAAGCAAGTCGGTGCAAGTAAACCTGGGCTCCGACAAAGTGGACGTTTACGATACGGTGAGCCGCACCGTTTTACAGAAAAACGTGAGCGGTAATTTCCGCTTCTCCATTCCGGCCGATGCCGCGCGCGTGCTGGTGCTGGTGCCGGCTGGGAAGAAAATGAAGGTGGACAAGGGCGCGCTGAAGGCTGGGGGCGTGACAGTGGACTTTAGATATAACTAAGCCACCCTATTGGAATTGGGAAAGGGCTTGATTGCTTATTTTTGTACCGGGCTTTTATGAAGTCCGGTACAAAAATCAAGTTTATGACTCGTATTGTTTTGGAAATAAGTCAGGAAAAGGATGTGGCATTGCTGCTCGCTCTGCTTGACAGGCTCAATATTCAGGTAGTTCAAAAAAAATCAGATATAGATAAGCCTGGAGCAGCATTGCAAGAAGAACAGGTTTTTTTGTTGAAAGGACTTCCTGCACGAAAGGATATAGAGACTTTGGTAAAAGAGATAGAATCGATGCGAAAAGATCGTACATTACCCGAACGGGAGTAAAAATCTCGTTAATCAGCCCGATTTAGACAACCTATATTACTTAACCTTAATTTCTATACGCCACTCCCTGCTACTTAATCTCACCTTTGGGTCGCAGCCGATTTTCCAGGCAATATTGTAAAAATCATAGGCATAACCTGGCGCAGCCCTGGTTATCTGATGCATGATATCGCTGTTAAAACGAATTCCGGTATTGTGAATTTCTACAGGATCCTGATCGGGAGGCATAACCAATACATCGTATCCCACGATTTCAACGTCCGGTGCATCCTGGTAAGCATTCCAAAAACCGACGATACCTATTGGGGAGCGAGAGGAGGAACCATATTTGGGCGCAAGCATAAATTCGGGTTCCGGGACTTTAACCCTGAAACGCAGCGTGTCTACTGGTTGCTCTTCAACAGAGTCGGCGAGCACCAGCATAGCTGTGCCTGATATTTTTTCGCAGATCGTCCATATATACTCTCCTTCCATGCTGTCTCTACGAGTGATTTCTCCCTGAGAAGGAATCAATAGCAAACGCCCATCTGGAATATCGGACACCACTACTGACAAATCATTGGGCACACCTACAAAGGCAATTCATTTTATCCAGCATGACCGCAAAAGGCTGTGCGGAGACATGAAAGGAGAAACACAAAGCAGAAAGCAAACAATACTTTTTCATTGCGGCAATTCGTTTTGCATATGCAAACGAATTCCTTCCTTTCTAACTTGCCTTCCAGTCATGCGATTTTTCCTGCCCCTCCTCTTTTTAACAGGATCACTTCACGCTCAATCTTCATTCCTCAAAAACCCCGACATCGTCTGGGCCGCCGAAATCGAGCAGGACTGGATTGTAGATATCCCTTCCATGAAGACCGAATGGGATTCCGGCATTACTACCCTGAAACTCCTGCGCACGGAAAAAAACGAATCCTACTGGTCGAGTCCGTACCTCGCCGATCTCGTGTTCCAGTCGGCCCTAAAAGAAGACTTTCCTATTTTTAAAGATCCGCAGTGTAAAACCCCGGCCGACATTCTGAATGTCTACCCAAGGCGGGATACCGTCCTCACCTTCGATCCGGAAACGTATGAAGAGGTCAAAAAGGTTTATTACGTGGAGCCCCAGCCTTTTTACGACTTCAAAGCCTGGCGGCTGCGGCAGGTGCTGGCGTACAATGCCAAAACGGCGAACTGGACCACCACCGTAGAATCCATTGCTCCGCTGGTAACCTTGAAAAATCCGGAAGGCGACTCCATCGGCATTCGTCCGCTGTTCTGGTTCCGGCCCAACGACGAGCGGCAGAACCTGAACTCCAATCACATTGTTTGGGCAAAAAAGACGGTGAACCGTCAACACCAAACGTATATTCCAACAGATGGGCTAAACCTGGTAAAGGTGCTGGACGGCTTTCAGAATCCGATAGAGCATCAGTTCCAGGTACTGCGAACCGATATGAAAAAACCGTTTTATGGTTCTGAAAGTGAAAAACCGATGAGTAGGGAAGAGCGTTTGAACCTGATGACCGGAACAGATACGATTGTCACATACGATCCGGAAACCTATGAGGCATATGTTACCGTCGTACACAACGATCTGAATATCGATTACGTAAGCCAACTCCGATTGGTGCAAACGTGGTACTGGGACGAGCGTAAGCACCGTCTTTCCATCTGCCTGGATGCCGTAGCGCCCCTGATGAACATCACAGACAACTGGGGAAATCTCCGGTATTTCCGCCCGCTTTTTTACCGGCGCACCGGAAAAAAATGATCTGCAAGGCTCTGTCCACTCTACGAAGGCTCGTAGAGTGAACAGGGCCCTTCAGGACGACAATGGATACTGGTTATTACCGAAGCAAAAATTTGGAACTAGAGCGTATTGGCCAAGCCTGTGTGGAAACGGCCTTATTCAAATCCCGATTTTGCACCCTTGGAAGCGGTTGAGAGCACCCATGTTTGAGCCCGCCGAAGGCGGGGCGAGTTTGGGTCCCGCCTCCGGCGGGATGGAAAGGGTAGCAAAATCGCAGGATTTGAATACAGCCTTGATTTTTGGTTCTTTTCATCAAGGAAAAGAACAGTACAGCACGATGCCACACCCTACAGAATGATTATTTCAAAAAACGCCCAAAATCATATTGTTTTGATGCGTTTGCCCTCACCTCGCGCGCAGTCCTGTCGCTCACATGGCCGGCGGAATCGGATTCGGCACCGCATTTTTCACCGGTTTCAGCGATTGCAGGTAAGCGAACACCGACCGCAGGTCGTCGTCTGTCATTTTTGCCAGGTTGGGCCAGGGCATAGGCGGCAGCAGCGGGCGTGTGCCGTCCATCCCTTTCTGTTTTCCTTCGCGCATGGCTTTGAAAAACTGTGCTTCCGTCCAGTGCGCCATACCCGTGTCGTCGGGTGTCAGGTTGGCAGCGAATGTGGTGCCCCAGGGCCCTACCGCCGCTGTCAGGCTCGGGTTAAACAAGGCCCACTGGCCCGGCGCGATCATCTTTTTATCAGTAATGGCGGGCAGCGGCTCATCGGCCGGGTGACCGGAAAGCAGCCGTGCCGGATCGGGTTCGGGGCCTTTGGCCGTCATGATTTTGGGTGAATGGCAATCGTTACAACCGGCGATGTTGACGATGTACTCGCCGTGTTTGACCAAATCGGCCTGGGTGGCAGCAGGCTTGGATTCAACCGTTTTTTGAGGTGTTTCCTGTGTGCAACCGATGAGGCATAGCAACAGGGTAGCGCAGGCGCTTGCAAAAGGGAAGTGTTTCATATGTATTGGTAATTATATTGTTTAGGCAAATATATTTTATGTCTGCATTTTTTCATCGCCTGCTGGTAATGAACTGGAAAAAACAGTGCATGAATCGTACAAATACGCCCCTGTATTGTTGGGGAAGGAACATCGACTTCTCCCCAGCAGGCGCAATGTGGCCTAAAAACGAAACACTCAAAACTACTTCCCTGACCCCATTTTCGCCGTGCGCAGCGCCACCGGCGCCAGTGCAGGCAACTCGTTCGAAGGTTTGTCCAGGTAAAAATAGGCCGTCGCGCAATAGTCCTCAGAGCGGTAAAAATTGACCCAGCCGTCGGGGAAATCCGCATCCTGAAGGGCCGGATGTTTGCCTTCCAGCAGTTTGATACAGCCGGCGGGTACATTGATGGTTACCGGGATGAGTGGTGTTCCTGCGGCTGCCATTTTCCGCACATCGTCGCGCATGTAGCCGCCCAGGACCTGGATAGTGGCGCGCATTTCCTTTTGAAAAAACAGCGCGTCCTCCAGATGAAAGCGGTATAACGACCAGAAACCTGTGCTGTCATCGGCTACCGGGCAGCCTTGTGTGCGATGGATGAATTTTCCCAGCCCCCATCCCGAACCGACGTAATCTTCGGAGCCGGTGCCGACGATGGTCGGGAATTCGCCGTCGCCGTCGGTGTACATTTTTACCTCACCTTCGCCCCACCAACTTTTGCCGTATTCCGGCGCTGTAATGAGCCCGAAATTTACGCCCAGCAGCCTGCCCCGGCCGGCCACCTGCGGCAGCAGTTCGAAATCCGTGCCGAGCGCGGTTTTTAGTTCGCGCCGCCAGTGGCAGTGAAAATACAAAGCGTCGGCAGGCACGTTCTCCGTCCATTCAAAATCGACGTCGTAAAAAAACAGGTCGAGCCGGCGATCCGATTCGTTGGTGACGGTAATACGCGCGCCTTTCCGAAACGGCATTGGAATAAAACAGTTGAACGAGCGGCCTTCCGGACTCGAGAACAGCGCATTTTCAAAAGGCATGGTGCGGCCGTGCGAAATGCTGAAAAAATCGCCCAGCGGCGCCGACACTGCGGGGTTTTCCGCGCCGTCCCAGTACATATCGATGCGGAGTGCGCGCAGCATTTCCGGGCTTCGGTCGTTGACGGTCAGCCAGATCCTTCGGATCGTTCCCGCGCCTTTTACGTCGAGCAGGGTGACACATGCACCCGCTTCGACGGGTTCGAATGCATGGCCCTTGGCGCTTTTATTTTCCTTGCCGCCGGCGCCGGGCGTTGCCTTCGGATTTTCGAAGGTGGCCCAGCGGGGGCGCTGGTTTTGCCATTGAAAAAGTTCCTGGGCAGGCAGTTGATAGCAGCACACCAGGCAGATCAGGAGCAGCAGTTTAGCCATCGATTTTTTGCTCAAAGAAAAGATTTTTAGCGGGGCCCTGACTACAATTTTTCTCCTTTTACCAGCATAGAGGCCCGAATGGATTGTTCTTTCAAATGCAGGAATTGTTTGCGCGATTCGTCCTGCATAAATGCGGCAAAGTCGGCATTGGAATGGAACTCAACGAAATGGACTTCGTACGGCATTTCATCCATATGGCCTTCAATCACAGTCTCTTCGGAGGGCCGGATACGAAAAAGCAGCCGCCCGTTGTATCTGGAAATCAGGGGAATTGCGACCGCTTCAAACTGATCGAAAATTTCTTCCTGGCCGGGTTTCAGGTAAATGAGTTGGGTGAGGTAGATCATGGTTGTTTTTTATGAGGATTTGAGGATTTGAGGATTTGAGTATTCGAGTGGATGAGCTCACCTCCTCGAATACTCAAATCCTCACCTCCTCAAATCCTCGAATAAATCATCTGCCGCCTAAAATATCAATAAACGCACCTGAA
>ENA-UOWO01001849-UOWO01001849.1-activated-sludge-metagenome-genome-assembly--contig:-NODE-1849-length-27229-cov-7.373924_pt1 | contig 27229 bp, 21 predicted proteins | sample MGYA00238148_ERZ761564 | MGnify/ENA primary metagenome ERZ761564 (study PRJEB28885, sample SAMN05720194) | activated sludge metagenome | isolation source: Anaerobic digester | place: USA...
GGTCGGCCCGCGCTGGGTGCACGAGCGGCACGGCTTCGACAGCCTGCCCCTGCTGGTCCGGCCGGGTTCGGTGATTCCGATCGGCGCGCGGTCCGACGGTCCCGAGTACGACTACGCCGACGGCGTCGCGCTGCACCTGTTCGACCCGGCGGCGCTGACCGACCGCACCGTCCGGGTGCCCACCGCCGGCGGGGCCGCGGTGGAGTTCCGGATCCGCCGGGAGGGTCGCCAGCTGACCGTCTTCGGCCCGGATCCGGCCGAACACTCGTGGTCGGTGGTGTGTGCGGCGGCCGAAAAGGCCGATGGAAGCGCTTCCACAAGGGCAGCGGAGTCGGCTAGCGTCTGCATGACGCTGCCCGGCCCGGTGGCCGAGCCACTGCCGCCTCGGAAGGATTCCTGATGACCAGTACGCCGCGCACATTCCCCGAGGACTTCTTGTGGGGGTCGGCGACCGCGTCGTACCAGATCGAGGGAGCGGTCACCGAGGACGGCCGCGGGCCGTCGATCTGGGACACCTTCAGCCACACCCCCGGCAAGACGATGAACGGCGACACCGGTGACGTCGCCGACGACCACTACCACCGGTGGTCCGCCGACCTGGACCTGATCAAGGGGCTGGGCCTGCAGGCCTACCGGTTCTCGCTGGCCTGGCCGCGGATCCAGCCGACCGGGTCCGGGGCGGTCAACGCCAAGGGCGTCGACTTCTACTCGCGGCTGGTCGACGGTTTGCTCGAGCGCGGGGTCAAGCCCGTCGTCACGCTGTACCACTGGGACCTGCCGCAGGCCCTGGAGGACGAGGGCGGCTGGACGAACCGGGACACCGCGTTGCGGTTCGCCGACTACGCCGCGCATGTCGCCGGAGCGCTCGGGGACCGGGTGGAGATGTGGACGACCCTGAACGAGCCATGGTGCTCGGCGTTCCTGGGCTATGCCTCGGGCGTGCACGCGCCGGGCCGCACCGATGGGGAGGCGGCGCTGCGGGCGGCGCACCACCTGAACCTGGGCCACGGGCTGGCCGGCCGGGCGGTGCGCGAGGTACTCGGGGCCGACACCAAGTTGTCGGTGACGCTGAACCTGCACGTGACCCGGCCGGTCGACCCGGACTCGGCCGCCGACCGGGACGCGATCCGGCAGCTGGACGCGGTCGGCAACCGGGTCTTCCTGGGTCCGATGCTGGACGGCGCCTACCCGGCCGACCTGCTGGCCGACACCGCGTCGGTCACCGACTGGTCGTTCGTGCGGGACGGCGACGAGGCCGCCTGCGCGGTCCCGATCGACGTGCTGGGCATCAACTACTACTCGACCTCCCGGGCCCGCCGGCACACCGGCGACGGGCCGATGGAGCACGCCGACGGGCACGGGGACACCGGCTTCAGCCCGTGGGTGGGGGCGGACGACATCGAGTTCCTGCGCCAGCCCGGGCCGTACACCGCGATGGGCTGGAACATCGACCCGTCCGGCATGCTCGAGCTGCTCACCGACATCAGCACCCGCTACCCGAGCGTGCCGCTGATGGTCACCGAGAACGGCGCGGCCTTCTACGACACGGTGAGCGAGGACGGCCACGTGCACGACGCCGACCGGGTCGCCTACCTACACGGGCACATCGACGCGGTCGGCCAGGCCATCGACGCCGGGGCCGACGTGCGCGGCTACTTCCTGTGGTCGCTGCTGGACAACTTCGAATGGGCCTGGGGCTACGACCGCCGCTTCGGGATCATCCGCGTCGACTACGACACCCAGGAGCGCACCGTCAAGGACTCGGCCACGTGGTACTCCCGGCTGATCGCCACCCGCGAGCTGCCGCCGGTCGACTGACCGGGCCCCGGCCGGGTGCGGGGTGGGGGCGCGGGCGAATCAGTTCGCGCCGAGGAAGCCCGCCGCCGCGACGCCCAGGATGCCGGTCCACGACCCCAATACCGCCGAGCTGCCCGGGGCGGCCCGCACGGTCCACCCGGGCAGGTCGGCGGCGAAGTCCTGGACCGCGGCCAGGGTGGTGCCGGACTCGTGCTTGCCGTGCCAGGCCTCGACGGGCACCCGGATCGCGCCCGGGTCCAGCACCCACGCGGGTGAGGTCACGGACCGGGCCGGGGCGGTCCAGTCGGGATTGATCTGGGCGGCATCGGCGGCGACGGAATCGCGGAAGTCGGACTCCATCCACCGGTCGCCCAGCACCTCGGCGGCCTTCGGGTCGAGCCGGTCGAGCATCCGGCGCCACGTCGATTCCAGGGTCAGGTCGGCGTCCTTGCCGGCGGTCCGGACCCAGCAGGCCAGCGGACCGGCCCAGCTCTGGCCGGTCCGGCCCCGCGGGTGCAGCAGCGACCGGCGGCGCGACTGCCGGCCGGGCAGCCGGACCGAGACCGCCGAGACCGACGTCACCAGGGTGGGGTAGCGGGCCGCGAAGGCCAACGCGTCGTCGGCGCCGCGCCCGATGCCGATGACGGCGACGCGGCCGACGGCCAGCGTCTCGACCAGTCGCCGCAGATCCTCGGCCGGCTGCTCGGTGCCGCCGAACCCGATCGGGTCGGACGCGCCGATGCCGGGGCGATCGATGGCCAGCAGCCGGATGGCCGCGGGCAGCGCGCTGTCGTGCAGCAGCCAACCGGGGGCCAGCCGGGACGAGCCGGTGTCCGGGACCAGCACGCACGGCAACCCCCGGGGGCTGCCGTACTCCGCCCAGGCCATCGCTCGCCCGTCGGGCAACCGCAGCGCGGCGTGCGGAGCATGGTCAAGGAGCGGAAGCAGAATGTCGTCGTCGTCGTAGACGTCCGGCTGCAACCGGCCCTCGTGCAGTGCCGTCATGATGTGTTGATCCCCTCGCCCCGTCGTCGGTCGACGGGCAGTCGCCTACCCCGTGGAACCGCGACTGCCCCCCGAACGACAACCCCTGTGGAGTGCGGCTCGCAGGCGCGCACGGCTCACGCTGCCTTTATATGCGCTCCGGAGGGCATTGGTACCCGTTTCGATACCGATCTGTGACGTGACAATTCGGTGAACGTGACCTGGACGGCCCGGTGGCGAGCGGCCAGTTGATCACTGTCCGCGGTCGGCGTTGCGTGAATCGCGCCACTTGACCCATTCGGGGATGACGCTGAGGTCATAGTCGGGTCCGGACACACCGATGGTGAACAAGGTGACCCCCAGGTCGAGCAGAGCCTGCGCGTCCGGACTACCCCATCGAGGAGCGGCCGTGGATCGCTCGATCTCATTCGGGTCGCGGCCGACGACGGCACAGTGCTCGGCCAGGATCGCGGCCTTACGGGCCTGGGTGTCGGGGCCACCGAACGCGTGCCAGATGTGGGCGTAGCGGGCGACGTGCCGCAGGGTCTTGCGCTCACCACCGCCACCGATCAGCACCGGGATGGGGCGGACCGGCGGCGGGTTGAGCCGCTCCCACCGCGCGGTGATCCGGGCCAGGCCGTCGCCGAGCAGGCTGAGCCGGCTGCCGGGCGTGCCGAAGTCGTAGCCGTACTCGTCGTAGTCCTTTTCGAACCAGCCGCCGCCGATGCCGAAGATCAGCCGGCCCCCCGAGATGTGGTCGACGGTGCGGGCCATGTCGGCCAGCAGATCCGGATTGCGGTAGCCGCCACCGGTGACCAGGGCGCCGATCTCGACCCGCTCGGTCTGCTCGGCCCAGGCCCCCAGCATCGTCCAGCATTCGAAGTGCTTGCCGTCGGGGTCGCCGGTGAGCGGGAAGAAGTGGTCCCAGTTGAACACGATGTCCACGCCGAGGTCCTCGGCCCGCAGCAGCGCGTCGCGCAGCTGGGCGTAGTCGGCATGCTGGGGCTGGAGCTGGATCCCGATGCGGATCGGCCTGGTGATCGTCATGCGGACCATCCTGCCCGCGGCCCGGTGCGGGCGGTGCGGTTAGACGGGGGCAGTGCGGTCGGGTCGGCGTCGGTCAGACGGCACCGGCGGCGGCCCGGCCGGCGATGCGGCCGGAGAACAGGCAGCCACCCAGGAAGCTGCCCTCCAGGGCCCGGTAGCCGTGCATGCCGCCGCCGCCGAACCCGGCGGCCTCGCCGGCCGCGTACAGCCCGGGCACCACCTGCCCGTCGGGCGCCAGCACCCGGGCCGACAGGTCGGTCTCCAACCCGCCCAGGGTCTTGCGGGTGATCACCGTGAGCCGCACCGCGATCAGCGGACCGTGTCCGTCGGCCAGCAGCTCGTGCGGGGGCGCCACCCGCATCTTGCGGTCACCGAGATAACGGCGGGCGCCGGCCACGGCGACGAGCTGAGGATCCTTGCCCAGGCCGGTGCGCACCTGGTGATCGCGCAGCCGGATGAGCCGCTCCACCTCGTCGGCGTCCACCAGATCGGCCCCGACCAGCGCATTCATCTTGGCCACCAGCTCGGGCACGGTCGGCGCGGTGAGGAAGTCGACGCCCCGGTCCAGGAAGGCGCGCACGGGCGGGGTGATCTTGCCGCCGGCCCGGGTGGTCAGCAGCAGCTTGAGCGACCGCTGGGCGAAGTCCGGGTTCTGCTCGGAGCCGGAGAGCCCGAACTCCGGTCCGATCGTGTCCAGATCGAGGATGAACCACGAGTGCGAATGCCCGGTGCCGACGATGTGCCGCAGGGCGCCCAGGGCGTCGAAGCCGGGGAACAGCGGGGCCGGCAGCCGCCGGCCGAAGGCGTCCAGCCACAGCGGGCTCGGCCCGGACAGGATCCGGATGCCGTGCCCGGACCACACCGGAGCATGGTTGTGCACACCCTCCGGGTAGTGCCACATCCGATCGCGGTTGATGACCCGGCCGCCGGCCCGCTCGGCCACGTCCAGCATCAGGCCGTCGGTCGAGTCGGGCACCCCGGAGAGCATCTGGGCCGGGGCCGCGTCCGGGCCGCCGGGCCAGTACCGGCGGACCAGGTCGTGGTTGGCGCCGATCCCGCCGGAGCAGACGATGACCGCGGACGCGGTCACCGCGAAGTCGCCCACCACCGCCCGCGACGAGGGTGCCCCGCGCTCGGCGGTGGTCGGCTCCAGGATCTCCCCGGACACCCCGATCACCCGGCCGCCGTCGACGATCAGCTCGGTGACCCGGTGCCGGTAGCGCAACCGGATCCGCCCGTCGCGCACGTGGGCCAGCACCCGGTTGACGAAGGGGTCGACGACGCCGGGTCCCGAACCCCAGGTGAGATGGAAGCGCGGCACAGAATTGCCGTGCCCGCCGACCTCGTACCCGCCGCGCTCGGCCCATTGGACCACCGGGAACAGGCCGATGCCCTGCGCCTTGAGCCAGGATCGCTTCTCGCCCGCCGCGAACTCGACGTAGGCCCGGGCCCACTCGCGGGGCCAGTGATCCTCCGGACGGTCGAAGCCGGCCGATCCCGACCAATCCTCCCAGGCCAATTGAAACGAATCCTTGATGCGCAACCGGCGCTGCTCGCGCGAGTTGACCAGGAACAGCCCGCCGAGCGACCACCAGGCCTGGCCGCCCAATGCGGCCGAGCCTTCCTGATCCAGCACGACGACCGACCGGCCGGCGTCGGCCGCCTCGGCCGCGGCCACCAGGCCGGCCAGACCCGCTCCGACGACAACCAGATCCGCGTCCGCCATGCCGAAACCCTGCCACACCGGGCCGGACGGCGGGTCGGGTATCACGGCCGCCGGAATCTACTCCCACGGAGGGAACGCACCTCCCGATCGGCGCCCGCCCGGCCGCACGGTTTCGCGGCCTGGCCACCCGGGCCCCACGCAACGAAACCAGAGTCAGGCAAAAGAGTGATGAGACCGCGTGTCGCAACGAGCAGGACGGACCCTGCGTGATGGAGAAGGGCTCTGCTCACCCGCGCGAGTCATCGCCGCCCGCGATCGGACGAGTACGATCTGTGGTCGAGCCCTTGGGGAGGGGTGAGGGGATCTTGAGTCGAGCAACACCCGCCATCGCCTGGGCTCCGCTGCGAGCCACTCCGGTGCGCTTTCGCGCCTTGCTCGCCCTCGGGGCCGCCGTGGTGGTGGTCGGGTACGTCGTGGTGTTGCTCCGGCCCACCGATCCGGACCTACCGCAGGTGCTCGTCGAACCCGGTTTCCTCATGCTCGCCGCGCTCGTGCTGCTGGCCGATCTGTACCCGCTGGTCCCGTCCATGCGGGACGTCCGGTCGAAAGTGACCTACTCGTGGTCGGCGGCGCTGTCGTTGGCCGCGGTGCTGGCCTTCGGTCCGGTCGCGGCGGTGCTGTTCCTACTTTCCGGCTGCACGGCCGCGCTCTCGCGCGGGCGCGCCCGCTGGTGGTTGGTCGCCCTGAACACGGTGGCCATGGGGCTGATCGGGCTGACCATGGCCGCGCTGTCCCGCTTCGCCGACACCTTCGATCCGCTGATGCCGCCCGGGGCCTGGCCGCTGGCCTGCTGGGGCCTGCTGATGGGCGCACTCGTGGTGGGCATGGCCGCCGGCATGACCGGATGGGCGCAGTTCGAGCTGGGCGTGCACGAGTGGCGGGCTCAGCGGGCCTGGTTCAACAAGAGCGTGCGCATCTGGGGCGTCAGTCTGATCGCCGCGCCTCTGCTGGCCTCGCTCGCCCTGTACGGCTGGTGGGCCCTGCCCTCGATGGCCGTCGTGATCATCTCGCTGAACCGGCTGTCCAGCACGATGTACCGCAGCACCGCCGCCTCGCGGACCGACCCGCTGACCGGCCTGGCCAACCGGCTGCGGCTCACCCGGGTGCTGTCCGGTCGGATCGCCGACCTCGGGCCGGGTGAAGAGGTTGCCCTGCTGCTCGTCGACCTCGACGGGTTCAAGCAGGTCAACGACACCCACGGCCACCTGGTCGGCGATCAGGTGCTGGGCACCGTCGCCGCCCGGCTGCAGGCCGCGGCCGGGCCGGTCGACCTGGTCGCCCGCTACGGCGGTGACGAGTTCGCGATCGTGCTGGCCCCGGGGCTGACGACCGAGCGGATCGGTCGGGCCGCCCAGGAGTACCGGGACGCGCTGGCCGAACCCATCGTCGTCGGCGACCTGACGATCCGGATCGGCGGATCGGTGGGCATCGCGACGACCGCGGACCCGGCGACGGACGTGCTCGGCCTGCTGGCCAAGGCCGACCTGGACATGTACCGGATGAAGCGGGATCACGGCCGGCGGGTCGAGCGTCGAGGACAGGGCCGGGTCGAACCGGCCGCGCCGGACATCGAGACGGCGGCGGCGGCCCCCGCCGCGGCGCCGCCGGTCCGCCCGCCGATGTGGTCGGTGAGCGTGCAGGGCGGCGCCTCGGCTCCGGTCGACGGCTGGCCGGGGGTCCGCTGGTCGTCGTCCTCGGGAGGGGTCGCGCTGGCCCCGGGTCAGCGGGCGCGTACGGCGGTATGACCGAGCACAATCCGATGACGGCGCCGCTGCGCCGGACACCGGTCCGTTTCCGCTGGTGGTTGGCCGGCTGCCTGGTCGCGCTGGTCGCGGCGTTCTCCTTGCTGCACGCCTTCGCCCCCGGACCGGATGTCCCGGAGATCATGCGCCAACCCGGGGCGCTGCTGCTGCTGGCCCTGATCGTGCTGGCCGACCTGCATCCTGCGCTGCCGTGGATGCGGTCCACCAACCCGTTCGACGAGTTCATCTTCTCCACTCCGCTGGCCATCGCCGCGCTGCTGGTGTTCGGGCCGCACGCCGCGATCATGTTCGTGATCGCCGGGTTCGCGATGACCGTGGCCCTGGGCATGCGTTGGTGGCGGGTGGTGCTCAACGCGGCGCTCTGGGGAGTGCAGGGCGCCGCGGCCGCCGGCGTCCTGGCCGTGGTGTGGGCCACCGCAGGCTGGGACAACGAGGTGCCGGCCGAGGCGATGATCCCGATGACGATCCTGCTGGCCGTGATCATCGAGGGGCTCAACATCGCCCTGGTGATGACCTCGCAGTGCCTGGCCGGGGCGACCACGCCCCGGGCGTACCTGGCCGACTGGCGCAGCCAGGTCGCCATCGGCACGCTGGATCTCACGGCGCCCATTCCCGCGGCGCTGGCGGCCGCTCAGCCGGCCCTGCTGCCGCTGCTGGCGGTAGCCATGGTGGCCGCGCAGGCGGGCCTGAGCGCGGTGACGTCGCGGACGGCCCAGGCCGGCACCGACCCATTGACCTCGGTGCCCAACCGCGCCTACCTGCTGGCCCGGATCAAGTCCCGGCTGGCCGGGGCCGAGGATGCCCGCGACCCGGTCACCGTGCTGCTCGTCGACTTGGACCGGTTCAAGCAGATCAACGACGAGCTCGGCCACCTGGTCGGTGACCGGGTCCTGGTCGAGGTCGCCCGCCGGCTGGAGGAGTCCACCCGGTCCAGCGACGTCGTCGCCCGGTTCGGCGGCGACGAGTTCGCGGTGCTGCTCTCCGGCGGGTCCGGGCAGCGCAACGCGCAGGAGGTGGCGGCGCGGATCCGGACCGCGGTCGCCCGGCCGATCCACCTCGACGGGCGGTCGGTCCAGGTCGGAGTCACCATCGGCTGGGCGCTGGCCGAGGGGCACGACACCGATCCGTTGGCACTGCTGCACCGGGCCGACGCCCGCCTGTACGCGGCGAAGGCGGCTCGCAGTCCCGCGCCGGCACCGCTCGCCGAGCCGCTCCCGGCCCGCCCTGAGGCGTCGCCGGTCACCGACTTCCGTGGACCGATCTGGTCCGGTACATCGGTGCGCTCGTCCCAGGCGCATGATGGGGATGCGTCGGCGGCCACCGCTTCGTGACCCTCGACGAGCAAAACGCCACGGATGTGTCACGATTCCAGCGGCCGCGACAGCGGGTCGCGACACCATTTGTTCAGAAGGGGTCGGGATGTCCGATCAGAGCACCCAGGATCTGGCCAACCTCGAGCCCCTCGGGGCCGGGCCGACGCGGACCCGGGAGATCGAGCACCTCAAGTCCCACGGACGGTTCGCGTTGATGATCGACGGCCGCGAGGTGGCCGTGGTCGATTACCGCCGGCTGCCCGGCAAGTGGAACATCGTGCACACCTATACCGAGCCCGCCTCCCGCGGGTACGGGGTGGCTTCCGACCTGATCCGCGAGGTCCTCAATGCGGCCCGCGAGGAAGGCGTCACGGTAATCCCGACCTGCCCGTACGTGGCCTGGTGGATCGGCGAGCATCGCGACTACGAAGATCTCGTCGCCACCTGATGCCGTCGCGGGGGTCGGAGGACAGGTCGGGGCCTGAGCAGGCGCCCGACGACGGGGCTGGCGCCGACGCCACGAACGGGCTCGGATCGGAAGCGGCGCTGGACGCCGCGATCGACGACGCCCTCGCCGAACTGCACGGCACCGTCGGTCACGACGCGGCCGGTCGGGACGGCGCCGGCCGGCCGGTCGCCGCTTCGCCGTCGGCGGCCGCGGGCGATGCCTCCGAGGTCCTGGGTTCCGGGCCCGACGGGCACGCCGCCGACGGATCGGGCGACCCGACGCAGACCGAACGCCGGCGTCGCAGCCGGGCCGGGCTGCGCACGGCGGTGCAGACGCTGACGGCCCGCATGGTCTCCGAGCGCGCGGTCCAGGCGGCCGCGGCCGCCTCGGCCAGTGCCGAGGCGGCCCAGGCCGCGGTCGAGCAGGGACGCGGGCGGGACCGGCCCTCGCCGTTCCAGTGGGGTTTCTTCGGCGGGCTGGGCGTGCTCATCGCTTACATCACGTTCCTGGTGCTGGACAGCATCCGGGACACCCTGGTGATGATCGCGATCGCCACCCTGCTGGCGATCGGGCTCGACCCGCTGGTGTCCGCGATGACCAAGCGGGGGCTGCGCCGCGGCGCCGGCGTGGCCGTGGTGTTCCTGGGCCTGCTGCTGGTGATCGCTGCCGCGATCTACGCGATCATCCCGCCGATCATCAACGAGGTCGGATCGTTCGTCGCTACGGTGCCCACGCTGATCAACGATCTGCAGACCAACGACACCGTGCAGGGCCTGGATCAGCGGTTCGGCCTGCTGGAGGCCCTGCGCAACTCCAACATCGTGCAGAGCCTGGGCAGCGGTGCGGCCGGCGGGATCCTCTCGGCCAGCTTCACCGTCGCCACCGTGTTCGCCGACCTGCTGATCGTGCTGATCCTGACCCTGTATTTCCTGGCCGGGTTCCCGCGGATCAAGGCGGCGGGCTACCGGCTGGTGCCGGCCTCGCGCCGGGTCCGGGTCAGCGACCTGGGTGACCGCATCCTCAAGCAGATGGGCGGGTACCTGTCCGGGGCCACGATCATCGCCATCCAGGCGGGTCTGGTCGCCGGCATCTTCTCCTCCATCATCGGCCTGCCCTATCCGTGGGCGATCGGCCTGGGCGCGGCGGTGCTGGACTTCATCCCGGTGGTCGGCCCGATCATCGTCGGCGTGTCGATCACCCTGATCGGCTTCACCCAGGGCCTGGGGATCGGCATCATCTCGGGCGTGTTCTACCTGTGCCAGCATCTGTTCGAGGCGTACTGGTTGTATCCCCGGGTGATGCGACGCACGGTCAACATCTCCACCGGCGGGGTCGTCGTGGCGATCCTGATCGGCGCGTCGCTGCTCGGGGTCACGGGCGCGATCCTGGCCGTGCCGGTCGCCGCCGCCATCATGCTCATCGTCCGGGAAGTGATCATGCCGATGCAGGAGAGGTCGTGAACCAGAAGGGGACGCCGGGGGGCGGCGGCGCGGCGAATCGCTGGCGCAGCATCGGCCTGCCGGACCAGATCGGCCGGCGGGCCATCGTCACCGGGGCCAACACGGGGCTGGGCTTCGCCGCCGCGAAGGCGCTCGCCGGGGCCGGCGCGGACGTCGTGCTGGCGGTGCGCGACCTGGACCGCGGGGTGGCGGCCGCCCAGCGGATCCGGGATGCGCTGGACGAGGCCAAGGTCCGCGTCGTGCACCTGGACCTGGCCAGCCTGGCCTCGGTCGCCGATTTCGCGGCCACCCAGTGCGCGCAGGGTCCGGTCGACATCCTGATCAACAACGCCGGGCTGATGCTGGTGCCGCGCCGCGAATTCACCGCGGACGGGTTCGAGGCCCAGATGGGCGTCAATCACCTGGGCCACTACGCGCTGGTCGCCGGGCTGCTGCCGGCGCTGGAGCAGGCCCCGGCGGCGCGGATCGTCGGGGTCACCTCGCTGGCCGCGCGCCGCGCCCGGCGGCTGGACCAGCGGCTCGGTCTGGATGGCGACTACCGCCCGATGGGGGCCTACAGCCAGTCGAAGCTGGCCGTCGGGCTGTTCGCCGTGGAACTGGACCGGCGACTTCAGGCGGCCGGTTCCCGGGCACGCTCGCTGCTGGCCCACCCCGGCTGGTCGGCCACCGCGGTGGCCCAGCCCGAGGACGGAGCCGGCCGGATGGTCGTGTTCTCCCGGCGGGCCACGGCGCTGTTGGGCAGCTCGCCGGCCTCCGGTGCCCGGTCCGAAGTGGCCGCGGCGACCTTCCCGGATCTGCCGGGCGGTTCGCTGGTCGGGCCCCACTTCCTGGTCCGCGGCGCGCCCAGGGCGCGTCCGGCACCCAAAGCGATGACCGATCCGGCTCAGGCCGGCTGGCTGTGGTCGCGGTCGGCCGAGCTGACCGGGGTGGAACCCCTCCCCGGCTCCTGACCGCCCGGGCGGCCGACGCTCAGTTGCGCTCGCCGGAGCGGGCGCGGGCCGAGGCCTCCATCCGACGCCGCACCACCAGCGTGGCCAGGAAGGCCAGCGCGACGAACAGCACGACCAGCAGCCACTGCCACGCCGACCATCCGGTGGACGAGTTCCCGGCCGGCGCGACCGGGTCGGTGGAGCTCGTGCCCGCTGTGCTGGACACCGCACTGGTCTCCGAACTGGACACCGTGCTGGTCGCGGCACTGCTCGGCGAGGTGCCGCCGGCCGCTGTGCTCGATCCCGCGGCCGGGGACGTGCCGGTGGACGTGGCTGGGGCGGGCGCCGGGGCGATGGCCTGGGCGGCCAGGGTGAAGCTCACGGTGCCCTCGACCGGGTGGCCGTCGTCGGACACCACGCGGTAGGCGACGGTGTACGTGCCGGCGACCGGCAGGGCGTTGACCGCATTGCTCAGCCGCGTGCCGTCGACGGTGGGCGAACCGGACTGGTAGGTGACGCCGTCCGGACCGGTCACGGTGAGCACCGGTTCGAAGTCGGCCAGCGGGTCGTCGAAGGTGAGGGTGACCGTGGTTGGGGCCGCGGTCAGCACCGCACCGTCGGCCGGGTCGCTGCCAATCAGCGTGGTGTGGGCCAGCGCAGGGCCGGCCAGGCCCACCGTGACCAGCGTGGACACCACCAGGAGCAGGAGCACCCGCCGGAACAGGCGGGCGGGGCCTGACCCGATCACGCCGGCGCCGGCAACAGGGAACGACATCGGATCCTCAAGGTTCGGGCCGGGCGACGGGCCGGCGCAAGTCAGGCGGCCCGCGGTCCGACCAGGTGGGCCATCAGCTGGGCGTCGACATCGTCCAGATCGGCCGCCACGGCGCGCAGGGCCGAGCGCCGCGTCGTCGACGGCATGGATGCGGTCGCCGTGGTCGCCGCGGACAGCTCACCCAGCCGGGCGGTCGTCCGGTCCACGAACCGGGCCACTGCCGGGTCCGTGCCCCGCCGCGACCGCAGGTCGTTCAGGGCGCTGCGCAGACCGACGATCCGGGCCTGCACGGTGCCCGCGGGGCCCCGGTAGATGGCCACGTCCTCGACCGGCACCCCGAGCTGACGGGCCCGCCGTTCGTCCAGCACGCCGCGCACCCCGGTCGAGGCTCGCAAGGTGCCGGCCGCCACCGCGGGTCCGACGATCTTGGCGGCGAGCAGCATCCGGCGCAGCGCCTTGGGGTCGCTCAGGACCCCGACCAGGCCGGCCGAGCCGGCCGCCCGCCGACCCCGGCTGCTGGTGCCCGACTTCGCCGCGGACGTGCCGGTGGACCCACTCGCGGCCTTCTTGCCGGACTTGCGACGCAGCGCCACGCCTGCTCCCTCCTCGCGCCGGCGACGCCGGCGTTTTCCTCAGCCTAGCGTCGGCCCGCCCGGGCGTCCCGCCGCCGGTCAGCGCGGCGGCATGCGCAGCGCCCCGTCCAGCCGGATCACCTCGCCGTTGAGGTAGTCCAACCCGGCGATGGCCAGGACGAGTTGGGCGTACTCGTCAGGTCGACCCAGCCGCGACGGGTGCGGCACGCCGGCCGACAGGGTCGCCCGGAACTCCGGGGTGATCCCGGCCAGCATCGGGGTGTCGATGATGCCGGGAGCGATGGTGACCACCCGGATGCCGTACTGGGCGAGGTCACGGGCGGCCGGCAGGGTCAATCCGACGACGCCGCCCTTGGACGAGGCGTAGGCGGCCTGGCCGATCTGACCGTCGAACGCGGCGACCGACGCGGTGTTCACGATCAGTCCTCGCTGCCCGTCCGCGTCGAGCGGGTCGGTGTCGGCCATCGCCGCGGCGGCCAGCCGGAGCACGTTGAAGGTGCCGACCAGGTTGACCTGGATCACCCGGGCGAACATGTCCAGCTCGTGCACCCCGGACCGGGACAGGATCCGGCCGGCGGTGCCCAGGCCCGCACAGTTCACCGCGACCCGCAGCGGGCCGTCGCGGCCGGCCCGCTCGACGGCGGTCTGCACCTGCTCGGGTGCGGTGACGTCGCCGGGGAGCGCGATGACCCCGGCCGGCGGGGCCGGTGCCCGGTCCCAGGCAACGGCCAGATCCAGGCCGACCACCGCGGCCCCGGCGCCGGCCAGCGCCGCCGCGGTGGCCGCGCCGAGCCCGGAGGCGGCCCCGGTGACCAGGGCGGACGAACCGGTCAGCTCCATCGGCGTTCCCTTCGGGAAAGTTTCAGTGGGCCTTGAGCACCCGTTCCTAGGCTGATCGCTGTGAACACGGACAGCAACCCGGACCAGACCGAGCACCGTCATGCGCGCCGGCTGGCGGTCCTGGAGGCCAGAGTCGACGAGCTGGACGCGGCCGCCCGCCGGGCCCGATCACTCGGGCCGATCCTCCTGCTGGTGCTGGCCAACGTGACGCCCCTGATCGTCGCGACGCCGCGCAACGACCCCGGCGAGGGATTCACGCTGTTCCAGGTGCTGCGCGGAGCACTCGACGGCGGCGGCCCGGCGAGCCTGTGGTTCGTGCTATTGACGATCGCCGGCCTGGCCTCGGCCGTCGCCGCCGCCCGGCTGGGCGGCGCAGCGCCGAGCCGGGGGACCCGGTGGTTCGCCCAGGGGGTGGCCGCCGTCCTGCTCGTCGGCCTGCTCGTGGTGACGATCCTGGCCGCGTCCGCGGGATCGCGGTCGGCGTCGTTCACCGCCGTGAGCCCGGCCGCCGTGCTCGCCGCCGCGGCCGCCGTCTGGCTGATCATCGGCGCGCGCAGCACCCGACCCTGAGCCTGCCCCGGCCGTGACGCGCGCGGTCGCCGTCCGTGCTTCGATGGTGACCAGGCCGGGGTTCCGGATCCGGTCAGCCGGGTCGCGCGGATGGCACCGGCCGGGCGGCGGAGGGTGAACATGTTCCTGTTGCGCAAGCCGATCCTGGCCCTGTCCGGCAACACCGCGGTGCGGGACGCCCTGACCAGCACCTCGCTGACGGCTTCGGTGGTGGACCGGTTCATCGCCGGGGAGACCACCGCGGACGCGGTGGCCGCGGTCAGCCGGCTCCGTCCCGACGGGCTGCAGGTCAGCCTCGATCATCTGGGCGAGGACACCACCGACCGGGCGACGGCGGATGCCACCGTCGAGGCGTACCTGCAGCTCATCGAGGCGCTGGCCGCGGCCGGTCAGGTGGCCGGAGCCGAGTTGTCGGTCAAGCTCTCGGCCGTCGGGCAGGCCCTGATCGCCTCCCCGGACCTGCCGGCCGGTGGGAACGCCTACGCCCTGGCCGGGGCCAGGCGGATCACCGACGCCGCCTACGCCGCCGGTGCCCGGGTGAACCTGGACATGGAGGACCACACCACGGTCGACCAGACCCTGGAGGTGCTCTTCGAACTTCGCCGGGCCCACCCCGACGTGGGTGTCGCCATCCAGGCGATGCTCCTGCGCACCCCGAAGGATCTGGCCGAGCTGACCGGGCCCGGATCGCGGGTCCGCCTGGTCAAGGGGGCCTACCACGAGCCGGCCGAGGTCGCCTACACCGATCCGGCGCAGATCGACCTGGCCTACGTGCGGGCGATGAAGCTGCTCATGCACGGCAAGGGTTACCCGATGATCGCCTCCCACGACCCCCGGCTGGTGGCGATCGCCGACCGGTTGGCCGCCGACGCCGGCCGGAGTCCGGCCCGTTGGGAGCACCAGATGCTCTACGGGATCCGGCCGGACGAGCAACGCCGGCTGGTCGCCGCCGGCAAGCAGGTGCGGGTGTACGTGCCCTACGGCTCGGACTGGTACGGCTACTTCACCCGGCGGCTGGCCGAGCGCCCGGCCAACCTGCTGTTCTTCCTGCGCTCGTTGACCTCCAAGGGTTGACCCGGACCCCTGGCCTCGGATCGGCCGCTCTGCTCTCCCGCCCGTCGAAAGGACCGTCATGGACGCCGTGACCCACCCGCCGCTCCCGGTGAACGAACCGGTCCTGAACTACGCGCCGGGGTCGCCGGAACGGGCCACCCTGCTGGAGGCGTTGGCCGGCTTCACCGGGCCGATGGAGCTGGGTGCAGTCATCGACGGGGCCGTCCGCGAACCGGGCGGGGCCCCCTTCACGGTGGTGGCGCCGTTCGACCACGGCCGGGTGCTGGGCACCTCGGCGCATGCGGTGCAGGACGACGCCCGGGCCGCGGTCGCCGCGGCGCTGGCCGCCGCGGCCGACTGGCGGGCGATGGACTTCGACTCGCGCGCGGCGATCCTGCTGCGGGCGGCGGACCTGCTGGTCGGACCGTGGCGCGCCCGGATCAACGCGGCCACCATGCTCGGGCAGGCCAAGACCGCCTACCAGGCGGAGATCGACTCGGCCTGCGAGCTGGCCGACTTCTGGCGGTTCAACGTGCACTTCGCCCGGCAGATCCTGGCCGAGCAGCCGATCGCCAACGCGGCCGGGATCTGGAACCGCACCGACCATCGCCCGTTGGAGGGCTTCGTCTACGCGGTGACGCCCTTCAACTTCACCGCGATCGCCGGCAACCTGCCGACCGCTCCCGCGCTGATGGGCAACGTGGTGGTGTGGAAGCCGTCGACCACCCAGCAGCTGGCCGCCTCGCTCACCATGCAACTGCTGATCGAGGCCGGCCTGCCGCCGGGCGTGATCAACATGCTGCCGGGTACCGGGCCGGAGATCTCGGAGGTGGTGCTGGCCCATCCCGAGCTGGCCGGTATCCATTTCACCGGGTCGACCCGGGTGTTCCAGCAGCTCTGGTCGGCGGTCGGGGCGAACATCGGCGGGTACCGCTCCTACCCCCGGCTGGTCGGGGAGACCGGGGGCAAGGACTTCGTGGTCGCCCACCCGTCCGCCGACGTGGACGTGCTGCGCACCGCACTGGTCCGGGGCGCCTTCGAGTACTCCGGCCAGAAGTGCTCGGCCGCGTCCCGCGCGTACCTGCCCGCCTCGCTGTGGCCGGCGCTCAAAGACGGCCTGATCGAGCAGACCGAGGCGCTGACCGTGGGCTCGGTGGAGGACCTGACCAACTTCACCAGCGCCGTCATCGACGACCGGTCCTTCGGCCGGCTCAAGGCGGCCATCGACCGGGCGCACGCGACCGACTCGGTCACCGTGCTGGCCGGCGGCCGCTACGACGACGCCCAGGGGTACTTCGTCCGCCCGACCCTGCTGCTGGGCACCGACCCGCGGGACGAGGCCTTCTGCACCGAGTACTTCGGCCCGATCCTGTCGCTGTACGTCTACCCGGACGCCGAGTTCGACGCCGTGCTGCGCGAGGTGGACCAGGCCTCGCCGTACGCCCTGACCGGCTCGATCATCGCCCGGGACCGCGCCGCCGTGGCCCGGGCCAGCGCGGCCCTGCGGTACACCGCCGGCAACTTCTACATCAACGACAAGCCCACCGGGGCGGTCGTCGGGCAGCAACCGTTCGGCGGCGCCCGCGCGTCGGGGACCAACGACAAGGCCGGGTCGGCCGCGAACCTGCTGCGCTGGACCTCGCCCCGCTCGATCAAGGAGACGTTCGTCGCGCCCACCGCGGTGGGCTACCCGCACCAGGCACAGTGACCTGCCGTCCCCCGCTGTGACCCCGAAGCCGACCCTGCCATGACCCCGCAGTGATCCGGCAGTGACCGCTCAGCCGCCGCCTGGCGGGTGGAAGCGGCGGGCGGCGGTGGTCGGCGCCGCCGGGCCGTCGAACCCGGCCGCCGGCCGCAGCACCCGCAGGGCCGCGGTCTCCACGGTGTCTCCACTGTCCAGATCGACCATCGGCGGGCACACGCCGGTCTGGATCATCTGCTCGATCTCCGCAGGCGGGCGCGGACCGGCGAACAGGAAGCCCTGGGCTCGCGTACAGCCCAGGTCGACCAGGGTGGATGCGGCGATCTCGGTCTCCACACCTTCGGCGACCAGGTCCAGGCCCAGGGAGCGGGCCAGACCGATGATCGACTGCACGATCGCCAGGTCGTCGAAGTCGGTGCCCAGATCCCGGACGAAGCCGCGATCGATCTTCAGGACGTCCGCCGGCAGCGACTTGAGCTGGGCGAAGGAGCTGTAACCGGTGCCGAAGTCGTCGATGGCGATCTTCACGCCGATCCGCTGCAGGCCGCGCAGGGTGGCCAGCGCCTGGTCGGTGTCCCGGACCAGCGCCTGCTCGGTGATCTCCAGGGTCAGCCACTGACCGTCGAGTTCGTGGTCGGCCAGGGTCTTGGCGACCGTGGCGACGAAATCCAAGGTGATCAGCTGAGCGGGCGAGACGTTCACGCTCATGCCCAGCCGCCGCTCGGGATAGTGCAACTGCCACTCGCGCAGCTGCCGGCAGGCCTGCCCGAGCACCCACCGGCCCAGCTCACCGGCCAGGTTGGTGGCCTCCACGACGTCGATGAACGCGCCCGGCTGCAGCAGTCCCAGCGTGGGGTTGGGCCAGCGGACCAACGCCTCCACGCCCAGGATCCGGCCGTCCCGCAGGTCGACCTCGGGCTGGTAGTGCAGGACCAGCGCGCCGTGCCGGATCGCGGTGCCGATGTGCAGCTCGATGTCGGTGCGGATCTCGTTGGCCCGGCGCATCTGGGCCGAGAAGACGCCGATCTCGTTGCCGCCGCGGCTCTTGGCCTCCAGCATCGCCTGGTCGGCCTGGTTCATCAGCTCGGAGGCCGACGTCTGGCCAGGCTGGCCGAGGGCGACGCCGATGCTCACGGCCCGGCTGACCTCCTCGCCGCCGACCAGGATGGGCTCGTTGGCCACCTGACGCAGCTTCTCGGCCAGGGCCCGGGCGGTCGCCTCGTCGGTGGGCCCGCCCATGATCACCACGAACTCGTCGCCGCCGAGCCGCGCCACCATGTGCCGGGCGCTGATCCGCTCGCGCAGCCGGCCGGCCAGGATCTGCAGGTACTGATCGCCGGCCGCGTGTCCGAAGAAGCTGTTCAGCGCCTTGAGCCGATCGACATCCATGAAGATCAGCCCGACCGGATCGCCGGTGCCGGGCTCTAGCCGCTGGGTGATCTCCTCGACCAGGAACCGGCGGTTGGCCAGGTCGGTCAGCTCGTCGTGGAAGGCCTGGTGACGCAGGCGTTCCTCGGCGTCCACCCGGGCCTGCAGCTGGGCCAGCAGTCCGGCGACGGCCCGCAGCGCATTGATCTCGGCGTCGGTCCATTCCCGGTCGCCGTACTTGACGAAGCCCAGGACGCCCATGGTGTCGTGAGTGCCCAGCATGGGCACGACGGCCAGGGAGACGCCGATCTGCACGCCGGACGCGCGGCGGACCAGCTCCTGGTAGTCGGAATCGTCGACCTCGGCGCCGAACAGTTCGCCGGGTCGGGTGATCGTCACGTGCGAGAGGGTTTCCGAGGCCGCGAACGTGGGATCGGCCCCCTCGAAGTAGACCAGGGCGAGCGGATCGGGGTCGGGGACGTCGATGCGGGGCGGCCACTCGGCGACCAGCAGGCTGGCGTGGATCTGGTGGTCGTTGCGACGCAGGAAGCTGGTGTCGACGCCGAAGTAGTCGACCAGTTCCCGCAGCAGATTCTGGGTCGCGCCGCGCAAGGACACCGCAGTGACACCCATGAGGTCGGTGGCCGCCTGCGTGACCAATTCCTCGAGGCTCTGCTTGGATGGCATCCTGGCGGTCCGTTCTGGCGTCAGTTGGTCCCGACAGTATTCTCCGATGAAATCACGACTTCCGACAGGGGTCGACGTAGGCTCCGCGGCGCTTCCTGCGGATCGTGCACGAAGCGCATGATCAGCACGGGAGCCTGGCTTTCCGCAATGCCGACGATCTCGTTCATTCTGCCCTGCAAATCCGCCAACTCGCCGGTTGAATCCGGCGCCAGGGTGGCCAGGTCAGCGGGGGTGCGGGCGTACAGGAAGGCCGGGCTCAGCGGCACCACGCCCAGACCCGCGGTGGTCGCGGCGATCCAGACGCGCTCCATCGCCGCGCCCCCGCGCACGTAGTCCTCGACCCGATCGCCGTCGATGACGACCACGCCGACGGCCGAGGCCGAGGTCACTCGGGCAGCGGTCATGTCACGGAACATCGACCCACCGGACAGGCTGCGCAGGGTCTGCATCACCGGCGGGCGGGCGACCAGGTCGAGCAGGCTGGTCGCCGCGCCCAGGCCCAGGGTCCGGACGTCGATACCGATGTCGGGGCGGTCGAGTCCGGGCCGGCTGAGCTCGTCGAGCATGTCCTGCCGCAGACCGCCGCTGAGGAAACGGATCCGGTCGGCCTCGCCGAGTACCTCGCCGAGCGCGCGTAGGCGCGGCAGATCACTGATCAACCGCAGGACGGCGCCCTCGGCGGCGGCCGCAGCCGTGAGCGCGGCGACCACCGGGGCCGCCAGCTCGCGCCGCCGGCCCGGGCTGCGATTCGCCGTCCGGGCCACCATGGGCTGGTACAGCGCCGCCAGGTCGGGATCGAAACCGCCTTCAGTCAAATCGATCTCGACGTTGACGGGCGACTGGTCGGCGTGAATGTGCCACGGTCCCAGGGTGCCTCGCGCGGCCGCCGCGACCCGGGCGTTGAAGGCGGCGGCGCCGGCCGCGACCAGGCTGCCGCGGCCGGCAACGTCCATCCGGCTGGGGGTCGGGGCCGGCTCGATGATCAGGCGCGCCGCGCCGGCCCGGAATCGCCAGGGCTGGGTGTTGCCGCCGGACGGGGCCCGGCTCGCCGCATGCAGGATCGTGGTCAGCGGATCGGCATCGGGCCGAAGCTCCGCCGGCGCGGCCGGACCGGGCGGCACCGGATCGGGCGTGGGTTCGGCCAGCAGCGCCAGCAGATCATCGGGGTCGGTGCGCAGCCGGCCGGACGGGAGCGGCCGGCCCAGGCCGATCCGGCGGGCCACCGCGGCCACCATCGCTGCGCCGAACAGGGTCTCGCTGCCCAGCTGCGGCCATTGCCCGACGGTCCGTCCGAGCTCGATGAGCGAGGCCGCGCCGCGATCGGACATCTGCCGGGCATCGATGATCTTGAGCAGCAACGGTGTCTTCTGCTCGGGGGTCAACTCGGCCACGTCGGTCAGCGCATCCACGTCGACCAGTCCGTGAAAGAGCGGGCGGTCCGGCTCGAGATCGAAACGCTCGACATCGAGCAGTCCGCGATCGTTGGTCTGCATCACGACCGGGACCCGTTGTCGGCGCGCCGAGTCCCGTAGCACGACTTTCATGTCAAATGAATCACACTGCTCCAGGAGCATATCGAGTCCGTCGATGAATTCATCGGCGTTGGTGGCCGTGACACCGTCGGTCAGCACTTCCAGGGACAGGTACGGATCGAGTTCGGAAATCCGGCGGGCGGCGGCCACGGCCTTGTTCACGCCCACTTCGAAAAGCCCGAGCGGGACGCGATTGAGATTGGACAGCTCGAGGGTGTCGAAGTCGGCCAACCGCAAGTGGCCACACAATCCCTCGAGGACCAGCGCCAGCGCGATCGAATAGCCCGAACTCAGCCCGGCGATCCCGATGCGCCGCGAGGACAACCGCTCCTGCTCGTCACCGGTGATCTTGATCCGGTTGCGGTCCAACCGAACTCGCCGGTACAGCCCGGGTCCGAGGATCCGCACGATCGAGTGTTGCCAGGCAAAGTAGGCCCACCGCGGCGGCTCGTCGAGCTCGTCGTCGGTGAGCGCAGGCCGGAGCCGGCGAAGATCATCGGTCGGGACCACCGCGTCACGCAGGGTGATGCCGGAGGCGATGAGCCGGTCGATCTCCTGCGATTGCGCCGGATCCCGGCGATCGAAAATGACGGCCGAGAATGCCGGCGATTCGGGGATGGGCATGGGCTGCGGGCGCCGGCTGGTCAAGCCGCGGCGGGTGTCCCTGGTCGCACGTCCGGATTCAGCGACAGCTCGAACATTTCCTGTTCGTGGGCGAGCAACAGCAGATGTGATGCATCGGATGCTGCGAGCATGGTCTCCCTATCCCACCAGATCGGCACGGTGCGGTACCGCGGGTCAGGGTACGCGACGGGAGCGACGTCCTGACCGATCTGGGCGCCCGAGGACTGCCAGCGGCGAACGGCGTGGTCGGCGACCGTACACAAGGCGTAACGGACCCCGATCAACCGGAAGATGTGGAAGACGGTGCGGGCCAGGGCGGGTGTCAGCGCGTGCCGGTCGGGCGAATCCGCACTGACCCAGCCGGCCTTGAGCTCGAGCAGGCCCTCGTCGATGCGTGCGGAGATGCCCTCGCGCAGTGCGGCGGTGCCCGGCCGGCCCGCCCACTCCATCAGGGCGTGGGCGTCGTCGACATCGGTGTACGGACCCTGGGCGCGGACGCCGGCGACGACCTGACCGGAGCGGTCCAGCACCGCCACGAACAACGTGGTGCCCGCACCGGTCCGGATGTCGTCGTATTCCAGGACGTGCTCCACGCCGAACCGGCGGTAGTTCTCCGCCGCCCCGTCGAGATAGGCATTCCACAGTTCGGGCTGGTCTTCGGGCCGGGCATAAACGAACCGGGCGCCTGAGGCGGGGTCCAGATAATGGCCGAGCACGCCGCCCTGACGCATGCGGGCGGTAGTCACGACGGCACTCGCGCTGGCATGTGGGTGGCTGGTGCTCACATGTTGATAGTAGTCGCAGAAATGAACAATGCTCCATTGTCGGCCGAAAATCGCCCATGCAGGAGAGCGTCACTGCGGGCGGTGAGAACGCTCCCGGTCATACGCCCGTTTCATGGGTAAATGTACGTATTCTGCGCTCAAAGGAGTACGTGTCCCAACGCTGAGTAGCCAGGGTCGGCTGTCACTGGGCGTGGTGACCCTGTACGGCATCCGCGTGGTTGGCGTCCACGACGGGGCGGTGCGGCGAACGGGTCCCCAACGGCAAGCGAATGCGCAGGTCCGGGGACCCGCCGGCCCGGGCCCTTCGACTCTGCCGAGTGTCCGCGTGGCCGTTACAGTTCCAGTCATGACGGACATCTCGCTACGCCGGAACAAGGTCGCCATCGTCGGGGCCGGATCGGTGGGAGCCACCCTTGCCTATGCGTCGCTGATCCGCGGCGTCGCCCACGACGTCGTGCTCTACGACATGGCCAAGGCCAAGGTCGAGGCCGAGGTGCTCGACCTGCGGCACGGGCTGCAGTTTTGCCCGCCGGCCGACGTCGACGGCTCCGACGACGTCGCCATCTGCGCGAACGCCGACGTGATCGCCATCACCGCGGGGGCCAAGCAGAAGCCCGGCCAGACCCGGCTCGAGCTGGCCGGCATCAACGTCGACATCTGCCGCAAACTGATCCCCGCCCTGCTGGACGTCGCGCCGGACGCGGTCATCGTGATGGTCACCAACCCGGTCGACGTGCTGACCTACGCCGCGCTGAAGTTCTCCGGCCTGCCCAAGAACCGGGTGCTGGGCAGCGGCACCGTGCTGGACTCGGCCCGGCTGCGCCAGGTCATCGCCCGCAAGCTCAACGTCGCCTCGCAGAGCGTGCATGCCTTCATCGCCGGCGAGCACGGCGACTCGGAGTTCCCGTTGTGGAGCAGCGCGAGCATCGGCACCGTGCCCGTGCTCGACTTCGCCGCCCCCGACGGGACCACCCTGGACGAGGAGCAGGAAGCCCAGATCGCCCACGACGTGGTCAACGCGGCCTACTCGATCATCCTGGGCAAGGGCGCCACCAACTACGCGGTCGGCCTGGCCGGCGCCCGGGTGCTCGAGGCGATCCTGCGCGACGAGAACGGCGTCCTGCCGGTGTCCTCCCTGCTGGACGGGTTCCACGGGATCACCGATGTGTGTTTGTCCCTGCCCTCGCTGGTGAACAAGTCGGGCGTTGCGTCGATGCTCGACGTCCCGCTGTCCGACCGCGAGGTCGAGCAGCTCAAGGCGTCGGCGGCCGAGGTCAAGTCGGTGCAGGCGTCCCTGGGTCTGTGAGCCGGGTGCACTGACCCGGCGGTCGTCATCCGATCGGCCCTGCGGGCTGGTACATCGGTCGCGCGGCCGAGCCCTCGGCTGCGCGCGGAGTGCCGGAGGAAGCCGATCGATGAGAATAGGCGCGACCCGGCCCCCACCGATCCGCAGGACGGACGGCACCGAATCTCCTGTGTCGGTGGGGTCGAGCCGGTCACCTCGGTGTCCGGTCTCCGCCTGGACCCGACCGACCGACCTATGAGGGAGTAGCGCGTACATGGCTCTGTTGACCCCAACTCGCCGGCACCCCACGCCGTGGCCGGCCGCCGGCGTGTGGCCGGGGCTGTTCGACGTGCCGAAGGTGCCGGTGCATGCGGCGATCGCCCGCCGGCTGGCCGCCGCGGCGGTGCGGACCTTGCCGATGTCGCTGGAGTTCCCGGACGGCAGCCGCTGGGGTGCCGGCGGGCCGGCGTTGCAGCTCGTCCGGCCGGACAACTTCTTCGCCCGGCTGGGCGCGGACGGCCTGATCGGCTTCGGTGAGGCCTGGATGACCGGCGACATGACCACCGGCGGCTGGCGCGTGTCCGCCGATCGCCAGGACCCGGCCGGCGCGCTGGATCCGGCGGCCGCGAACGCGGCGACCGACGAGCTGGCCGCCGTCCTGGAGGTGCTGGCCCACCGCATGTCGGTGCTGGTGCCGCGACCGCTGCAGGCCCTGCGGCACACCTGGCAGAGTCGCCCGCCGCGCCCGGAGGAGAACACCCCGACCGGCGCGCGGGAGAACATCCACCGGCACTACGACCTGTCCAACGACCTGTTCGAGCTGTTCCTGGACCCGAGCCTGACCTACTCTTCGGCCTGGTTCGAACCCGGCGACGACCTGGACACCGCCCAGGTGCGCAAGATCGATGCCATTTTGGACCTGGCCCGGATGCGCCCGGGCATGCGCGTGCTGGAGATCGGATCCGGGTGGGGCGCGCTGGCCATGCGGGCCGCGCGGACCCGGGACGTGCACGTCACCACGCTGACCCTGTCCGAGGCCCAGCGGGAGCTGGCCCTGCGCCGGATCGCCGACGCCGGCCTGTCCCAGCGGATCGACGTGCTGCTGGAGGACTACCGCGTGCACGCGGCCCGCGAGGCCGGCAGCTACGACGCGGTGGTCAGCGTGGAGATGATCGAGGCCGTCGGCGAGCGGTACTGGCCCGACTACTTCGGCGCGATCGACCGGATGCTCGCCGAGGGGGGCCGGCTCAGCCTGCAGGCGATCACCATGGCCCACGAGCGGCTGCTGGCCACCCGCAACGGATACACCTGGGTGCACAAGTACGTGTTCCCGGGCGGGGCGCTGCCGTCGATGACCGCGATCGACCAGGTCGTCACCGAGCACACCCGGCTGCGCATCCAGGAGACCCGCCGGTTGGGCCACTCCTACGTGCCCACCCTGGAGCAGTGGCGGCACCGCTTCAACGACCGGTTGCCGCAGGTCCAGGCCCTCGGCTTCGACGAGACGTTCATCCGGATGTGGAACTTCTACCTGGCCTACTCCCAGGCCGGGTTCGCCGCCGACTACCTGGACGACCTGCAGATCGGCTTCGCCCGCCAGTAGCGGCGACTCCGGCCGCCGGGGCCGCGGCGCGGGCTCACCAGCCCGCGCCGTGCACCTCGTGGCCGGGCGCCTCGTTGAGCAGCCCGCGGTAGGCCCGCTCGGGGGTGGAGCCGTGGTTGACCACGGCGTCCACCTCACGGGCGATGGGCATGTCCACGCCGTACTCGGCGGCCATCTCCATCACCACCGACGCGGTCTTGACCCCTTCGGCGACCTGCTTCATCCCGGCCAGGATCTGCGGCACCGGAACACCGCGACCGATCTCCTCGCCGACGTGCCGGTTGCGGCTGAACTTGCTGGTGCAGGTGACGACCAGATCGCCCATGCCGGCCAGCCCGGTCATCGTCTCGCTCTGCCCGCCTACGGCGGTGCCCAGTTTGGTCATCTCCCGCAGCGACCGGGTGATCACCATCGCGCGGGTGTTGTCGCCGCTGCCGACGCCGTCGCCCATGCCGACGGCGATCGCGAACACGTTCTTGAGCGAGCCGGCGATCTCCACGCCGGTCACGTCGGAGGACGAATAGATGCGGAAGTACTTGGTCCGGAACAGCTCGCCCAGTTGCGCGGCCAGGTGCTGGTCGGGCATCGCGATCACCGCCGCGGCGGCATACCCGGCGGCCACTTCGCGGGCGATGTTCGGGCCGGCCAGCACGCCGGCCGGGTGCCCGGGCAGCACCTCGTCGACGATCTCGGTCATCCGCTTGCGGCTGCCCTGCTCCAGGCCCTTGACCAGGCTGACCACCGGCGCCCAGGGGCGCAGGAACGGGGCCAGGTCGTCCAGCGCGCCGCGGAAGCCGTGCGAGGGCACCGCCATGATCAAGATGTCGGCCGGCTCGACCGCCCGGGCCAGGTCGGTGGTCGCGGTCAGCGACGGGGTGAGCGCGTAGCCGGGCAGGTAGCGCTCGTTGGTGTGACCGGTGTTGATCTGGTCGACCACCTCGGCCGACCGGCCCCAGATCACCGTCGGCGAGTGCCGGGCGATGATCGAGGCCACACTGGTGCCCCAGGAGCCGGAGCCGATCACCGCCACCTTCGGCTGCCGGCGCAGCGCCCGGACGGCGGTCATCGGAAGGCCCTGGTCGGGCGGAGCGCGGTCGCCATCCGAGCAGTCTGTAGCAGCGCGCCGTGCCGCGCACCTCACAGATCCGGCCCGGCGCAACGGCTGGTTCGCCGCCCCGGCCGTGCGAGGCTGAACGGATCATCCGACGGGTCCGGCGACGGTCCGGCGACGGTCCAGGCCGATTGAGCGACCGGTGCACGGGTACCTCCCTGGGGCCGCCGGCTGACAGGAAGGCACACCTCTCATGACGTTCTTTCGGCTGGGTACCCGCCGGGTCGAGGGATCGGTCGGCGAGCAGGGCAGTGCTCCAGGTCTGATCGATCCGCCGGCGCAGCGGGGTCAGGCCCAGGGTCAGCGCGAACGCCGCACCTTCACCGGCCCGGACGGGTCCCGCGCCTACAGCCTGTACGTCCCCCCGGCCTTAGGGGCATCAGCGGCATCAGCGGCGGCGGCATCAGCGGCGGCGGCAGCGGCCCGAGCCGGCGGCCCGTGGCCGCTGGTGGTCATGCTGCACGGCGGCGCGCAGACCGCCGCCGATTTCGCGGTCGGCACGGACATGGATTGCCTGGCCGACCACTACGGCTTCGTGGTGGCCTACCCGGAGCAGTCCACGCAGGCGAACCCGGGCGGCTACTGGAACTGGTTCCGGCCGCAGGACCAGCAGGCCGGGGCCGGCGAACCGGGGATCCTGGCCGGCATCGTCGCCGAGGTGATGGCGCAGCTGCCGATCGATCCGGGCGCGGTGTTCGTCGCCGGATTGTCGGCCGGCGGAGCCATGGCGGCCGTGATGGCCGCGGCGCATCCGGAGCTGTTCACCGCGGTCGGCGTGCACTCGGGGGTGGGTTACCGGGCCGCGGCCGATGCCGGGTCCGCGTTCGGCGTGATGCAGAGCGGGGGCGCTCCGGACACCCACGGCCCCGTCCCGATGATCGTGTTCCACGGCACCCGGGACAGCACCGTGGCCGCGGTCAACGCGCACCAGGTGGTGCAGGCCGCGCTGGCCGGCGACCACACCGGGTTGCAGGAGACGATCGACGTCGTCCCCGCCGAGGACGGGCGCCGCGGGTACACCCGGACCGTCCATCGGGATGCCGCCGGTCGCACCATGGTCGAGTCCTGGCTGGTGGAGGGCGGTGGTCACGCCTGGTTCGGCGGCCAACCGGCCGGCAGCTACACCGATCCGGCCGGGCCGGACGCCTCGGTGGAGCTGGTCCGGTTCTTCCTGAGCCACCGAGACCGTCATCGGGCCGGTGGTGAAATTCTCGTAGAGCATCATCGACTCGAT